>Ga0193717_1000346_pt1 | contig 33230 bp, 19 predicted proteins | sample U2c2metaG_FD_145900 | JGI IMG/M metagenome (GOLD analysis project Ga0193717, IMG submission 145900) | Soil microbial communities from a riparian zone of the East river system, Colorado, United States - U2c2 | ecosystem: Environmental > Terrestrial > Soil > Riparian zone | place: USA: East River... | reverse complement strand
AATTGCCCCATATGATAGCTCTGGTGATTAGTACGATTGATGAGTATATTAAGCTTGTTACGGTGTGGTTCCTTTTCAAAATCCTCAGCTGATATGGCGCTGTGTTTGGTGAACCAATCAGAAGGCTGCATCGCATCCATTTTTTGTTTAAGCAAGGTATTCACCTTATTCCAATATTCTTTGACCTCCGTAATCGAAGGTTTTTCAATTTCGGAGGTCTCTGGATTTTTCACAAAAATATGATCTAACTGCGGATAAAGCCTTTCGCCCAATTCCAGAAATGTGAACATGCCGTCACTAACCGCTGTAAGATGTCCCAATAAATAAATACCGCTATTACGACCCGGCGCTGTTTCAGAAAGCAACTTTTCATCAGTCAGCTTAATTAACAGTCCGTTTAGCCTTGTGTTTTGTAATTCCCAATTGGATACAGCTATTTTAATAAAAAGTTCAGTTGGGTGGGTGTTTATTTCCGGTTGAGTTTCCATAATTGGGGTTTGATTTTTTATGACTATATAAATCTAAAGTCATACCGAAATGTTTCGGCATGACATTCTATGTAATATGTTTATTATGGTACCAAGGTATTACTTATAAAGTAAATCCGTAATTCTTTAACCACTTATCTTTGATAGCTGCGCGTGATTTTACAAATTCGTGATCAGCACCCAAGGCAATTGCATCCAGCGGGAAACGCAGCGGGCGGGTTCCCTTTTCTTTATCGATCAATTCAAGAACCCCATCGGCAATAGTTTGCGGGTTCATTTTAAATTCAGCCATCTTGCCAAATAAAGCTGTACCCATCTTATTAAAAGCATTGGTGGCACCATCACCATAAGCAGCAATAATATCTTCTTTATCAGCATTAAAACCAGCTTTGCTGCCATTATTCATTTCTGTAGGATACACACCACTTTGAATAGATACGTTTTCGATACCATAAGCTTTTAATTCCTGCTGGAAGCCTTCGGTTAAAGATTCCATCGCAAATTTTGAAGCCATGTAAGGCACCATGAAAGGCACTGTAAAGCCACTGGCACCTGTTGAAATATTTATGATCAGGCCATTTTTGTTAGCCCGCATAGATGGCAATACCGCGTTATAAGTACGCAGCACCCCATAAAAATTAACCTCGAACATACGTTTTACCTGATCAAGTGTATAAGCTTCAGTTAAACCATAGCCTGTTACACCGGCATTATTAACGAATACATCTATACGGCCATGTTTGGCCAGGCTTTGTGCTACAGCTTCATTTACAGATGTATCACTGGTTACATTCAGCTCAACAACATCAACACCGGGCAATGCAGCAAGTTCCTGAGCTACTGCCTGATTTTTACCATTTACGCCACGCATTGCAGCAATTACAGTGTGGCCTTCTTTTGATAAAGTTTGGGTCATTAATTTGCCAAAACCTGTGCTTGTTCCGGTTATAAAAATTATCTTTTTCATTTTGTTATGTGTTTATTTACATAACAAAGGTGCGGCAACCACAAAACCTGCCAAATGATATAAGGCAGAAAATTGCATTGACATTTGTCAAGCTTTTTACAATAAAAAGGAATGATTATAAACCTTGCGGCAAAACTTCTGTCTTTGTTTCCGAAATTTTAGATACCATTAAAATTATAAGAGCTCCAAAACCAGCAACAATACCAAACGCCCAACGCAGACCGGCCGCCTGGGCTATAAAACCAACAGCCGGAGGTATTATTAAAAAGCCAAGATAACCTACTGTAGAAATTGCAGCCAGTGCCTGCCCCGTATTCATACTTTGCGATTTACCAGCCATACTGAAAACTAAGGGTACTATACATGACACCCCTAAGCCAACCATAGCATATCCCAGATAAACCGTATAGGTATAGGGCAATATTACCGAAAACAACAGGCCGGTCAGGATCAAAATACCGCTAAAGCTCAATACTTTTTTTACACCGACCGACGCAACCAGTTTATCGCCTGTAAAGCGGCCAATGGTCATGGCTACCATGTAAACCACAAAGGCTGCTGTCGCTGCCGGCTTTGAAGCATGCAGCACTTTTTGAAAATAAACTCCGCTCCAGTCGTACATGGTATTTTCGCAAGCCATGGAAGCAAAACAGATCAATGAAAACTTTAGCAGATGTTTATCAGGTAACGAAAAAACAGATCTGTTAGCTTGAACAACTGGTTTTTCATGATAAACATATGGATAAAAGATGATTGTTATAATGATCATGCTTATCCCTACAAACAATAAATGATATGATGGAGCAACATTATATGATACCATTAAATAGCCCACCGCGGCACCAGCAAAACCAGCCATGCTCCAGATGCCGTGAAAGGTAACCATGATAGACCTGTCATAAAACGACTGCACACCTACAGCCTGCGCATTTACAGACAGGTTAAATATATTACGGGCCGATCCGAAGAAAAAGAGAAGCACAACCAGTTGCCACATATAAGTGGTAAAACCGGGAACACATAATAAAAGATTAAAAGCAATAGCCCCCACAAGCATTATGCTCCTGCTGCTAAAATGCTTAAGCATTTTGGCGGTTAAAGGGATAGTGAGCATCAGGCCTATTGGCAAGGCAAATAATACCGCCCCTAACTGCCCTTCATTTAAATGTAATTGCTGTTGTATTGATGGTATGCGCGAAGCCCAGGATGAGTATCCAAAACCCGAAATAAAAAAGAATACTCCGCAGGCAATTCGTAATTTTAATTTCCCGGGAGCCGTTACCTGATCCATACTTATTTTAAAGTGCAAAAGTATGGATAATTTATAAGTGTAAAACCCTACTTTGAAACAATCTGTTTACGGATACGGCTTAAAGTTTCTGGGGAAATACCCAGATAGGAAGCGATCATATTTTGAGGAAAACGCTGAACCAATTCCGGATAAGTATTCATCAGTTCATTATAACGGTCTTCGGCAGTTTGACTGATTGCTGAGCGGATCCTTTTTTGATGTGAGATATAGCTGCGTTGATCTATCTTTTTCATGGTAGCATCAACAGCCGGAACTGTTCTTTTAAGTTCTTCCAGGTGCGCGCTGGTGATTTGTAATAATTCCGAATCTTCCAATGCATCAATATTATAGGTACCCGGTTGCTGTGTGGTAAAACTCTCATAGTCGGCCACCCACCATCGTTCAATACCAAATCTTACAATGTGTTCAATACCTTTATCATCTACGGCGTATTGACGCAAAGCGCCTTTAGTAATAAATGAAAGATATTTGCATACATCTCCCTCCTGTAAAAGGTATTGTCTTTTTCTCAGTTTTTTAGGTTTAAAGGCATCCTGTATCCGCTTAAAATCATCGTCGGATACCGTTAGTGATGAATAATCAATAATATATTGTAAAAGTATGTTGTACATGGTAGTTAATTTCAGCATTAGTGGTAATGCCGGCAATCAAAAATAAAGATATAGTTTTATCGAAGCAGAATTATCCGGCAATTGCAATTTTGAGCTATTTGTTTGTGCCCATAGTTAATAAGCATTATTTTTGAGCACATAAATTAAATAAATAAAGCAATTTACGCTTAAAAGCTACTCAGTAAAAAATGAAAACCAGCAGCACAACATCTGAACCTACTTATAAAGCTGCCCGGGTTGTGGCTCCATCAATAGAGCGGCATTTTAAGTATTTTCACTCGCAAGTAAATGCTGCCGGAGATGACGCCGATCTTGCTGCCCCTACACCCGATATTAATACAATTGAAACGATAATCGACATCGCCTTTTGGGCCAGTTTGCGCCGCGAAGAGGGATATTCACCAAAATTTACACTTGCTTTTCTGCCTCCTGAAAGTGCGGGGCAACCATTATTGTTTGGTCATAAAATATCGCTTGCACCAAACATTTTAACAAAATTTGCTTCTGCTGTTCAGCAACCGGGGATACACCTGGGCGTTTGGATTGAGGATGGCGAACTTTATGTATGGGGAACCACCCTGGCCATACCGGCTTATTGTTTTGTATTAGAGGTAATTGAACCAGGCCTGCTGGTTGTAAAACACCGCAGGGTTGATGGCTTTGGCAAATTTGTGAACATTGCCATTTTAAAAGGTGATGATATAAAAGTAGTGGATGAGCAGGGTTCAACCCTTTCAGACTGTCCTACTATACTTACCTCCATGCTTGATTTCACCCTGCCTTCATCGTGGAACGACCCTGTAAATGTACTGGTACAACTGGCGGCTTCTATGCAGGCCCACAAACGTGGGGGTATATTATTAGTTGTGCCTACCGGTAATGAAGAGTGGATGGAATCTATCATTACACCTATATCCTACCCTGTATCCCCGGCATTCTCAGGCCTTACTGATCTGATGATACATGAGGGGATTGAAAAATACCATACCTCGTGGCAGGAAAAACTACGCAGGGCTGTGGATACCATTGGCGGTTTAACATCTATTGATGGGGCAACGGTAATAAATGATAAGCACGAGTTGTTGGCTTTTGGAGCCAAAATAGGTCGCTCATCAAAAAGCGCGCGGGTAGAAGAGATTATTGTTACCGAACCTGTTGTTGGCTGTTCAACCAAAGTGATTCATCCGGCTCAAAACGGTGGCACACGGCACCTGGCAGCCGCTCAATTTGTGTTTGATCAACAGGATGCCATTGCGCTGGTAGCTTCGCAGGATGGCCGCTTTACGGTGTTTGCATGGTCGCCAATTGTAAACATGGTTCATGCCCACCAGATAGATATTTTGTTATTATAACCTCATCCCGGCCTTCTCCAAAGGAGAGGGAGTAAAATAACCATCACGTCAATAGGCACGAAGCAATGACGCGTTATTCTTTTATATTATAGTTTATTAAAACCTGAAACCAACAGATATATAAGGCAATGCACCCTCTTTGGAGAAACCGACCACACCTTCGATTAATACAAGCTGGGCTGGTATCAGGTAAATGCCGCCACCATAACCATCGTGCCACTGATCTGAAGATTCGCCGGGTACCCAAACACGACCTACGTCATTAAAACCAATCAATCCCACTGATCCCGGAAGCAGGTACGAACTAAAGTCAAGTACTTTTAAGCGCAATTCGAGGTTGTTATAAGCGATGGTTTTACCGGTGAACCTGTTAGTATGAAAACCCCTGAAGTTTTGAGCGCCCCCCAGTTTCATAAGCTGAAAGTAAGCGGCATCCCCAACTGTAGTGCCTAAACCTGTGCGATTGGCAATTACCAAAACTGAATCCCTGTCGGGATTTAAATAAAAGCTGAATTCAGATAAGATTTGCCCGTAGGTATTATGGCTGCCTCCCCCGCCGCCGCTAAAACCACTAATAGTGGTATTCCAGAGAACTCCCTGGGTTGGTATGATCCTTTTGTTACGGGTATCTAACTGGGCATTAGCTGTTAATCCCGCGTAAAGCTTTGTACCAAAAACACTTTCATCGGGGTTTAATTGATCATAGCCATTTAAAAAGCGCCTGGTATTATTTGATGCCTTGCTGTTGTAAAATTGGCCGGCTATACCCGCACTTAAACGGAGGTTGCCATACGTATGATGCAAAGAAACATCGCCGGTAACATAATCATAGCGGTTACGGTAATAGGGCATTTTATGGTCATCCTTGTTCTCAAAAATGGTGTTATTTCCTATTCCAAAGAAATTACTGAGGTTATTAGGGCCCCTCGACAACAGGTTAATGCCCAGGTCATTATTACCGATCAGTTTTTTCCACTCAGCAACATAAGTGAACAACAATGATTTCCGTTCAAGTGAATAATTGGTTAAAAACTCTTGCCGAAAAGCATAAGGTTCTTTTCTAAACCCATGTTTCTCATAAGAGAACCCTCCAATGAGCAATATGCCAATGTCATTGCTGTAATTTGCCAGTATGATGGGTTCAAACCTGTCAAACTTATAACTCGTTTTGTCATATTGATTTACAGTGGTATCTGTTGATGTCTTATTTTTTACCTGTGATGACAGCGGCAACTTACTTTGCTGATCGGAGCGGTCATACACATATAAATTACGCTTATTATGCAGGTTATTATCTACATAAAAACTATCCACGCCATCACCACCAACCATGCGTACTTTTATGGGTGAAGGCTCGGTACCGGTCACGGAAAAAACATCCTCCCCCGCAAAACCGTACAGCCTAACCTCTTTAGTTATATCGGGTTTAAAAGTGCGCTGGTAGGTTACTTTATCAATGCTGCCATCCTTCTTAATTTTGTTAACCGTTACTGTTAAGTTGCCGTCAGCTTCATTATCAATGGTAAATTTATCCATCTTATCGCTGGCGGGTATCTCTACCTCCCTGGATATAAACCGGTAATATTCTAAAGCCTGCTGGGCAAGCACATTTCTGCGCGCTATCATTTTATTTGCGATCTCTTTACCCGAAAGCTGATAAATGTTATCGGGCATACGTTTTATCGCTTTATTAATAACATCATTAGTTAATTTATCTTGAACATAAGCTATCTGTTCTTTCCAGTCATCTTCACTTAACTGGTTTAAAAAATAGCGGTCAAAATACCGGGCGTTAAAATTCCAACCGTTAATGTCCCTGATTTGATCGCTATAGCCCTGAAATTTTGATTTCAACCACTGGTGCGATACTATCCACGGAAATAAACCTGATGTTTTGTAGTATACCTGATCACGGTCGCGGGGTACGGGTTCATAAATTGTTTCGTGCTTACCGTCCGTCTTCTCCCAGCGCCACTGATCCTCGTGTCTATCCCAGTCGCCTAAAAGCATATCCAGCAAGCGCGCCCTTAAAACTATCTTTTCGTCAACCCGGTTATCATTATCATCCTGTAGTTTACGCTGTACCTTTTCTGTATTATCTGTTTTTTCGGCATCCAGCGGTTCCCGCTCTTCGAATAAAAAAACCTGATTGGCAAAATCCTGTCGGTACTCGCCCAGCGCCGGGTCGTCAGGCACATAAACAATTTCGGGGTTAGAATGAGGTATACCTAATGCCATGGCCAGCGGCGGTACCGTTAATGCCGAAAATGGATGAGCGGCTGATACCTGATCCTGCAGTATATCTTTAGCTACTGTAGGCCTAAGATCTACAGGCAATCCTTTTTCAGGATATTTTTGAATGGTTCTTAAAACCCATTGCTGCCCGGTCGGATCCTGCAAGCGTAATGATTTGGTTTGTTTTCCTCCGCCCCTCTGCAGAATTTTCAAACCACCTTTTTCTTTGATTATATGAAATATCCTGAGCTTAACCGGAGCAGACCAAAGCTTACGATAGTTTTCGCCAAGAAAAAAACGGTGGGTTTTGCTTACTTTATTGTAATCTGGTTCAATGGCCAGTTTTATACTATCGCCCGATATTTGTGCTTGTGAGCCTAAGGAGTTTAATAGTAAAAAGCCCGTTAAAAACAGGAATAAATATTTAATCAGGTTTTTACAGGGTACCATACAAAGGTTCTTGTTTCGCGATAGCAGTATAAATGCATATTACAAAATAGTTTTATTTTTATAAAGCTATTTTGTAATTAACTCCCACTCTTAACGCTTTTAAGCCGGTAACGCCCTGTAGTTCTTCCAATTCAAGATATTCAAGATCATCGGCTAATACATTTTCCTCCTGCAGGTACTTAATATATTCCTGATACTCTGCTGCTTCTGTTTGGTTAAAATAAACCATGGCAATTTTACCGGGTTGTGTTAAACGTTCAATAGTTCCGGCTATCAAAACCTTATCAATGCGTTTTTTTACAACCTCATACCTGATATTGTAGGCACCTTCCACATCAAAACGTCTTTCATCATTTCTGAAACTTATATCAATAGAATTTGAATGTATAAATATAAGCTGTGTTGTTTGCAACGGCCTTGAAAGCTGGTCAGTTAACCCATAGGTAAGCCTTGCAATTTCGGCCATTGATTTTAGCTGCCACAAACGGATGTTTTTTAAATACAGAACATCAAATACCCGGTCGGGGGCTATGGATTGCCCAATATAAATATCATACTCCACTCCATCGGTACGGAATTTTTCAAAATAGCATGGGAACGACTCCTGCACTTCTTCCTGTGCCTGTTCAAGATAATGATTAATAGAGGTATTAATAAGTTGCATCGAAGTTTCAAGGTTGCGGCGATTGGTAAATGCCGAACCTGTTCCTTCGTCCAAGGCATCAAAATACCTGTCAATGATCACTTTCTCATCCGGATAGTTTTGCCTGAAATGATTAAGGAAGGGATTAACCTCATCATGCAGGAAACCATCAAGCATCAACTCATCATTGGTGGTTATAAACCCGCTTACTTTTTCAAGCCATTCTTCACATTTGTATATTAGCTTGTCGGTAAGGGTTAAGTGTATATGCCCTTTTAGTACGGCTAATGTTTCCATTATAATGGTAAGCAGGGCTTTCAGATCTTCTTGTAAGGCGGTATTACGTTCAATAGTTGAATTTCTGATATCAACCGCGCCAAACAACGGATAAACGTCATCAAAAACCACGGTTTCAATTTCCTGGTTCTTTTTATTTCTGCTGCCTTTCTTAAGATAGTTCCACGCTACTTCATTAAATTTCCATTGAACCGATGGCTGCAGTGAAGTGAATTTATTTTTAATAACCTTTTCAATACGCGAAGCAAACTGGTCAATACTATTTTGCAATAATTGCGCTATCAACGGAATGGCTACCTGCAGTTTTGATAATAGTTTTTCGTAAAAAACGATCTCTTCATAAGAGTAAACCTCCATTATCCCGGCCATTTTTTTATTATAATAAACCGGAAAAATGCCGTATGATTTTATGCCTGATTGCCTTAAAACATTGAGGAACGGGTGTTTTAATACCTTTTCTTCTGTAATCGATCTGAAAAATACGGGTCTGGGATTCTTCTTATAATCATCAGTTATGGAGTAAAATGTCTCCTCAGCCAGGCTAAATTCCTTTGCCGATGTGATCAATACACTCTGTGAGCACTCATTGGTGTCAAATATCAATTTATTATTAACCGTTAAAAATGGTAATAACCCAAATTCAATAGCCGGATTTTCGGACAGGGTTTTAAGTGAATCTATAATAAGGCTATACTGATCAGTTTCTGTATTGGCATGGTTAACCAACTCATTCCTGATGCTCTCAATAGCATGCGGAAGTGTTACATCAGTTAAAGTGATAACCGAAAAACCTTCAAACCTGAAATTTGTAAGCGGCAATAGATCCTCTAATTTTTCGATCCCTTCATAATCATTAATATAGGGTTCAATTGTTTCAAAGGTAAGCGCCGGCAAATCGCCTATTAATTTTATATTGATGAACTGGGTATTGGTTTGAATGCTATAATATCGTGAAAGGCTTGTTTCTGGATCAGTATAGGCATACAGCAATTCATTTTTTAATACAGTTGAAAACCCATAAAGGCGATCTAATATCAAATTATAAATAAACCGTTTTTGTCGCTGGCTAAATAACTCACCTTGAGTGATATTTACTGCATGTAAACCAGAATGATGGCTGGAATGAAAATCAAAAAAAGCATCAGTAGTAAAAAATATTTTTTCGGGTACGGGTGTACTCAACGCCCAATAAAACTCTTTTTCGTTTAAAATAGGGGGCGTAAGTATACTATAGATCAGTTCAAGCATCTCCCGGTACTTTTCAGCATTTTCGGGATGCATATCCAGATCTATGCAGGTATCCTGTTCAAATTTGTCTAATACATACTTGTAAAATTCACTTTTAAGTGTCTTTTCTGTTTGTATCCGTTCTTTCAAATGCTCCACAAACGGATTAAATGACAGGCATGTTTGTACCTGGCATAAAAAACAGTCATCCTTGCTAATATTTAAAATCTCCGTGTGCATTGTTGTTATAAAAAATTACCCTGTATTAAAATCGGAAAGCTGTTGAAAGATATGGGTACCATCCTTCTTCAGAGTGACCTGCTACTATTTTTATTACCGCGAGCCTCGCTGGTGCTACATAAATACCACCACCAGTCCCGTTATGCCATTTATCAGAATGTTCACCTTTTTCCCAAACCCGGCCAACATCATAAAAGCCCAATATACCTATTTGCCCCGGAACAATGTAACTGGCAAAATCTGCCAGCTTCATACGTAGCTCCAGGTTGTTGTACAAACTGTACTGCCCGGCAAACCGGTATAACCTGTAACCTAATAAGTTATCCTGCCCGCCTAAAAATAAAGACTGATAAAAGGCTGTTTTACCAACAGTGATACCACCGCCAATTCTTTCGGCCAATACTATGGTACCTTGGGTATTTAAACTTTTATACAATGCCGCTTGTGGGATAAGCTGTGTAAAAGTTGTTGAATATGTATTTAAACCAGTATAACCCTGCAGTTTAACATTTACATAGCTTCCCCATGCCGGGAGTATCTTATTGTTACGTTTATCGCTGGTAAAGTTTACAACAATACCCGCAAATACTTTTCGTTTGTCAAAGGTATAACTATCATCAGCATTTGTAAGTAATGGATTTGTAATTAATCGGCCTGTATTATCCTTATCGTCAAAACTATAGTATTGAAATGACGGACCTACAGTTAGTATGGTACCGCTTTTACTATTCCAGCTTAAAGCCGGATCAAACTGAACGGTATTGAACCTGGCGCGGTAAAAAGTCTTGTAATCGCCGGTTTTATCAAAAACGGTTTCGTTCCCCCTGCCAAAAAAATTAAGATTGCCAGGCGCGTTCACCTGAAGTTGCATGAGGAAATTGGCATTGCCGACAGCCTGTATCCACTCGCCCGCATATTTTAGTTTAAATGCTTTGGTTGAAAATGAATGACTCAAAAATACCGTCTGCACATCATTATAGGGTAGCTTGCGGAACCCTTTCTGATGCGTGTATTTAAAGCCGGCGCCAAGCAAAACACCTTCATCCGGGTTTATTTCGATATTGGCCAATGGCATGGTATTACCTAATAAATTAACCCTTAAGTAAGCGGTATTGGCGCTATCTGCGGAAATATGCTTATTTATAGATGAGGTGTCGCCAGTAAGACTTAACTTTTTACCCTGGTCATATAACTGTACCGTGTTCCTTGATTTAACGATATCGTAGCTTTTGTTTCCTGTGCTATCAATAAACCTTAACTTAATGGGTGATGTGGCATTATTTAAAACAACTTTATCATCACCGCCTGCAATGTACAGCCTTATTTCTTTGGTAATATCAGGACTGTAATTGGTATTCATCAGCGTATCCTTAATATTCCCGTTCTTGCTGATCTTGTTAATCGTTACATTAAGGCCATTACCGGGTATATCCTTAATGTTTACCAGTTCGTCTTTATTGGTAGTATGTATATCAACAATCTCGTTTACAAACTTATAGTAATATGACATGGCTGCCGGGATATTAGCCCTCCGCTCCTTTAACTGCCTGAGTAATACATCATGCCTTAATTTGTATGATGATTGGGGCAAACGTTTTAAACCGGCTTCTAAAACATCGTCTGTTTCGGCTGCTACAAAATCGTTTACAACTTTCATCCATTCATCATAGTTGTATTGCATAGCCGGGAACCTGCCCATGAACATGGTTTTCCATAAAGAGTACCTTACATCGTATATCTGGCCATTAAAGCCCTGCAGGTTAGGTGCAAGCCAAGGTTGAGCAGCTATAGTTGGCAATATGCCCTGGTTGGTATACATAACCTGATCACGATCACGGGGTACAGCGGTATAAAAATCGCCTTTGTCTGATTTGCCTTTTTCATTTTTCCATCGCCATTGATCGCTATGTCTGTCCCAGTCGCCTATTAACAGATCAAGTAAACGGGCGCGCAAAAACTCATGACTGTCCACATTATTATCATTATCCTTCAGCAGGTCCTCGATCATTTTTGTGGTATTGGCCGATTTGCCCCCGGGCTCCCTTTCTTCCAGTAAAACTACTTTATTGTCAAAGATCTTATTGTATTTACCCAGTTTTTCGTCTGGCGATATTACGCCGATCATAGGATTAGCATGAGGAACATGGGCCGCATCGGCCAACGGCGGAACAATAAGGGCCGAAAAAGGATGTTGCGCGCTCATGGCATCATTTACCCAATCCTTCGCAAAAGTTTCCTGGAACTCCTCAGGTAATATTTTCTCAGGGCTTTTTTCAACACTACGTATTACCCATTCTTTACCACTGTTATCAACCAGGCGCAGCGAATGTGTCTGGAACCCGCCTCCTATCCTTACCGGTGTTAAGCCACCATATATCTCAGATACTTTAATTACGGGTAATTTGGTATCAGCCGCCCATTCCTTACGATAGTTTTCGCCAAATAAAAGCCGGTGAAAACCGCTTACATCATTATATGAAGGATGCACTTTAACGACCACACTATCAGCTGTAATGGGCTTAGTAGCCGCATCAATCAGGTTTTGTACCGGAGTATATGGTTGGGTAAATGTAAATGCCTGTTTTACGCCTGTTTCGCTATCAATATAGTAGGTAAAGCGCATGCTATTGTCGCTTAATATATCGGCTATGACGTAGCCTTGTGTTGCATCGGCAAATAAGGAATTTTTACCTTTTATGGCATACGTATTTTTGGCCCCGGCACCACTTACTACCTGTATCTGCTTGTCTTTTATAAACTGCAACCCATGCTCATGGCCGGCCACATGGATCATATTGGGGAACCCGGCAAAAACGCCGTCGATCCTTTTTATCATATCCTTATATAAAGGATGTCCAAGATCCTCTGGATTGTTAAATGTTGATCGTAGAAATGGATATAATGAGCCAATTACCGGTAATGGAATATACAAATTACGGTTTACCGCTGTTAATGGGAACAAATGGTCTTTAAAGGAAAAATACCCCCCATGTGTACCATAGCTTTGAAATGGATGATGCGAAGCCAGCAGGATCACCTTATTCCGGTTCCTGTCATATATTTCCTGTATTTTATCAATTATATCATCTTTGGTTTTGCATTCACATTCTACACCGGGATTATCTTTATTGAAGGGAAATAACCACCACTCGCTATCAAAGGCAATAACGGTCAGGTTGTTGTTCAGGTTTATCTCCACCGGGTCGCCGCAGCCGTTCGCGGGCACCATTTTAAGCAAACTATCCTGTCGTTCATTGAGGTATTGCCACTGCCGTTTTATTTTTGCCAGCCCCTGCGGACCCATTTTATCCCAATCATGATTACCCGGGACAAAATAAACAGGCGCCCCCTTAGCCCGCATGGGCAGGTATTGTGATTGCAGGATCTTCTTTGTTACTTCTTCCTCGGGCCTACCTGGCAGGCCCATACCATGCGGATATATATTATCGCCCAGGTACATTACTGTGGTTTTGTTTTGAATGATGTTATTAGCGGCATGTTTTAAAACGGCACTTTGCTGCATATCCATTTCGCCGGCATCGCCGATGAGTATAACACGGTAACGCACTGAATCCTGTGCCTGGCCTGCAAATCGACCCAATAATAAAACAAATAACAGGGGTATTTTTTTAATCATGAATTAGGGTATTTTTATTCTTATAACGTTGTTGGAAAAGTTTTTTATTGAACCAATGCCTTCAGCGGCCCCAGCCAGTACATCACTTGGAAAGTGCCTGCCCAGGTACCTCCCGGAGTAACCTACCGATGAGGCCCATACATAGGCGGGCACCGTAACGTACCATTTTTTGTATGGTATGGATAACGTTGTGGCCGTAGCAAAAGCCAAACTGGTATGACCTAAAGGGAAAGATTGGTTATGCGTCATTGAATTAGCGAATATTGCATTGGATATTTATCAGCAGGGTGTGTACGGTTAACGCCTAATTTGATCATGTGCGTAACCGGTACGCTTGCGCCTACAGAGATAAAGGTTTCTGTGGCATTACGTTTTGCTATTTCGTTGTTACTTACCAAACCGTAAATTAATGTACCGAAGGAAGCCGCGCCAACAGCATAGTAAGCGGAGTTACTGGTATTGCGCCAGTAAAGCGAAGTTGGGTGTCTTGGGTTAATACCCTTTACAATATCAACATCAGGATTCTGGGCAAAGCAATGGGTATAACCAGTAATGACCAAAACAACAAAATATACCAAAAGAAACTTTTTTCCTTTTATCATGCTATTTTATGTAATTGAATTTCAATACATTACCAGCGCTAACTAAATCACCCTCATTTGATATATAAAGGTTAAACTGATTATCGAACGCTATACCTTCGGGTTGGTGAAATTGTGCAGGGTTTAAAGCGTACACATTTTTAACGTTCCAGTCGGCATCAGTAACAACCAGCATTTTATTAACCGACGAAAGGATATACCACTCATTGGTATTCAGGTTTTTAGCTAAAGCGGATGGACGGAAGGCACCCCGTTTTTTACCGCTCAGCTGCTCAATGGTTTTTACGTTTATACTGAAACCTCCGGCTGGTTTAACTGTGCCATCCGGCTGTAACTGCAAAATATAACCACTGCTAATCTTATTTTTACCATCGCTGCAATGTTTGCATAATACATATAAGCGGTTTAATTTTTCATCGGCATACATGCCTTCATATTCCCCTGCCGGCAAAACCTCCTTTAGCTTTTGTGCGTTAGCGATTTCCTTATTTCGCACCTGATTAAATGGAAAAGTGAACAATGAACCATCACTGCGCAACATGATCACATAGATGTTGCAAATGGCTATATCTTCATAATCACCTGATTTGGCAAACCTGCTTTCACTTACCTTCTTATCGCCCAATTTGAAATAGTATATTTTGCCATCCTCGTCTTCCTCAGCGTATAAGGAATCGTTTTTACCATGACGAAAAGCAATGCCAGATATCTCGGTTAAATTGATGGGCATATTATACTTCACCGGTTTAGTAAGGTCATATCCCTCAGGATTGCTACTCACTTCGGGCTTGTTTTTACAGGATATATTTAAAAGTATACTGGCAGAAACAAGCAATATGGTTATTAATGTAATGACTTTACGCATAGCTTTATCAATTTTAAACCCTGTCATATATATTTTACTGTAAACGTTCATATATAGCCCGTTGTGATTGTATCAAAGGCTCATGCCTTTCAATTTCAACATTTTGCAGCTGGTCATTTAAGTTTACGGCCTGCACATTATCTTTTAATTGCAGCTCAATGATGGCGATGATCTCTCTCCTGATCTGCTGATCATAAACCGGAAAGCATACTTCAATTCGTCTGTAAATATTGCGGTTCATCCAATCTGCCGAGCCGAGAAAAACCTCGGGAGTATTGTTATTATTAAAAATGAATATCCTGCCATGCTCCAGGTAACGGTCAACAATGCGACACACGGTAATATTTTCGCTCATGCCCTTTACCCCCGGTATTATACAGCATATACTACGCACTATGAGCGATATTTTAACACCGGCTTGTGATGCTTCGTACAACTTGGATATTAATATCCGTTCTTCCAGATTGTTCAGTTTAATGGTAATTGCCGCCGCCAATCCCCGTTTAACGTTTGCAATTTCACGGTCAATCAATTCTATAAAACGCCGTTGTAAATTAAACTGAGCCACCAGCAAATGTTTAAAATCAATGGGGTACCCATCGGAGGTTTTTGCTTTTTTGGCCAGGAAAACAAACAGCAGTTCCATTTCGCGCAGTATTAACGGATTGGCGGTCATTAAAATATGATCGGTATAAAAGGCCGCGGTGCTTTCATTAAAATTACCCGTAGCCAGCAATCCAGAATATTTTACGCGACCATTAACCAATCTTTTAACCAACGCAACTTTTGCATGTACTTTTAAGGCTTTATCACTATAAATGATCTCTACCCCGGCCTCTTTCATCTTTTTGGCCCATTTAATGTTGTTAGCCTCATCAAACCTGGCCTTAAGTTCAACCATTACCCTTACCTTTTTTCCATTGCTGGCAGCGCTGATCAGGGCATTTACAATGCGTGAGTCATTGGCAACACGGTAAAGGGTTACAAATACTTCCTGTACATTTACATCGGTAGCGGCCTCATTAAAAAAGCGCAATATGCTGTTATATGATTGGTAAGGTGCATGAAAAATACAATCCTGTTTTGCAATGTAATCAAATAATGAACCTTGTTCGGTTAACCTGCTGTTGGTTATGGGTTGCCACCTGTTATAGCGCGTACCAGGTAAACTAACAGGCAGGCCCATCAAATCTTTAAGGTTATGATACATGCCCCCTTCTACCACACTTGAGCCTTGTAAACCCAGCTTTTCGGTAATGAAATGCAGGGTTCGTAAAGGTATGCCGGGTTGGTGCAAAAAACGGGTGGCTATACCCATATCCCGTTTTAACAGCTGTTTTTCAATCTGTTCAGACAAATCACCGAGGTATTCATCCTTCAGATCAAGTTCGGCATCACGTGTGATTTTAAAACTATAGCATCCGTTTATTTCTTCGTCTTTAAACAACTTATTGAGGTTATACCTGATAATATCATCCAGGAATATAATGTACTGCTCATCATCAACATGCACGCTATAAAAACGGGGCAACTGGTTTGATGGGATATTAAGCAATATTGTTCTTTCCTTTGCCTGTTTTAAACCCAGGTTTACTAAAAAGTATAACTTATTGTTTTCAGGAAAGAATTTCTTACCGGTTTCAGACAGGTCAATTGGTTGCAAAAAGGCCATGACCTGACTAAAAAAGTAATCGGTCACTTTATTCTGTGTTGCAGCCGGGAGCGGTTCATTAAATAACAGCTTAACCTTATTTTCTTTTAACAGTGGAATAAGCCTGCCTGTAAATATTTGCCCAAACCTTTGCTGTTGACCCTCAATGAGCTGCTGGGCTTCCAGCAAAACATCTTCCTTATCATCCTGGGCATGTTTAGACAGCTTGTGTAATGCAAGTAGGACAGGCATCCTTACCCGGTAAAATTCATCAAGATTAGAAGAATATATAGAAAGAAAATTCACCCTTTCCATTACAGGTATATCCTCCTTTTCAGCTTCCATCAAAATACGTTCATTAAATAGCAGCCAGCTCAGATCCCTGTCAAAAAATGAGTAATTATCCATACAGCAGAAATTTTATTTAGAATTATAATAGCGTATCTTATATCAATGACGAAATAAGGAATGCCATTACTGAGAGAATAAGCCCGAACATGAAGATATTGTATGATACCCGTAACAACCTGTATTTTTTACCCAGAACAACGCCCTGAGAATAGTTATCACGGATAAGACTGCCATACAGAAAGTCTTTATCATCCATCATTTTCAACATACCATCACTGTAAGCATCAAGTGACATCCGGTAAAAATTACCAAAGAAAAGCAGGTTCACTGTTTTCTTTTCAATATCATCTGGTGTAAATAAGCCCTTTGGTATTGATGGCCTGGTTGCCAATATTGAAAATATCATGGTGAGCAAACTTACCGTAAGCAACATAAATGTAGGTATGAATAAGTTTGAATGCTCATCAAGCTTACGTAAAACCAAACTGATAATAGCCGATAAAATGATAGAGTTTACCGTGATCATGATGTGGGCCTTATTATCGGCCATGTCACTTAAGCGTTGATGATTAGTTGAGCTTATGCGAAACATGGTTTCAATTCCTCTTTCGGGCCTGTCACTCTTATGTTTTTTTTCATGTTTGTCATGATCATCATGATCAGCTTGATCAGCTTTAACAAGACCAACATCAACCTGATTTACTTCGGGTACTTCGTTCACTTCAGTTTTTTCTATCGCGCCAGCTTGTTTATCTTTTAACTTCTCCAGGTTCTTTTCTTTCTGGTCATTTAGCAGCAAGCGGCAATAATCAGTAAAATAATTATGCGTTTGCAACAGCTCAATATTAGTTGCGCGCCAGGCCTCCTTATCAAATTCCGTATGTTTTATGGCTTCCATTTCCTTACGCATCAGCCTGGTTTTATCAGTAAAATCATTAGTCCCCAGGTGAAACAGGTCTGCATCGCATAAAATTTCTTCTAACTGGTTTGTTGGTTTCTGGGGCATCCGCGTGGCCATAATACACGCATTAACCTTATCAATTACAGGAACTTCTACTTTAAGCTGCTTTAAAAGGTGACTTGCAATATCAACACTTTTTGTTTCATGATTATTTTTATCGGTAAAGTAACCGGTATCATGAAACCACGCAGCCGATATTACTATAAAGAAGTCTTCATCACTTAACTGATAATGATTAGCTACCTGTGTGGCGGCAGCAACAACATCCTTTGTATGCTTTAAATTATGATATATTAGTTCAGGATCATGATGTACATCAAAATACGATATTACATAATGCTTAACCTCGTCTAACAACTGTTGAAATTTCATGGTAGCTTTTTATGGTTAAAGTAGTCAAATTTATTCTAAAAATCTTTAATTACAGCCAAAAACGGCTTAAACCCTTAATTATTATTAAAGTTTATTCCTTTAAATTAACATTCAAATAGTTAGGCGTTTTATTTAGAAATAACAGACAAACAAGGGAATGGTTAAATCAAGTCTATAAACTTTTAGATTCCTCAACCAGGCTTTCAGGTCCCTCATAACTGTAATTATAATGTGGATACGGAACTATAAAAGTATCCTCAACCCGTGCTGACTTTTTAAAATAAGATATCCCAATAGCCGCAATCGCCACTGAATAAATGAGAACATAAGGATGTGGCTGAACAAATTTATTATGTTTTAATGTTGTTGTCCATATAAAATCAACCAGAACAAAAATGGCAGTGAACAAAAAATAAACGGTAATTACCGTTGGTAATATGTCGCGTTTATTTACCAGGAGTACAAGGCAATAAATGGAATAACACAGCAGTATTATAAAGCAAGCAACCTCCATTGTTATGAATAATTTAAAACTAAGATCCTCTTTGTTTGATGCATTTAAGTTCCAGGTTGCAAGACTAAAATAATCACCACTAATAAGTACCAGCCCGGCAAATAAGGCAGTTAAAATCAATATTGCCACAATCAGTATAAGCCAGCCACCAACTGGTGTAAATGTAGCGCCATGACTAAAAACAATGCCTGGAGTTTCGCGCTGATAGATCCAAACACCTAAACAGATGAGTCCTACAGTGAGCAAACCAGCAAACACCACCATAAAGTTATTGGGATTTGATATTGTTGAGTCAGTATTTGGCGTATAAGAAAAGCTATAACTCAAACCACTATCATTCAGCTGCTTTATATCATCCTTAAATTCAGAAAGCTTGTCGACCGGAATATAATCCTTAAGATATGCAAACTTATAATTAAGCAACAGGGTATCGCCTGATGAAGTATAATGTGATGCAAACCGATAATAATCCCTGGCGATAGTATTACTTCTTTCGGTGATATCCCAGCTCACGGGCAGTATCACCCGTTGGGTATATACCAGATCATAAGGATAGGAAACTGATACCGGTGTTTTTGTTTGCCCTGTTATAGATGGAAGCTGTTGTGATATACTATTGGCAAAAAGATCAACTACTAACTTATTTGTTGTAGAATCCTTTCTAAAGAAATTATTGATCAAATAAGTTTCGGTAGTAGTGAGTACATTCTTTTGCAGATCATCAACTACGATAATGGAATCCCTGGCCTCAATTTTTGAATATGTTCTTGAATAATATTCCAAATAGCTTTTCTCTGTTTCGGCCATACCTGATGATGCCAGCCTACTCCTGATATCATCTGCCTGATTAAATGTATAAGTGGTTTTTACCGTAAATAAAACAGGTGATTTAACATCTTTGATTTTGTATATATCCTCATTAATTATTTTGCCGTTTTTTGATGGCGGTATGGTTGTAAGTTCAGTATTCCCTGCCTTTAATATCAGTCCTTTGCCATAATCCGGAAAATAAATATCAGTACCCGAACCACCCTGGTAATCAATAGTAGCATCAATCCAAACTTGTTTCCCGTTAACATTGGCTACTACAACAGCATGGTTAAAAGCATTGTAGGTTGGTATATATTCCGCAATATGAACGCCACGGTCGGCATTTACTAAAACCATGGATGCATCAATATCATTTGCTTTAAGCATTGACACCAATAACAGCGATTTGTCCTTACAATCGCCATAACGTTGATTAAATACCTTTTCGGGTTTATTGGCCTGGTGCGAGTACTGCCCTATCTCGATACCCATATACCTCACCTCATCCTGAACGGTTTTTACCGCTTCTCTAAAGTATTTTTCCTGGTTACCACCAGCCATAGTTTTTAGCTGTTTTATACGGTCGGCCAGTTCGCCTTTAATGTTTGTGGCTGCCGGGTTAATACCTAGTGCCCAGTTAACCACCCCAGCCCAGTCATTATATTCGCTGATCTGTATATATCCCCTGGCATTGTACCATACGGGTTGATTATTATCATCGCGGGCGGCCGGAACCTGAAAATCCTCGTACTCATATCTTTTTAAGCCATTACTTTCAGAAATGGCCACTTTGGGTACTTTATTAAAAGGCTTGAAATTTAATTTCCTTTGTGATGAAGTGATAATGGCTGTATACTGGTGAGCAATGGGTTGGTACCATTGTAAATAAATATCTTCACAGAACTTACCATTGAATATAGGATTACGGCCGGTAATGGTATACGCGTACTCTATCCGGTCGCCCTTCCTGATATCGTCAAGGATACATAAAGCCGAAAAGCTACCCTGATATATAAAATTTGAAAGATCCTGTTCATCAGCTATTACTTTAAATGTAGATGTTTTTAGCCTGTTTAATGGTTTATTATTCCGCCATACAGTGATATCATGAAAATCAAGCCGTTCAAAGGCCGGATCAAAGCCTACCGATATTTGTGATGCATTTTGTATACCGGTTTCAGAAACTATCTCTTTAATAACATGATGATAATCTGCCTGTTTTTCTACATGTACCTGTTGTTCAATAAGGGCGTAAAAAAAGCCCCTTTCAATGGTACGCGAGGATGGCTTTTGATTATAAACTTTACATCGGCTAAGCCATGTTGGTTTAGCCGATGTATGAACGGTTGGTGTGCCGCCTTTAACCTGGTGGTTAACAAATAAAAAACAAACAAATAAGGTGAGGTATATTTTAAAAAGCTTCTGCATACAGGCAATGAAAATAAATAAAGAACCTGACTTTTCTTTTATTTATTTTCATATTATCTTTTAAAATCAATTACTTACCCTATTATTAAACAACAAAGCCACTTCATTTTACTGAAGTGGCTTTGTTATCTTTTAATTGTAGTATTTATTGCTGACCGCTTAAAACGGGGGCAAATTTTTTCATGTAATCTTTTAACTGTGCCTGTACCTTATTATTGATATCAGCTTGTTTACTTTCCTTGGTAAAATCGGCCATACCATTTAGTAATTGCATACTGATCTGCACATCGCGCATGTTTATACTATTTGCATTGTTGGTAAGCAGGTGGTAATTATAATCAAGCTGATCGGTAACATAATCGTCAATGCTGGTTATCAATTTCTTACCCAGTACCACATCATTAAGCTGAAATGCTAATTGGGCTAAAAATAATTTGCGACCAGCAACATCTATATAAGGGGTTATATCGGGCATTTCCTGGTCATATTTATGAAGAACTTTTAAAGCAAGGTCATTATGACCTTCCTGCATCAGGTTTTGTGCCAGATCAATAAAAGTTGAGGTCATTACCGGGTAAAACATAGAGGTTGATTCATGGTCAAGGTAACGGGCATTTTTGAAATTACCGAATTTAAACTTGTTCATGATATTATTATACATCACCATGGTATTTGTTTTACCTAACTGATCACGTTTGGTAGTATCCTTTTCAAATGGAATTAAACGGTAAGTAAACCCTTCCTTATACAGGTAAGGTTGTAAACCAATAAGATTATCGTTGCCAATAGTAGTGGTAAAACAAATTGGTCTTTCCCAATGATTATGTGCCAGTATATCAAGCATAGCCAGGTTATCTTTAGTAACATAATTGGATGTATATTTCCACTCCATGCTTTTGGTAAGCTTACTTTTTTGATCAGGTGTAACTACACCGTTCTTTACTACTTCATCAGGGTTTATGGTAATTTTAAAATTTTTGGTAGGCAGGTAATTACCATAATCGCCACTCTGGTATTCCACCTGGGCAGCCTTATCATCTGATGAGATAAAATCAAATATTTCTTTCACCTCAACAGGGCCTGGTATTTTCCGGTCGCTGTAGTATATAACATCCCTCACCCCTTCTTTATACTTATCATAAGGCATAGTAATGGGTAACGGAGCCGACTGATTCATTTTTCCCTGCATCTGACGTATGTACCAATCGCCTGTAAAAAGGCTCAGGTTAACAATGCGCACATCGGGTCTAATACCTTCTACTTCCTGGTCGTACCACAACGAATAGGTATCATTATCACCATAGGTAAATAAAATAGCATTAGGCGGGCACGAGATCAGATAATTATAGGCCATGTCATGCGCTGTCCATTTGGTTGACCGGTCATGGTTCTTCCACTCCTTACTGGCAAGCAGCACCGGCGCCAGCAACAGGCAAACGACAATTGATCCTATTGCTGCAACCTTTGGATTGATATACCTACGTGCAAATTCAGCAATAGCAATTACACCAAACCCTATCCAAATGGCAAAGGCATAAAATGAGCCGACGTAGGAATAATCGCGCTCACGCGGCTGTACCGAGGGTTGGTTAACATATAATACAATGGCAAGCCCAGTGAAAAAGAACAGCAATAAAACAACCAGGGCATCCTTCTTTTTACGATTAAGATGATAGAAGGCTCCTATTAAACCCAAAATTAAAGGCAGGGCATATAATGGCGTATAGGTAGTACCGTTAACTACTGATTTAGGTAAGTTTTTATCAAAAATACCAGTTGTCCAGTTACCATCAATGCCTTCGGTACTTGTTTGCCCGTCAGCGTCATTATACCGGCCTACAAAATTCCAAAAGAAATATCGCCAGTACATCTGGTACATTTGCCAGCTAAACATCCACTTCATGTTATCGGTAAAAGTTGGCGCCTGGCCATCGGGAATATGCAACCAATCTTTATAAAACTGAACATCTTGTGGTTCGGTGCTGTACATACGGGGCAGGAAGGTAGTGTGGCTGTATACACTTTCTACTTTCCGGCCTGCATTTTCATATTGTGTTTTTCCTTTACGGTAAATAATGCTGCCTTCTTTTTGATCGGTAATGGTGGCGTCATAAAAAGGTCCGTTCAACAAAGGGTTTTCACCATACTGGATACGGTTTAAATAGCCGTAAAGTATAAATGCGTTATCGGGATGAGAGTTATTCAGGTCGGGATTTGCAGTAGCCCTGATAGGTATATATGCAAAAGAACCATAACCAAAATAAATAAAGGTTATGCACAACAGTGCCAGGTTAAGTACTGGTTTCTTGGCACGGATGCTATATATTATACCGGCTACCAAAACCGCAACAATTAACAATATAAAGAAAAACGCGCCGGTGCCAAAGCCAAGGCCAAGCGAGTTTACAAAGAACAGATCAAAATAAGCTGCAAATTTTATGGTATAACCTCTTATACCATATTGCACTATACCCAATATAACAATACCTGCTAAGAATGCCAGGATACCATTTTTTGTATTGACCTTTTTACTCCTTCTGAAAAAGTAAACCATTGCTATTGCAGGAATAGTTAATAAGTTTAGTAAATGGATACCTATTGACAGGCCCATAACATAGGCAATAAAAATCAGCCATTTATCGGCACCTTTCTCATCTGCATGAGCATCCCATTTTAAAATGGCCCAAAATACTATGGCTGTGCACATTGACGACAAAGCAAATACGATTGTTTCAACGGCCGAAAACCAAAACGTATCGGTATAAGTAAAGGCCAATGCCCCAACAAGACCAGCCCCCATAATAAGGATAAGATTTGACTGTTCTACAACGTCATCACGCTTATTAAGCAGCATTTTTTTAGCCAGTGCGGTTATGGTCCAAAACAGGAACATAATAGTTGCTCCGCTGGCTATTGCCGACCCCATGTTGGTATAATATGGCACTTTAGTATTATCGCCAAATGAGAGTAGCGAAAACAGTTTGCCAAGCATGGCAAATACAGGGTATCCGGGTTGGTGAGCTACCTGTAAACGGTAAGCACATGAAATAAATTCGCCGCAATCCCAAAAACTTACGGATGGCTCTAAAGTTAAAATATAGGTAACAGAAGCTATAACAAAGCAAAGCCAGCCTAAAAGGTTATTGATTTTTTTGTATTGCATTTATAATATGATATAGTATGATTCTATCGCGCGGGCAAATATCAGGATTTTTATAACTTATTTAAAAAAAACAGTTTCATGCAAACAAATTTAACATTAATTAACTTTTAAGATCATTTAACACCTTATTGATCAGCAATACCTCAAAATTATTATACCTGAACACGTGCAACGAAATTTTTATCTTACCATAAATAGTACTTACTTTGTTCCGATGCAGAAACTCTATCTTTTTCGTTTTATAAAATTATTTTTGCTAACTGGATTCATTTTAATTTCAACGCAACTAACCAATGCACAATCTGTTTATTTGCCTGACTCCTACCAGCTTTATCAAAAATTCAACGCAGATATATATAGCACTAAAAGCTCATTTCATACCTCCTTGCGCCCTTTTCTTATCGATAGTTTAATTAATCATACGTATGATTCGGTAATGAATGTAGGTGTAAGCAGTGATCGTAAAACCTGGATTAGCCGTAAATTATTTAATGAGCACCTATTTGATGTAAAAACTAAAGACTATACTTTTTACGGTGATTTCATTCCGGATCTGCAGATAGGGCGTGAATTTAGTTCCGGCAGATCAACAAATTTAAATACACGTGGCTTTCAATTCGGGGGTACTGTAGGCAACAAGTTTTCTTTTTACACCAGTGGTTTTGAAGATCAGGCCAAATTTCCAAAGTATTATAATGATATTGTCAATTCAAATGCCTTTATACCCGGCCAGGCTTATGCACGGCATTACCATGGTTTGGCACAAAACACCCAAGATTGGTCATATGTTACCGCTGTTGTATCTTATACTCCTATAAAACAGCTTAACATTACTTTAGGTCAGGATAAAATGTTTGTAGGTGATGGGTACCGCTCCCTCCTATTGTCTGATTATGCAGCTAATATGCCTTTATTGCGGCTCACCGCAAACCTTGGAAAGGTACAGTATATGATGGCATGGACATATCTTGAAGATGTAAAAGAGGAGAAATTCGACACTTTTGGCAGTAATCGCCGCAAATGGGCGCTTTTCCATTATTTAGACTGGAATGTAAGCAACAGGTTATCATTTGGTTTCTTTAATGCGCTTATTACTCCCGAAGCTGATGCACAGGGGAACAGGCGCGGTTTTGATGTAAACTTCATTAACCCAATTCTGTTTTCAAGCTCTTTAGGTTCATCGGCTTCTCCTAAAGACAATGTGTTTATAGGTTTCACAGGTAAGTATAAAATATTTGATAAAACAGCCATTTACGGACAATTGATGCTTGACAGGTTTAAAGCCAGCAATTTCTTTTCTGGTAATAATACCGATAATACCAATGGCGTACAGTTGGGTATTCGTGGGGCTGATATATTTAAAGTTAACCGGCTTAATTATCTTTTTGAATTTAATACCGTTAAACCGTATACCTATTCAAGTACCCAACCACTTGACAGCTATACTTTCTTTGGCGATCCGCTGGCCCATCCGTTTGGGGCAAACTTCAGAGAGTTTTTGGGTATCGTAAATTATTCGCTTGGCCGGTTTGATTTTCAGGGCCAGTTGGATTATGGCAAATATGGACTTGACGCCACCCAAACAGATAACAATGGAAAGCTGATAAACAAACCTTATCCTGCAACACCAAATCCAACACCTGTTATAGGCCAGGGTTTAAGCACGCAACTTTATTATGCCGAGGGTACGGTATCATTCCTTATCAATCCAAAGTATAATTTACGTATTGAACTTAGCGGCCTTTACAGGCAGGAAAAAAATAAACAAAGCGACACAAAAACCACAATGGTTACTTTTGGGCTAAGGAGCTCGTTCAGAAATTTATATCACGATTTTTAACTTAAGGAGCCGCCGGGTTATAATTTCAATGCATTAACAATATGCTTTATTAATTCAGCTTCGATAAACGGTTTGGTAACAAAGCCTGAGAATCCTTTTTTTGAAAGCTTTTCTGTTTCTGATAGTTTGGCGTTACCACTGATTGCAATGACCGGCACTTCATTTAATGGTGTTTTTAATTGCCTTATTGCTGCAATTAGTTCGTGCCCATTCATAGTGGGCATTTGAATATCAGTTAATACTACCGTTATGGTTTCTTTAGTCAAAATGTCCAATGCTTCTTTTCCGTCAAATGCCTGGTAAAACTTGATATTCCATTTGCTTGTCATCATCTTCAGGAACATTAAACTTAGCTCATTATCATCAACAGCCAGGATACTTATTCCGTTAAGCAACGATATTGGATCATCGGTTTTTTGTTTATCGATAAGGTCATTAATGTTTTTACCCTCCCCATAAGGAATGTAAAAGCTAAAAGTACTGCCTTTTCCCACATTGCTTTTTACACTGATCTGCCCTTTTTGCAACTGAACAAGCTGCTTGCAAATATAAAGCCCAAGGCCTGTCCCTGTTTGGCCCATAGCAGAGTTTGTTTGATAGTATTTTGAAAAAAGATTTGCTTGTTGTTCTAAACTAATCCCGGCCCCTGTGTCAACAATATCAACCTTTAACCTATTCTCGTCATTTAATGATCTAAGGCTTGCATTTACTGTAATACTGCCTGTACTGGTGTATTTAATGGCATTACTGAGCAGGTTAACCATAATTTGTTTAAGCCTGAAACCATCTCCTAAAATCAGCGCTCCCCTATCGCCTTCAAAGTTATAATCAAGATCGAGTTCCTTTTTGGTGGCGCTAAATTCCATGCTTTCAATAACCTCTTTTAATACAAAATCAGCATTAAATGGATCTTTATTGATCTTAAATTCACTATTCTCCATTTTCGCGGCATCCAGGGTATCATTCAGTGTATGCAGGAGCATATCAGAAGACAGCCTAATAGAACCCAGCATATCAGCCTGGCGGGGAGATAGCTGAGTTTGGCTGAATATATACAGGAAACCCTTAATGGCGGTAAGCGGGTTGCGTATTTCATGGCTCATGTGTTGCAACAGATCCATTTTTTGCTGAGCTATAGTTACCGACCGTTCATTTTCCTGGAGTAAAAGTGTTTCAGATACGCCAAGCTTAAGTATAAATACAATAAGCAACGCCGCAAATATCAATACCAAAAAAAGGGCTGCCAGGTAAAAGTTATTTAGCAATGCCGTTGATTCCTGATAGTTTTTAAAGGTCATTCCTTTAAATTCATTCGCTATACTATAATTAATCTCCTTAATATCATTTATAATACTTTCCAACTCATTCCTGATACTTACGTTAAGCGAAATCAGTTCTTTTTGTGTAGTAAGCAGCACTGTGTTTTGTTGTTGCAGCTGCTTTAATTTTTGGTTGTAGATCTTTTTATCCCTATAAGTAATTTTGCGGGTGGTTGAATCAACTATCTGGCTTGTACGGTTATGATTAACCTCAATAATATTTGTAGATGCGGCATTGCCATTTTTATTGGAGATCGCATCTTTTATCCTCGCAAAAAAGCCCTTTTTCTTAACTACGGTGCTTTTTCTTATGGTGTCGGTTTTGCTTTCAACAGTTTTTTTGCTGGGGCTGTTATCTATGCTAATATGAGTTAAATTTTTATTAGCAATGGTATTATAATCGGCATAAACGGTAAGCAGGGAGTCAAAATTATGCTTAAGTAAATACAACCTGGCAGATAGTTGTACTTTTTTATTATGCCAATACTGTACCTTTTTGTGTTGTACTGAAGTCAGGCCCAGCGTATCAGTATGTTCTCTAAGCAGGGTATCTATCTCATCAAAAGCCTGAGATAATTTTGTTTTATAAGCTTTACTTTTAGTGCTATCAGCGTTTAATAATGACTCCTGAAAGTCGTCCTCCGCCTCATGCAATAGTAACAGGGCTTGCTGTGGTTTTGACTGATCATATTCCACATTGTGCGCTAATTTAGAAATGTTTTGTAGTTTATGGGAGATGGAATCCCTAACAAAAAGGGCTGCTATGGCCAAAATAATAACGAATGCTAAAAATGCCAGCAGGATTTTTCCTGAAATTTTTTGAGTATACGTCGATTTCATTAAAGCGGTTGGCTAAAAGAGTACAATGATGATAGTCATCATGAAATTAGGGGGCAATAATAGTATTTAGTAAAGTCAGAATCATATATTTTAACCCTACTGTAATGATGAGTTTAAAATATAAACGATTAAATAAAAAATTAAACTTAACGAAAGTTTCACATTCAGGAGCTGGATCTGATATGCAGTTAAGTAACATTGCATATGAGCATTTTTTTGATTAGACGATAAGTTTAGCAAGTTAAAATTTTAATATTTCTTCACCAAAAAACTGTAAAGAGCGGATTTAACCGTGTTTAGTATGAAGTAATTTGACTATTTAAAGGAAAAATTATTAGGCAGGTAGTTCAAAGAATACCAAAATCAATTATATATTATTAGATATGATAACTGATCATACACCATTCAATAACTAAAAACGAATGTTTAACAGATCGCTAAACATTCGTTTTTAGTTCTTCTTCTATTTTCTTTCCAAAACATAACGCCAAACAATTGCGCTCAGTGTAGCACCCAATATAGGAGCTACAATAAACAACCATAGCTGACTAATAGCAGCACCGCCAACAAGTAATGCGGGGCCAATACTGCGCGCCGGGTTTACGGATACACCAGTAACTGGTATGCCTACTATATGTATAAGCACTAAACTTAAACCTATTGCTAAACCGGCAAAACCACCATGTATATTTTTTGTAGACGTTGAGCCAAAGATCACCAGCAGAAATATAAATGTAAAAATAGTTTCGGCAACAAACCCTGATAGTAAATTGTAATGCGCCGGCGAAAAAGCATCATAGCCATTTTGCCCCAAACCATTAGCGGCAACACTGTACCCATCTTTACCAGATGCAATCAGCAACAGGATACCGGCTCCTGCAATGGCCCCCAATACCTGAGCAATAATGTAAATCACAGCTTCGCCTGCTTTCATCCTACCTGATATAACCATACCAATAGAAATAGCCGGGTTAATATGACAACCAGATATATGACCAATTGCATAAGCCATTGCCACAACAGATAAACCGAAAGCGAAAGCTATACCCAAAAGACCTACGCCGGTTGTACCGTTTGCTCCTGCAATTACCGCGCTGCCGCAGCCCATTAAAACTAATACAAGTGTACCGAAAAGCTCAGCAAATTTGGAGAAGGTGTTTGTTTCCATAGTGAAATTAAATTAAATAAAAGGATTAGATGAAGTATGATCAAACTATTGTTGATTTTAAACTAAGGGATAAGCCATATCATAACCTTATAACATGAACCACCAGGCCGAAAATCCTGATCAAATAAAATGAGTTTTAAACCGAATGAGGAGTAGTTTCGATAGATAGCCATATAATATCGACAGAAAGGTTAAAGAGTTGGATAGAAATTAAAATTGTTAAAACCACTTATCAATAAATTTTTTAAATGATTCTTTGTATTGTTCACTAACGGGGATCAATGTTTTTCCTACTCTAACGGTGTTTTTGGTGATGGTATCGATCTTATCAAGCGATACAATGAACGAACGGTGCACACGCATAAAGGAATTCACGATTAGTTTCTCTTCAAGGCTTTTCATCGTAGTAAGTGATTTTATGTAATTATCGCTATTGGTCACATAAACTTTCACATAGTCTTTAAATCCTTCAAAATAAAGAATGTTCTTTAAGTAAACTTTTACCAGTTCATACTCAACCCTTAAAAAAATAAAATCATTTTCAGTATATCCGGTTACACCAGGAAGTGGTTTAATATTATTCTCAATATCAGCTTTCGCCTTATAGGCGGCTTTAATAAAGGCTTCGTATTCAATGGGTTTAAGTAGATAATCCAGGGCATTAACCTTATACCCTTCCAGGGCAAAACGCTCAAAGCCTGTAGTAAAAATAATACGCGGGGCCTCCGTACCTTTTCTATTGTTAATTATCCGGGCTAATTCCATACCGCTAATGCCTGGCATGTTAATATCAAGGAAAACGAGTTTCAGATTTTGGTTTTCAATGGCTATTAACGCATCAGCAGGATTAGTATGAAATGATAATAAGTTTAAAAATGGTGTCTGAACAACAAGACTGCGAAGATGCGAAAGCACCATCTCGTCATCGTCAACAATCATACAGTCTATTGGCATCGGTTTAAAAATAAGCAATAAAGGTGTTTGATCTTCTTATGCAAATTAACCATTATATTATAAAATTCATGGTAATTTTTTAATTATAACAACTTCCTTACAAGTTTGATCCAACAAAATCCAATTCAAAAGATAGTTACCATTAACTATCCTTACATAGGATCAACAACTTATAAAAATAACAAGATATAAATATTATCTAAATTAATACTTAAAAATAACCGTATATATAAGATAAAACCCCGCCCGCCGGGGGTTTTACAAATGATCTAAAACAAAAATGATCCGTTCCTTTTAAAAAGCGGATCATTTTTGTTTTATAGCGTACTTTTAATAACCATCATTTTGAATAAGTACAGGCGCGTTTCTGTCAATTTCGTTTTGTGGTAATGGCCAAAAATCAAAATTATCTTTATATATAGTTTTTACTGCCGGGGTTAACGGATTTTGCACAAAGCCATTTAGTTTCTGCTTTGCAATTCCCCACCTGCGCAAATCAAAATATCTTAAACCTTCCAAAGCAAGTTCAACTCTTCTTTCGTGTTGTATGCGTGTGCGCATGTCTGCCTGATTAAGATTGGCAGGCAGTGGCGGCATACTAATACCCGGACGGGCGCGAACCTCGTTAACCTGCTGATAAACGCTGGCATCCGGGCCCGATGCTTCGTTTTTTGCTTCGGCATACATCAGTTTAACATCCGCATAACGCAGCCAAACGTAATCCTGATCATCAAGCATACCCGGCTGCGGATTTACATTTTTGGGATCGAGCCATTTTTTTCCCGGATAAAAACCCAGAGTCCAGTTGTTTACCCCCGGAGTTCCAACGGTGTTTGGATACGGCCAGCCTTGTGCCGGGGTATCACCAGGGAAAAAGAAGGTCTTCGTTTTTCGTGGGTCATTCGCTTCATATTCGTTAATCATATCCTGTGTACCCTGCAGATCTTTATAACCTGCACCTATAATGGCTATAGTGATAGGAAAAGGATGCGGTACAGCCGGAGCCTGGAACTGAACCGAAAACATAATTTCGGGACTTGAGCTTTGATCTGGCTTATAAAAGTTGGCCGAATAATTAGCGTTTAGAGCAAATAAACCACCATCAATGATGGTTTTGGCAAGAGCCGCAGCTTCAGCATATTTTTTTTCAAACAGCAATACCCTAACCTTTATACCCTGTGCCGAAGCTTTTACTACATGACCGGTAGTGTACTTGGTATCTGGTAACGATGCAATAGCTGCATCCAGATCGCTTTCAATTTGTTTTAAAACATCCGCCCTTGCAGATTTAGCTACCTTATTTTTAAAATCAATGGTTAAGGGATCAGCCGTTATTATAGGGACATTGCCATAAGTTTCGGCCAATAAAAAATAATTAAACCCACGTAAAAAATAGGCCTCCCCTTTATATTGGTTCAGCTTGTCGCCGGTTAACACCTTATCTACGTTGGCTAAAAAACTATTGGTTGCAGCAATACCTATATAGGCGTTTACATATAAACTTTGGCCATTATCTGTTGGAAACCCGCCAATTGTTGACGTAAGACCAGCAATAAGGGATTGCTGTGCACCGCCCTGGTTATTTTGGCTGTAAGAGTTATCACTAAAATTTTCCCACCACATGGGGGCATACTCGGTAATTTGCCCGTTTTGTCCATAAAGTGTAGTGTAAAGGCCTGTAAGGGCCAGATCGGCATCAGCAGGTGTTTTCCAGAAAATAGTTGTCGATAACTTATCTGGCGGGGTAACGTCAAGTTTTTTGCAGGATGTTAAACAAACCACCGCTGCCATGAATATTATTATACTTGTTTTCATTTGCTTTTAAATTGAAATTAAAATTGAACAGATGCACCAAACGTGTAAGTGCGGTTTTGCGGATAATTGGCAAATCCATACCAGGCATCAGGTTTATAATTGATATCCAGCCTTTCAGGATCAGTGGCTTGTTTAAGTGGTGTAAATAATACCAGGTTCTCAACAGAACCAAACACCCTAAGCGATTTAACTCCTTTTATCATCCTTGGCGGAAAAGTATACCCGATCTGCACATTTTTAATGCGCATAAAACTGGCGTTATATAAGTGAAAGGTTGATTGTACATTAGTGATTTTGGGGTAGGCGTAAAAACCCATATAAATTTTAGGCATGGTGGTTGATGGATTTTGCGGTGTCCATCTGTTCAACCAATCAACAGTTGGCATTGCCCCTTGTGCAAAAGGATCAGTACCCCATTTGTACAAATAAAGTTTATTGCCATAAGAGCCATAAAGTTGCACACTGGCATCAAAATTACCCCAGGTGGCCCCCATTGAATAGGAATATTCAAATTTTGGATATTGCCCCGGAATAATGCTGCGGTCATTTGCATCAACTTTTCCATCTCCGTTCACATCTTTGTATTTGATATCTCCGGGGGTTGGTGCGCCGCCCAGAGATGATTGATCCGGTGAGTTATTGATCTCAGCCTGGCTCTGGAAAATACCATCCATAGTTTGCAGGTAAAAGGAATTTATAGGATACCCATTTTGCATAATGGTTTGGCCATCGGGTCCGCCAATTTCAGGAGCACCAAATGAAACCAGTTTGTTACGATACAATTGCAGATTGGCCACGGCGTAATAGCTGAATTTTTCGGACAGGCGGTTCTGGTAACGCAAACCAAATTCAAAACCTTTATTACTTACCGCCCCATTGTTAACAATTGGAGCATTAACTCCCAGCGCCAGTGGCACCTGGGATTGTCTTAAAATATTATAAGTGTATTTGTTAAACCAATCGAAGGTAAAAGTTAGTTTGTTTCCAAAAGCCGACAGATCTATACCTATATCCGTCATTCGTGTCGTTTCCCAGGTCAGGTTAGGGTCAACCAATGTGCTTGGTATAAAACCAGAAGTTACAGTTCCGGCAAAAGCATAGTTATTTTGAGTAAGTGT
>Ga0193717_1000345_pt1 | contig 33358 bp, 27 predicted proteins | sample U2c2metaG_FD_145900 | JGI IMG/M metagenome (GOLD analysis project Ga0193717, IMG submission 145900) | Soil microbial communities from a riparian zone of the East river system, Colorado, United States - U2c2 | ecosystem: Environmental > Terrestrial > Soil > Riparian zone | place: USA: East River... | reverse complement strand
GGTGAACCTGGCATGCCGTGTCCCGAACGGCGCGTTCGCGACATACGAGATGCCGTGAAAGACGCTTTCAGGGCAGTGAACGCCCTCAACGCGCCTTTCACGGCACCGCCACTGTCACACAAGCGCCCTTCGTGACGCGTGCTCCCACTCTCTACCTGAAGAAACCGGACATTGCCGGCACCCCACCCGATCCCGGGGGCGGCCCAGTGCCCAGTCTACCGGCGGGGTACGACAGGTAGGGGGAAGTCGATCTTGCCTGTGGACAACAACTCGACGGGTTGTGGACAAGCCCGCGCCGCCTGTGACAGTCGCTCCCAACGACCAGGAGAAACGGTCACAAGCGCGCGGGCCGACGGCTGGCTACTCCGCCTCGCCCGCGATGAACTTCTCCACCGCGTCGTAGGCCTCGGAGTCGGAGTACTGCTCCGGCGGCGACTTCATGAAGTACGACGATGCCGACAGGATCGGGCCGCCGATGCCGCGGTCCAGCGCGATCTTCGCGGCGCGCACCGCGTCGATGATCACGCCGGCGGAGTTGGGCGAGTCCCACACCTCGAGCTTGTACTCGAGGCTGAGCGGCACGTCACCGAACGCCTTGCCCTCCAGGCGCACGTAGGCCCACTTGCGGTCGTCCAGCCACGGCACGTGGTCCGACGGTCCGATGTGGACGTCGGCCTTCGCCATCTCGTGCGGGATCTGGGACGTGACCGACTGGGTCTTGGAGATCTTCTTCGACTGGAGCCGCTTGCGCTCCAACATGTTCATGAAGTCCATGTTGCCGCCGAAGTTGAGCTGGTAGGTACGCAGCAGCTCAACGCCGCGGTCCTCGAACAGCTTCGCAAGCACCCGGTGCGTGATCGTGGCGCCGACCTGCGACTTGATGTCGTCGCCCACGATCGGGATGCCGGCCTCGGTGAACTTGGCCGCCCACTCCGGGTCGGACGCGATGAACACCGGCAGGGCGTTGACGAACGCCACCCCCGCGTCGATGGCGGCCTGCGCGTAGAAGCGGTCCGCGTCCTCCGAGCCAACCGGAAGGTAGGACACCAGCACGTCGACCTCGGCCTCGCGCAGCGCCGCGACGACGTCGACCGGCGTCTCGTCGGACTCGGTGATGATGTCGCGGTAGAACTCGCCGAGGCCGTCGAACGTGTGCCCGCGCTGCACGGTCACGCCGAGCGGCGGCACGTCGCAGATCTTGATGGTGTTGTTCTCGCTGGCGACGATCGCCTCGGACAGGTCACGGCCGACCTTCTTGGCGTCCACGTCGAACGCGGCGACGAACTCGACGTCGCGCACGTGGTAGTCGCCGAACTGGACGTGCATCAGGCCGGGAACGCGTGCGGTCGGGTCGGCGTCACGGTAGTAGTGCACGCCCTGCACCAACGACGCGGCACAGTTGCCGACGCCGATGATGGCCACCCGGACAGTGCGGCGCTGTTCGCCCATGCCGGTTCTCCTTTTGTGTGTGTCCGCGACCCAACGTGCCACGGAATGTCGAGTCGCAGGTCCGCGCTGACCTGCCGACGTCACTGGTCGACGCCGTCCTGCCGTTCCTTCTGTTCCCTCTGTTCGGTCGCGATCAGCTCGTTGAGCCAGCGCACCTCCCGCTCGCTGTGCTCGAGACCGAGCCGGTGCAGCTCCCGGGTGTAGCGGTCGATCTGCTCGCCGGCCCGCGCCACCGAGGAGCGCAGACCCTCCCGCCGCTCCTCGACGCGGCGGCGGCGACCCTCCAGGATGCGCATCCTGACCTCGGCCGGCGTGCGGGAGAAGAACGCCATGTGCACGCCGAAGCCCTCGTCGTCGTAGGCCTGTGGCCCGACGTCGGCGAGCATCTCCGCGAAGCGTTCCTTGCCGTCGGCGGAGAGCTTGTAGACCCGCTTGGCCCGCTTGCCCCAGCTACGGGCGGCGGCCCGGTCGTCGACGGCGTCCTGCTCGGTGTCCTCGACGATGAGCCCGGCCTTGAGCAGCCTGCGGAGCGTCGGGTACAGCGACCCGTAGGAGAACGCCCGCAGCGTGCCGAGCATGTCGAACAGTCGTTTGCGCAGCTCGTAGCCGTGCATGGGGGCCTCGTGCAGCAGCCCGAGGATGGCGAACTCGAGCATCGGCTCACCCCTTCTCGTGCTCGTGACCTACTCCGCCACTATATCGCGCCGATACATCAGTTGGGTCTACAGAAGGTGGACGTGGTGTCGATCACGCCACCGATCGCGCAGGTCATTGCCATGTCAGCAGCGTGTCGACCATGTGACGGCCGTCGGTTCGGCGCAGGTCACGCGCGTTGACAACGGTGACCACATCACTTCTTCAACGCAGAGTGGCGACGGGTCAGCGCGCCGTATCCCAAACAGCGCATGGACGTGGTAACGGCGCCGCGTAGGCTGTCCTCCGTGCGTACACAGCGGCAGGTGGTCGACTACGCGTTGCAGCGCAAGGCGCTGCTCGCGGAGATGCACTCTGGCCGCGTCGGCACCAACGAGGTGTGCGACGCCAACCCGTACTTGCTGCGTGCCGCCAAGTTCCATGGCGCGCCGAGTGACGTGACCTGCCCCGTCTGCCGGAAAGAGCCGCTGACGAGGGTGTCCTGGGTCTACGGTGACGTGCTCAAGCACGCGTCGGGCTCGGCGCGGGCGCCCGAGGAGCTCGTCCGCATGGCGACACTCTTCGAGGAGTTCACCGTCTACGTGGTCGAGGTTTGCCGCACCTGTGGATGGAACCACCTGGTGCAGTCATACGTCCTGGGGACGAGTGGACTCGACACCCGAAAGCCACGGAGGAGGACAGCGGCGGAGTGAGATCGATGCTGACGCATGCTCCGCCGCCGACGACCGCCACACGGCGCGCACGGTCGTGGCGCCGCTCTGGGAGGCCTAGTTAAGTGAACGACCATCGCAACCACCGGCGTCACTCCAGTGAGCCGGCATGGCCGACTGGTGACGCCCCGTCCGCGAACCGGGAACAGCCCGAGGAGCGCACCGGCTTCTGGAGTCCCCTCTGGGAAGAGGACGACGACGAGCCCGCCGGTCGTCCCAACGGGCACTCCCGCAACGGCACGAACGGGTCGCACAGCACCGGCGCGAACGGGTCGAACGGCTCTGCCCACCGCTGGCCGGAGGCCGAGCAGCCATCGGTCGGTTCGCACCGCCATGACCCGCCGGCCCCGCGCCCCGCGCCCCGCGCCGCCGCACCCGTGTGGCCGGGCCAGGAGGCGCCCCAGGGCCCGCCGCCGGGCGGTCGCCGACCCGGCGGTCCCCCCGCGCCGACCGGCCCCAACGGTTTCCCCGGCCCGGCCGGCACCCGGCCGCCGTCGGACCAGACGACCCGCGTGGTTCGGCCGCGCCCGCCCGGCGGCGTGGACCCGGACGGTCCGACCGAGCTGCTGCCGTCGGTGCGCGGTGGCCGCGGCGCCGGCGGCACCGGACCGGAGCCGCAACTGCTCACGCACCGCGAGCCGGACTACGACGAGGACGTCAACGACGACCCGGACCTCGACGACGACCACTACGACGAGGACTCGGACGGCGCGCTCAGCGAAGAAGAGCGCAAGAAGCGCCGTAAGAAGAAGATCTGGAAGCGCGTACGGCGCACGATGTACGTGCTGACCGCGCTGATGATCATCGGGCCGATGGTGGCGTTCTTCGTCGCCTACCAGATGGTCGAGGTGCCGTCGCCGCAGTCGGTCGCCGCGACCCAGGGCCAGGTCGTCACGCTCACATACAACAACGACGCGCCGTTGTCGAAGGTGGTCCCCGAGGGCGGCAACCGCACGATGGTCCGCTACGACCAGATCCCCAAGACGGTGCTGCACGCGGTGTACGCCGCGGAGGACGCCGAGTTCGAGACCAACCCGGGCTTCGACATCACCGGCGTGCTCCAGGCGGGCTGGAACCAGGTCACCGCCGGCACCGGCGGCGGCTCGACGATCACCCAGCAGTACATCAAGAAGGCCACGGGCAACGAGGAGAAGAGCATCTCCCGTAAGGCGCTCGAGATCGTCAAGGCCTACAAGATGAACAACACGTACTCCAAAGAAGACATCATCACGGCCTACCTGAACACGATCTACTTCGGGCGCAGCGCGTACGGCATCGAGGCCGCCACCAAGGCGTACTACGGCCCCGACAAGACGCTCGACCAGCTAACCCCGGCCGAGGCGGCCCTGCTCGCCGGCATGATCCAGAGTCCCGGTCGGGACAAGGACGACGAGTACATGCACCGGCGCTGGAACTTCGTGATGGACCAGATGGTCGACAAGAACTGGCTGAAGGCCGCGGACCGCAAGGCCGCGACGTTCCCCACGACCAGCGACCCCAGTACGGCCCGTCCGACGGCCGCCAAGGGCCCGAGCGCGCACATCCAGACCCAGGTGTTCGACGAGCTGGAGCGGGAGACCGGCGTCACCCTGGACAAGGCCCAGCAGCTGGGCCTGACCATCCACACCACGATCGACCCGTTCGCCCAGCAGATGGTGCAGGACTCCATCCAGGAGGTGATGGCGGACCAGCCGACGAACCTGTTCCCGGCGGTGGTCGCCGTCGACCCGAAGACCGGCAGGGTCATGGCCTACTACGGCGGCTCGAACGGCTACGGAACCGACTTCGCCATGGCGCGACAGGAGCCCGGCTCGTCGTTCAAGCCGTTCGACCTGGTCGCGCTGCTGGAGCAGGGCGACGGACTCGGCAAGACGTACGACGGCACGTCGGGCCGCGTCCTTGGCGGCCGCAAGGTCCGTAACTCGAGCAACGACTCCAAATGCGGCACGGAGTGCACGGTCGCCGAGGCCATGAAGCGGTCTGTCAACACCGTCTTCTACGACATGGCGCTGAACACGGTCGGCACCCAGAAGGTCGCCGACGCCGCGAAGGCCGCGGGTGTCACGTCGCCGCTCGAGGGTGAGAACGGCGGTCCGCCGGACGCCAACATCTCCATCGGCGGCGGCAAGACACAGGTGTCGACGCTCGAGATGGCCTCGGCCTACGCCACGTTCGCCGCCAACGGCACCTATCGCAAGCCGCATCTGATCACGAGCGTCACCTATGGCGACGGCGGCGTTTTCTGGCAGCCGGACGAGAAGGTCGAAGCCGGCGGGCCGGCGTTCGACAAGGGCAACCCCGAGAACAACAAGAAGATCGCCCGCAACGTCACCGAGTCGCTCAAGCCGGTCATCGAATACTCGAAGATGAAGTGCGCCACCGGCCACGAGTGCGCCGGCAAGACCGGCACCCACCAGTTCGGCGCCACCGAGGACAACGCGAAGGCGTGGATGGTGGGGTACACCCCGCAGGTCTCCGCCGCGGTGTCGATGGGGGCGCAGGACGAGGCGAACAACACGCTGCCGCTCAAGAACGCCAAGGGCGACATCATCTACGGGTCCGGGCTGCCGGGGAAGATCTGGCAGACCTTCATGAACAAGTTCCTGAAGGACAAACCGAAAGAGGGCTTCGGCAAGTTCGAACCGATCGGCAAGGAACCGCCGAAGGACACGTCGCAGTCGAACAAGCCCTCGGGTGACAAGCCGAACGGCAGCCAGCCGCAGAACCAGCCGTCGAACTCGCAGTCACAGACCCAGCCGACCGAGACGGACCCGACGGACACCACCGATCCGTCCGCGACGAACGACCCGGTGATCCCGCCGATCGGTGGTCCGAACGGCAACCGCAAGCCGCCAGGTCAAGGTTGACTCGACGAAGGCCCCGCGCCGGTTGGCGCGGGGCCTTCGTCGTTCCCGGCGGCCGGACGATCATCGCGGCCCCGTAGCATCGCGCGCGTGCCAGGCGAAACCGAGGCCGACAGCGCCCCCGACTCGGCCAGTGGGCGTGTCGCCGAGGTCAGCGACACCGCGACGCTCGGCCGGGAGGACCGCGTCGTGCCGACGTGGACCGAGCCGCTCGCGCGTGCGGGCAGCGCGCCGGTCGGCGGACCGCTCGGGGTGCACGCGGCGATCGGCCGGCACTGGTTCTGGACGCCGCTGCGCGTGGCCCTGCTCATCGCCGTCATCGGGTTGACCATCGGCTGGTTCGGCAAGGCGGCGTGCGTCCAGCAGTACTACAACGAGGGCTCGAAGCAGCTCGAGCTGGACTGGCGGTCGAACCGCCCGTTCACCGCCATGTGCTACTCGGACATCGTCCCGCTGTACTCCGCGGAGCAGCTCGACAAGGGCGGCTTTCCGTACCAGACGAGCTGGTTCGACGACAAGGGCAAGCCGACCGAGCACGAGCGCTGGATGGAGTACCCGGTACTCACCGGTCTGTTCCAGTGGGTCAACGCGAAGCTGACGGACGGCTGGCTGAAGGTCGCGAACGCCGGCTGGCTGCCCACCGGTCTCGCCGTGACCGTGTTCTTCGACCTCTCCGCGTTCTGGCTGGCGTTGGCCTGGCTGGTGACGATCTGGGCGGTGGCCAGGACGGCGCGGCGCCGGCCGTGGGACGCGGCCTTGATCGCGGCGTCGCCGCTGGTGCTGGTGCACGCGTTCACGAACTTCGACACCCTGGCCACCGCGTTCGCCGCCACCGCGTTGTTGGCGTGGGCGCGGAAGAAACCGCTGCTGGCGGGCGTGCTGCTCGGCCTCGGCGGCGCGGCGAAGCTGTATCCGCTCTTCCTGCTCGGCGCACTGATCGTCCTGTGTCTGAGAGCCGGTCGCATGCGCGAGTGGTGGCTGGCGGCCGGCGCCACCCTGATCACCTGGGCGGCCGTGAACCTGCCGATCGCCGTCCTGTATCCGAGGGGCTGGTGGGAGTTCTTCCACCGCAACAGCCTGCGCGGCGCGGACCCGGACTCGCTGTACAACGTCGTCAGCCAGTTCACCGGCTGGTCCGGCTTCGACGGGCCGGTCGCGTTCAACGAGTCCCCGGTGTGGCTGAACGCGGTCACCGCGGCCCTGTTCCTGGCGTGCTGCGCGGGCATCACGTTCGTGGCGCTGCACGCGCCGACCCGGCCGCGCGTGGCACAGCTTGGCTTCCTGGTGGTGGCCGCGTTCCTGGTGACGAACAAGGTGTGGAGTCCGCAGTACTCGCTGTGGCTGGTGCCGCTGGCGGTCCTCGCGCTGCCGAGGTGGCGACTGCTGCTCGGCTGGATGACGCTGGACGCACTCGTGTGGGCGCCGAGAATGATGTTCTACCTCGGCGACGACAAGAAGGGGCTGCCCATCGAGTGGTTCCTGTCGTTCGTCGTGCTGCGTGACCTCGCGGTGGTGGGCCTGTGCGCGCTGATCATCTACGAGATCTACCGCCCGGCAACGGACCTGATCCGCATGGGCGGCGAGGACGACCCGGCGGGCGGTGTCCTCGACGGCGCGCCGGACGTGTTCGTGCTGCGCGGCAGACGACAGAAGGAACCAGCCACGGTGGGCGCACACGCGGCCGCCGACGACACCTGACAGCTAACGGGTCAGCGCCGGTTCTTCTTCGGTCTCCGTGCGTGGCGGGTCCGTGGCGAAGGTTTCCTTCGCGGTCAGGAACGCGCAGAACAAGCCGATGAGCAGGGCCGCCCGTCCCCAGACGCCGACCATCACCGCCTGCGCGGACAGGCCGTCGTAGATGCCGCTGTGCTTGCCGTAGAAAAGCTCGTAGTACCAGCGGAAGATGCCGATCCCCATCGCGAGGTCGGCCGCGAAGTACGCCACGATCCAGCCCCAGCGGATCTTCAGCAGCACGAACATCGGGATCAGCCACAGCGTGTACTGCGGCGAGTGCACCTTGTGCAGCAACAGGAACCCGCACAGCATGGCCGCCGAAACCGCCACCCACGGGTACGTGCCCTCCTTCAGGTACCGCGCCCACCCGAAGCCGCACGCCACCACGAACGACACCAGCATCAGCATCGGCGACAGCACGCCGATCAGCTCCTGCACCGGCACGTTCTCCGGGTTGGAGTCCGGGCGCAGACCCCAGAACCAGATGGAGTTCGTGGTGATGTCCGCCTTGCGCAGCAACTGGAACGTGAACGACGCGCGCCAGCCCTCGAAGCCGGCCACCGCGAACGGGATGTTCACCAGGATCGCGGTGCCGATAGCGGCGGCGGCGATCCGCAACGCGCCGCGCCAGTCCGGGCCCTTCCGGTCGCCGAGCTCCTTGCCGCCCTGCCCGCCGGTCAGCACGTAGAGCATGAGCGGCAGCACGAAGATCGCCGGGTACACCTTGAACGCGAACCCAAGGCCGAGCAGCACGGCCGCGGCCGTGGCCCGGCTCACGAGCGGCCGGTCGCGGCCCCGGGCGCCCCAACCCCGGTGCACGACGTAGAACGCCGCGACGGCGCACAGCACCACCGGCAGTTCCCAGTTGTGGAACGCGTACAGCACGAGCGGCGGCCCGATCGCCCACAGCAGCGCTCGCCACCCCGCCATCCGCCCGAGCAGCCACGCCGTGGCAAGGCCGAACGGCGCCAGCAGGAGCGCGGAGAACAACAGGAAGTCCGCGTCGGTGTGCGCGAAGATCGCCGACGCCCAGATGAACACGCCGGTGAGCACCGGGTACTCGACGACGCCGCCGATCGGCTGGCCCTTGTCGGTCAGCTTGCCGTTGACGTACGGGAACACGTGCCGGTCGATGTCCCGGCCGATCCACAGCGTCTGGATGTCCGAGTAACAGAAGTCCTGGTACCGGCGCTTGTCGAAGTCGGGCTGGCTGCGACCCCACTGGTCGAAGCGGGGCCCCGTGCAGCGGTCCTTGTTGATGAACCCGAGCACCAGGGTGATCCCACAGAGGACGGTCAGCACGACCAGCGCGAGCGAGCCGAGCCGAGCCGCGACGCGGACACCCGGCCGACCGGTCCGCTCGCCGTCCGCCGGCGCGCCCACCTCGTCGGGCACTTGGCCGTCCGCCTCTCCTGACCTCGACCGTGACTCGGGCGCCGCCGCACCGGGAGGCACGATACTCACCGGCCTGTGGCCGCACGCAGGAACGCGATGTCCTCGGCCTGCCCGTCGGACGGCGTCTCCACCACGATGGGCGAGCCGGCTTCCTTGGCCACCGCGGCGAGCTCCGCCGCCTCGATCATGCCATTCGCGATGTTGGCGTGACGGTCGCGCGAGGAAGCGAACTCGTCGCGCGAGCTGTTCAGGTGCACGAGGTCGATGCGTCCGGTGATGCCCTTGACGCGCTCGACGATGCCAACCAGGTCCTCACCGGCGGCGAACGCGTGGCAGGTGTCCAGGCAGAAGCCGGCGCCGAACTCGCCGACCTCGTCCCACAGCCGCGCGAGCATGTCGAACCTGCGTGCCATGGCGTTGTCGCCGCCCGCGGTGTTCTCGATGAGGACCGGCAGCGGGAAGCCACCGGCCTCGGCCTGGCGCTCGAAGAACTTGCGCCAGTTGGCGAGCCCGGCGGCCGGGTCCTCGCCCTGCGTGACGTGTCCGCCGTGCACGATCAGCCCCTTGGCGCCCGACTTCGCCGCCGACTCCGCGTACTGGGTGACCGTCTTGCGGGACGGGATCCGGATGCGGTTGTTCGTCGACGCGATGTTCACCGGGTAGGGCGAGTGGACGAACACGTCGATGCCGGCGTCGCGCAGGGCGTCCGCCTGCGGGTGCGGCGGCTGCGCCTTCCAGCTCTGCGGGTCACCGAGGAAGAACTGCACGACGTCCGCGTTACGCTCCCGCGCGGCGGCGAGGGGGTCGTCGCTGTGGATGTGGGCGCCGATGCTCATGGCCCGCGAGCGTAGTCGGCCGGCCGGAGACAAAGGGGAGGTGTCCGGCCTACACCGCCCGCGCGGGCGGGTGGGCCGGATGGCGCAACGGACTCGACCAGGTCACGAACTCGCCTGGTCACCGTCACCAACGCGGGTTACGGTCGTTCTATCTGATAGGTGTTACCGGCGATCACCACACCTGGAGGACAGCGATGCGGCGGCGAGTGCGGCGACTCTCGGCTGCGATGGCGCTTGTCCTCGGCGCCTGCACCGCGACGCTTCTCGCTGGCAGCGGCACCGCCAACGCGGCGGCGCCCATCATCATCGGCGACTGCTCGACCTCCGTGCAGGGCGCACCGGGACAGCCCGTCTCACTCGCGCCGGCCGCCGTCCTCGGCGTGGTCACCGACGCGGTGCGCGCCGTGCCGCTGCTCGGGCCGCCGATCGCGGGCTTGGTCGGTCAGACGTTCGCCGCGCTGCCGCCCATCCCGATCGGCGCGGTGCCCAACGGCACGAGCTACATCACCGGCGGCACGATCGCGAACGCCGTGGTGGTCCAGGTCAAGAAGATCCCGCTGCTCGGCCCGCTCGTCCTCGCCCCGGTCGTGTCGACCGTGCAGTCGGTGCTGACACAGATCTGTGGCGTGACCGTGACCGGCGCGAACGCGGTCGCCGCGCCGGTCCAGGACGGCGCGAAGGCCGTCGCGGACGCCTCGCAGCAGGCCACCGGCGGCATCGTCCCCGGCAGCCCCGGCGCGCCGGGCGGACCGGGCACCGGCGGTCCCGGCACTGGCAACCCGCAGCAGCCCGGTGGCGGTAGCGGCGGTGGCAACACCGGCATGCCGGCGCCCAACCAGCCGGTCGGCAACGGACTGCCCGGCCTCGGCCTCGACCTCTACCAGCAGGGCCTGTGGAACTTCGGCCGCGCGCCGATGGCCGACTACAGCTCCATCCCGTTCGCCAGGGCCGGCCTGTTCTCGCCGTCGCCCGGTGTCCGGTACGGCGGTGGAGTGCCCGGGTACACGCCCGAGTTCGGCATCCTCGGCTCCGACACACCGATCGACGACGGCGTCTCGGTCGCCGGTCGCGCGGAGGCGCTCACCCCGCCCGCCGACCAGCGCATCGAGTTCCCGGTGCTGCTCGCGGTGCTGATGCTGTCCTGCGTGACCGCGACGCTGGTCCGTACCTGGGTGCTGCGCAACACCCCGCAGCCGGCCCTGTAGCCTGTCTTTCGAAAGACCCCTCCTGCCACGGAAAGTCCGTGGCCGCCGAGTCCACAGGAGGTGAGTGGTCTTCATGCGTCATTACGAGGTAATGGTCATCCTCGATCCCACACTCGACGAGCGCACCGTCGCACCGTCGCTCGACACGTTCCTCAACGTCATCCGCACTTCTGGCGGCAACGTTGAGAAGGTCGACGTCTGGGGCAAGCGTCGGCTCTCGTTCGAGATCAACAAGAACACCGAGGGCATCTACGCGGTGCTCGACGTGAACGCCGACCCGGACGCGGTCAAGGAGCTCGACCGTCAGCTTGGCCTGCAGGAGACCGTGCTGCGGACCAAGGTCATGCGGCGCGATCCGGCTGGGGCCTGAGCATGGCCGGCGACACGATCATCACCGTGGTCGGCAACCTGACCGCCGACCCCGAGCTGCGGTTCACGCAGTCCGGTGCCGCGGTGGCCAACTTCACGGTGGCTTCGACACCGCGCACCCTCGACAAGGCCAGCGGCGAGTGGAAAGACGGGGAAGCCCTCTTCCTGCGGTGCAACATCTGGCGGCAGGCCGCCGAGAACGTGGCGGAGTCGCTCACCCGCGGCGCCCGCGTGATCGTCAGCGGTCGGCTCAAGCAGCGGTCCTTCGAGACCCGCGAGGGTGAGAAGCGCACCGTCATCGAGCTCGAGGTCGACGAGGTCGGCCCCTCGCTGAAGTACGCCACCGCGAAGGTCAACAAGGTGGCTCGCGGCTCAGGTGGCGGCGGCGGCTTCGGTGGTGGTGGCGGCAACGGCGGTGGCGGCGGGGCCGCGCCTGCCGACGACCCGTGGGGCTCTGCCCCGCCCGCCGGTGCGCCCGGCGGCGGGTTCAGCGACGAACCGCCCTTCTAAGCCACCCCTCGTCGGGATTTGACACAGACTCAGGAGTACAACCGTGGCCAAGCCACCCCTTCGCAAGCCCAAGAAGAAGGTTTGCGTGTTCTGCAAGGCCGAGAAGAAGGCCAAGAGCAAGTCGGACCTGCAGGACATCGACTACAAGGACACCACGCTGCTGCGGAAGTACATCTCCGACCGCGGCAAGATCCGTGCCCGCCGTGTCACCGGCAACTGCAGCCAGCACCAGCGCGACGTCGCCATTGCGGTGAAGAACGCGCGGGAGATGGCCCTGCTGCCCTACACCTCGACCGCACGCTGAGGCAGGAGTCCGTCAGATGAAACTCATCCTCACGGCAGATGTGGCCGGCCTCGGTGGGCCGGGCGACATCGTCGAGGTCAAGGACGGCTACGGCCGCAACTACCTGCTGCCCCGGCAGTTGGCGATCGCCGCGACCAAGGGCGCGGAGAAGCAGGTGCAGACCATCCGCCGCGCGCAGAACGCGCGGGAGATCCGGGGTCTGGACCACGCGCAGGAGGTCAAGGCCGCGCTCGAGAAGATCGACCCGGTGCAGCTGAAGGCCAAGGCCGCGTCCGGCTCCGGCAAGCTGTTCGGCTCGATCACCACCGCCGATGTCGTGTCGGCCGTCAAGGCCGCCGGCGGCCCGGCGCTGGACAAGCGGGTCATCTCGCTGTCCGGGCACATCAAGACCGTCGGCAAGCACCCGGTCAGTGCCCGGCTGCACCCGGACGTCACCGTCGCGTTCAAGCTCGAGGTCACGGCCGGCTGACGGTCACGACCAACATCGACGGAGAGTAACCAGATTCGCGTCAGCCCCGTGTCGGGTTCACAACTCGACCGGGGCTGACGGGTGTTCTGTCAAGTTATCCACATGTGGGTTACCCCTTCTGGCGGCCCTCTTGACGACACGCCGACGGCGTATTTCCACCCGACACGCCGGTCGCGAAACGGTTAGTTTTTCCACAACCTGTACACAGCCCCTGAACTGGGGTTTCTTCGGCAACCCGGCAAGCTGTCCCCAGGCTGTCCACAGGTGGGGGGCGTGCCTGTGACTCGTTGCCCGTAGGCATCCACATGTTGTCCACAGGCGGCGTTTGCGTGGCTTTGGCAGCCCCTCTACGGTCCCGCATGTCCGCTCGCTCTGCGTACGCGAACTTCTGACGCCTTGCCGTTGCCGCTTCGAGTGCTTAATGTTGATGGTCGAACACGTGTTCGATAGACGAGGGGGCATCTCGGTGGCTCTGACCGATGACCGGACTTCGGCGGCGAGTCCCGCGGAGAACGGGTTCGACCGGCAGCCGCCACAGGATCTCACCGCCGAGCAGAGCGTGCTCGGCGGCATGATGCTGTCCAAGGACGCCATCGCCGACGTGGTCGAGGTGTTGCGTCCCAACGACTTCTACCGGCCCGCGCACCAGCTCGTGTACGACTGCATCCTCGACCTGTACAGCAGGGGCGAGCCGGCGGACGCGGTCACCGTGGCCGCGGAGCTGGAGCGGCGCAGCGAGATCCGGCGCGTCGGCGGCGCCCCGTACCTGCACACGCTGATCGCGACCGTGCCGACGGCCGCGAACGCCAGCTACTACGCGGAGATCGTCGCGGAGAAGGCGACGTTGCGCAGGCTCGTCGAGGCGGGCACCCGGATCGTGCAGCTCGGCTACGCGGGCGCGGAGGGCGCCGACATCAACGAGATCGTCGACCGCGCGCAGTCGTCGATCTACGAGGTCACCGAGCGGCGGACGAGCGAGGACTACGTCGCGCTCGAGGAACTGCTGCAGCCGACCATGGACGAGATCGACGCGATCGCCTCCCGAGGCGGCTCGTCCCTCGGTGTGCCAACGGGTTTCGAAGACCTGGACGCGATCACCAACGGCCTGCACCCCGGCCAGATGATCATCGTGGCCGCGCGGCCGGGTATCGGCAAATCTACGCTCGGGCTCGACTTCATCCGGTCGTGCTCGGTGAAGCACGGCATGACCAGCGTCATCTTCTCGCTGGAGATGAGCCGTACCGAGATCGTCATGCGCATGCTGTCCGCCGAGGCCAAGATCCGGCTGGCGGACATGCGTGGTGGCCGCATGTCCGACGACGACTGGACCCGCCTCGCGCGTCGGATGAGCGAGGTCAGCGAGGCGCCGCTGTTCGTGGACGACTCGCCGAACATGACGATGATGGAGATCCGCGCCAAGGCGCGGCGGCTCAAGCAGCGGCACGACCTCAAGCTCATCGTGGTCGACTACATGCAGCTGATGACGTCCGGCAAGCGCGTCGAGTCGCGGCAGCAGGAAGTCTCGGAGTTCTCCCGGCAGCTCAAGCTGCTCGCGAAGGAGCTCGAGGCGCCGGTGGTCGCGATCAGCCAGCTGAACCGTGGTCCCGAGCAACGCACCGACAAGCGCCCGATGCTGTCCGACCTGCGTGAGTCCGGCTCGCTGGAGCAGGACGCCGACATGGTCATCCTGATCCACCGCCCGGACGCCTTCGAACGCGACGACCCCCGCGCCGGCGAGGCGGACCTGATCCTGGGCAAGCACCGAGCGGGCCCGACCGCCACCGTGACCGTCGCGCACCAGCTCCACTACAGCCGCTTCACCGACCTGGCCCAGGGCTGACCTCGTCGCATACCGTGTCGGCATGGCCGAACGGCGTGTTGCCCGCTCCTCGCTGGGGCGGGTGCACGCCTATCTCGGGCGGTGCAGTGTCGCCGAGGCGGTGGTCAACCGGGAGCGGTTCGGTGGTGTGACGCTCCAGGGTCTGCACGGATTGAAGGTCGCTTCCGCGTTGGCGCGTGCCGGGGAGCTGCGTGGGGTCGACCTCGATCCAGCCGCCTATCTGGCCAGGGGGAAGCCCAAGGCGCCCGTTATGGCTGGCCAGCTCGGGTTCGATCTCGACCTGCCCGTCTTCGACTGGGTCGAGGCGCAGGCCGAGCTGGGGTTGCGGGTGGTGCGCACCCCGGGACCCAGGTTGCGGGTCGGGCGGCTCGACGACCTGAAGGCCGAGCTGCAGCGGGACTATCCCGTCCCCGTGTCCGTCACCCTCGTGCTCGACGGGGGGTGGCTCGGGTCCAAGCACAGTGGCGCCCTCGCCGAACAGCTACGGGCCGCCGATCGGGACGTCTCCCTCGTGCTCGGCGCGCCGTTCGATCCGCTCGACTCCTCCTACAAGGTGCAGGGGTTGCGGCGGCTGCTGCGGTGGAGCTCGCGGACCGGGCGGAAGCTCGAACTGCTGCGCACCGGACCCATCGGGATTCCCGCCATCGCGGCCGGCGCCCGCCTCGCCGCCATCGGGTTGTCCTCCTCCACCCGGCATCTCGGGGGACCGGTCGCCCGGCGGGCTGACGGGGTCACGCCCAAGCGCAGTCCGCAGGTCTTCGTGCCGAAACTGCTGCACTGGCAACGCGGGATGGATCTTCGGGGGGCCGAGGTCACCCACTGCGAGTGCCCGGCGTGCGCACGGGCCGGCACCGGCCTGTCCCGTTTCGACGTCGCCTTCGACTCCGCCGTGCCGGCGACCGTGCGGGCCGCCGCTCAGGATCACGACTCGCACGCGCTCGCCGAGGTGGTGCGGGGCGTCACCGGGGCCGCCGATCCCAAGGAGGAGCTGGCCCGGTTGCGGCAGAACGCCCAGGAGCTGGCCGAGGAGGTCTCGCTGCCGGTGCCCACCTGGCTCCGGAAGTGGGACTAGCTGGGAACAGGATCACCTTTACGGGTGGTGGTCGGGTTCTTGAACTGTCCATGGTGGACACGAGAGAGTGCACGCACGCTCGTCATGAGGTGCGGGGGCACATGCGGATCCGAGGAAGTCAGTGAGCACGGCGCAGCCGGTGGCGCCACTACTGAGCGGCCGGTTCGACGACCTGGCCGGCGCGCTCGGGGTCGGCGTGCTGCTGTGCGACGACAACGGCGGCTGCCATGCGATCACCGCGCACGCGGCCGACCTGCTGGCGCTGACCGACGACGACCTCACGCGCGGGGACTGGCGGCTCACCGACGACCGGGGCGCACCGCTGCCGGCGATCGCCGGGCTCGTCGGCCAGGTGCTGCGGGCCGACACCGCGGCGACCATCGCGGTGGTGGTCGACGAGCATCGACGGCTGTGGCTCGAGCTGTACCCGGTGGCGGTGCGCGATGCCCGGCTCGCCGTCGCCGTGTTGCGGCCGGTGCACACGGATGCCTTGCGGGGCAAGGGACTCTTCGACCCGGTGACCGCGCTGCCGAACCGGGTGCTGCTGTTCGACCGGCTGGACCAGGCGTTGCGGCGCGCGCGGGTACGGGGCACGCGGGTGACGCTGGTGCTCGCGGACGTGCGTGGGCTGCGGGAGCTGACACCGGAGCTGGGTGACCGAGTGCTCGGCGAGACGGCGGGCCGGCTGACCGAGGGGCTCGGCGCCGACCACACCGTGGCCCGGTACGGGGGCGGCACGTTCGCGGTGGTCGTCGACCATCCGCACGGGCCGGGCACGCCGCTCGCCGAGCGGGTCGGGGAGCTGGCGCCGTATCCGGTGCGGGTCGGCTGGGTAACGAGCGACGGCGCGGACACCGTGCACGACCTTGTTCGCCGCGCGGCGGCGGAACTGCGTTAGAGACAGGAAAAGGGCCCGGGAGCGAGTCGCTCCCGGGCCCTTCTCGGCTACCCGATCAGACGATCGGGTGGGTGGTGAAGAGGTTCGCCAGCGCGGCACGCGTCGCGTCGAGCGACGAGGCGTCCAGCGGAGCCACGTCCGACGCGACCGGGGCCTGAACGCCGGACAGCTCCGGCGTCGCGACCGGCAGCGTGTTCAGCGAAGGCGCCTGCACGACCGGCACCGCGGTGATGTCACCGGCAGCCGGCACCGCCGGGACGGTCGGGATGACCGTGGTGACGTCGGTCAGGTCACCCATGGCCGGAACGGCCGGGATCACCGTGGTGACGTCGGTCAGACCGGGCACCGCGGGCACTGCGGGCACCGCGGGGATGACCGTGGTGACGTCGTTCAGGTCACCGAACACCGGCAGGAAGGCCAGGTCGACGGGCAGGGCGGGAACGTCCTGCCGCCCACCGAAGCCACCGAAGCCCTGCAGGTCACCGAAGCCACCGCCGAACAGCGAGCCGACGATCGGCAGGCCGTCCAGCAGGTCGCCCGACGGCAGCGCACGCTGGCCGCCCATGGGTACCAGGCCACCGACCGGGTTGCCGGCGCCACCGAGCAGGCCGTCGACCGGGCTGCCGCCGCCACCGAGCAGACCACCGAGCAGACCACCGAGCATGTCGCCGCCACCGACCGAGCCGAGCAGACCGCTCAGCGGGTCGGCGGCCGCGGTGCGGCCCATCGGGTACGGCGCGGGCAGGGTGTGGAACTCACCCGGCGCCTCCGTCAGGGTGCCGTTCGACACCGTGTCAGCCACATCGGTGAGCTGACCCTGGGCGGGGAGCCCGGTCATGCCGCCCGTGAAGCCGGTCAGCACACCCGAGAACACACCCGAGAACGGGTCGGCCGGCATGGACCGGCTCCGCATCGGCAGCGCCGATGGCAGCATCGAGGGCAGGTCGGTCGGCGCGAGGCCGCTGTTCACCGGCAGGTTGAACTGGGACTCGCCCTCGCCGACCTGCAGGTCGCTCGAGTTGGCCGACTCGGTGATCGCCTGGGCGATCACCTCGACCGGCACGTCGTACACGGGCACGTCGGCGCCGACCGGCAGCGTGCCGTCGATGCCGGACAGCGAACCGTTCGCACCGCTGGTGGCGGACGTGCCGCCCACCTGGCCCTGGGTGTTGCTCAGGCCGGCAGCGGCGGAGTTGCTCTCGACCGCGGAGACCGCGTCGCCGAACGGCTGCGCGACCGCGGCCGCCGGCACGTCGACCAGGTTGCCGGCGATGAAGCCCTCGTCGCCCGCGGTGTCGATGTCGCCGCCGGACTGCGCGTCCGTCTGGTTCGTCGCCACCGAGGAGTTGCTGCCGCCGACACCGGAGGCGACCGCCGCGAAGCTCTGCGCGATCGGCAGTGCCTGCGGGCTCACCACGTTGCCGGTGCCGACGCCGTTCGTGCCGTCGGTCTCGGTGTCGCCACCCGCCTGGGTGTCGGTGACCGACCCGGCGAGCGAGTCGTTCAGACCGAGGGCCGCGGCGGACTCGCCGTAGGCCTGGCCAGCACCCGCGACCGGGGCGTTGACCACGTTGCCGGCGCCGACGCCGTCGACACCGTCGCTCGTCGCGTTGCCGCCCGAGGTCAGGTAGGTGTTGTTGACGGCCGCCTGCGTGCCCTTGGCCAGGCCGCTCGCACCGGTGCCGAACACCTGGAACGGCGCGGAGACCGGCGCCTGGCCGATGTTGCCGGACAGGACGCCGTCGGTGCCCGTCGCCTTGCTCGGGCCACCCGCGGTGATCTCGTTGTCGGTCGTGGCCTTGGCGTCGGTGAAGGCCACCGCGCCCGCGCCGTTGCCGAACGCCTGCACTGCCGACGCGACCGGGGCGGTCACGAGGTTGGAGGCGCCGAGACCGTTGTCGTCTTCGGCGTTGCTGCCGCCACCGGCCTCGGACGTCTTGGTCTCCGAGCCGGTCGCGTCGGCGCCACCGGCGGCCGCCGCGACGTTGCCGAAGCCCTCGACGGGCAGGGTCACCGGCACGGTGCCCATGTTGCCGCCACCGACCGAGTCATCACCGGTGGTGCCGGTGTTGCCGCCCGAGGAGGTGCTGGCGTTGTTGGTGGCCGTGGACGACGAGTCGCCCGCGCCGGTGACCGTGTTCGCGAACACGTCGGCCGGGCCGGCCACCGGGGTGTTGGCGGTGGTGCCGGACAGCACGCTGTCCTGGCCGCGGGTGTACGAGTCGCCGCCAGCGGTCGAGTCGACCGTGTTGTCGGCGTCCGCGTTCGCGTTGCCGGCACCGGCCACCGCGTTGCCGAAGCCCTCGACGGGCAGGGCGACCGGTGCCGCGGCGATGGCGCCGGAGGCGACCGACTCCGCGCCGGTGGTGCGGCTGGTGCCGCCCGCGTTGGTCTCGCTCGCGGTGTCGCACTCGGCGGTGGCCTTGCCACCGACGCCACCCGCGTTGCCGCAGAGCAGCGCGGGGCCGCTCAGCGCGGGCTGCGCGATGTTGCCGGCCAGCAGTGCCGGGTCGCCGTTGGTCTCGACGTAGGTCGGGACCCCGTACATGCCCTCACGGGTGTCGCCGGAGAAGGCGTCCGCAGTGGAGTCGGCCCAGGCGTCCGCCTTGCCGGCACCCATGATCGCGTTGCCGTTGGCCTTGAGCGGCACGGCGACGGGCACCGCGCCGATGTTGCCGCCGCCCGCGCTGTCCTCACCCGAGGTGAGGACCGAACCGCCGGAGGTCGCCGAGGTCTCGGCCTCGGACACGGCCATGGCCTTGCCGACGCCGGCGATCGCGTTGCCGTTCGCCTGCAGCGGCGTGGCCGCCTGGCCCACGATCGCGTTGCCGGTCAGGAAGCCGTGGCTGCCGTCGGTGTCGACGTCGCCGCCCGAGGTCGCGTCCTGCGACGCCGTGCTGAACGCGGTGGCCCTGCCGCCCGCCGCGATGGCGTTGCCGGTCACCTGGACGGGCAGCGCCCAGTCGAGGTCCACGACGTTGCCGGCGAGGAAGCCGTGGCTGCCGTCGGTCTCGACGTCGTGCCACACCCCGGCACTCTGCTCGGAGTCGTTGCACACCTCGGCCTTGCCGAGGATCGCGATGGCGTTGCCGGAGACGTCGACCGGCACGACAAGGTCGGCGCTGCCGCGGTTGCCGCGGAACGGGCTGCCGCCGAGCGCGTCGACGCCGGGCGCGTGCACCGCGTCGAGAGAGGGCACGGCCGGGAGCTTGTCGCCCATCGGCAGGCCGGCGAGCTTGTCGGTCACCGGCTTGGCGGCACCGGCGAGCGGCGCGGCCTGGTCACGGGCCTTGTTCTCAAGCGGCGCGACCGCGTCGGTGACCTTGGCGGCCACCGGAGCGGCGGTGTCGGTGACCTTGCCGGTGACCGGCGCGGTCATCGTGGTGGCCTTGTCGGCCATCGGCACCGAACGCGTCAGGTCAGTGACGCTGACCTTGATCTCGTTGTTGATGCCGGGCAGATTCTTCTGCCCGAACGGGGTGCCGAGCACGTTGTTGTCGATTTTGACGGGAGCCGTCACGGATCCGTCAAGCGGCGAGGCCGGCTTGTCGGGGTTGACGTCCTCGTCGGCAGAAGCGATGCCGGTACCCAGCATCAGCAAACCACCGGTGACTAGCGCGGTCTGGATTCCACGCTTGGCCCAGGTTTGCATCGTCAGATGTTCCTTTCGTTTTCCCTTGGGGGGTTATGGCGGGTGACCGGACGCGAACAGATGGGGGCAGGCGCGTCGGCAATCGGCCACCCGGGTCAGGTGGCGGGGGAATCCCCGCCGGCGAAAGGCGCGGCACCGCGAAGAAGGACACGGTGCATGGCCGCTCAGCACTGGGGCTGAAGGCGGCGCGCCGGTTAGGAAATCAGTCGGGTGCGACACCGGGCTGGGCGCCCGGACGGCCGAACGTGCGCACCTCGGTCGCGGGCGAGGTGCCCCCGGCGACGAGGTCGAACGTGCTGTCCTGCCACGGAAGCGCGGCGAACAGGTGTGAGTCCATCGAGTTGCCGGCCTGGCCGTGGCCGCCGGTCGCCGGCACGCTCGGAAGCGCGGGGCCGAACGGGGTCGGCCAGGTCGGCAGGTCGGGCAGCGACGGTGCGACGGGCTCCGGGGAGCCGCGCCGGCTCATACCGTCGGCGAACGCGCGGTCTTTCGCGGTGCGGTGCGCGATGGCGTCGAGGTCGACGCCGGGCACGGCACCGACCGCCGCGGCCACGGGGGCCGGGGCGGTGGTCGGGAGATCGGCACGGCCGTAGCCGTCGGCCGGGTACTGGTGGTGCGTCGGCAGCTCGTCGGCGAGACCGAGGTCGCAGTCGGACATGGCCTGCGCGCAGTCGGGCAGGTCACCGAACCCGCGCTCGGCCTGGTCGCGGACCTGCTCTGCCGCGTCCTTAACCTTGTCGCCGAGATCCTTGAGCGGGTGCTCTGGCGGGGGCGGCGGGTTCTGGAGGTAGTCGGTGACGGACGTCAGCGCGGTCTCGACCGGGCCCGTCACGGGAGCGGCGAACTCGGCGACCGCGGCGCCAGGCACCGCCGTCGCGGACTCGACATCGGCGGACGCGGCGGCGGCGGAGAGCCACCAGGCGAGCGCGGTGCCGGCGGCGACGCCGCCCACCACCGTCAACGTTCGGCAGACCACACGCCGCGCGAACGCGGCGGTCTCCCGGACGTTGTTGCTCGCCTGATCCACTAAGAGAACCTCGCTGGTGTCGGAGAACGGGAGCCGGTGGGTGATCGAGAGCGATCGTGCGATCACGTTGAGTCCCGGCGGGCCGTGCAAGCGAGACACTGTCACCGATCCGCCCCGGATCGCACGCCAGACGCGGGCAGACCCCCCGATCGTGTGACGAACACAAAGTGTGTCCACACGTCACGTTCGGTAGTCAGCGAGGCGGGGCGGGTGTGGGTCGAAATTTGTCCACAGCGCTGATTTGTCGCCGACGCGGGGCGATCCGGCTCCCGTTTGTCCGAACCGGTGGATACCGTCAGCGGGTGAACAGAAATCGCGACGACCAGCCGTCCGCGCCGCCGCAGAAGAGGAGGCGGAAGGCCCCGCCGACGGACGTGACGGGGTTGGTGCCCACGGGGCTCCGGGTGAGCGGCGCGCTGGCGTGGCGGTTCATCATGATCATCGCCGCGCTGTACGTGATCGTGTGGCTGGCCGGCTACTTCTCCCAGCTCGTGGTGCCGATCGCCATCGCGTTGCTGCTCGCCGCGCTGATGGCGCCGGGGGTCGAGCGGCTGACTAAGTGGGGCGTGCCGCGCGGCGCGTCCGCCGCGATCGTGATGGTCGCCGGCATCGCGGTTCTCGGCGGCCTGCTGACGTTCGTGATCATCCAGTTCACCCAGGGTCTGCCGGAGCTGCAGGACCGGGTGGCGGCGAGCCTCAACCAGATTCAGGACTGGCTCAACAACGGCCCGCTGCACCTGCGCGACGAGCAGATCCAGAACTTCATCAAGAACGTCATCGACTCGGTCCGGGACAACCAGGCGGCGATCACCGAGGGCGCGCTCACCACGGCCGCGACCATCGGCGAGATCCTGACCGGCTTCGTGCTGACCGTGTTCGTGCTGATCTTCTTCCTGTACGACGGCCCCGGCATCTGGACATTCGTGACGCGCGGGGTGCCGGCGCGGGTGCGCGACCGGGTGGACGTCGCCGGCCGGCGCGGCTTCGGCGCGCTGGTCAGCTATGTGCGGGCGACCGCGGCGGTGGCGCTGGTCGACGCGGTCGGCATCGGTATCGGCATCGCCATCGTCGGGGTGCCGCTGGTGATCCCGCTGTCCGCGCTCGTGTTCCTCTCGGCGTTCGTGCCGATCATCGGTGCGGTCGTGGCCGGCACGGTCGCCGTCCTGATCGCGCTGGTGGCCAACGGGGTCATCGCGGCGCTGATCGTGCTGGCGATCGTGATCGGTGTGATGCAGCTGGAGAGTCACGTGCTGCAGCCGTTGCTGCTCGGCCGTGCGGTGCGGCTGCACCCGCTGGCCGTGGTGCTGGCGATCGCGGCCGGGTTGATCGCGGCGGGGATCGCGGGCGCGCTGCTCGCCGTGCCGTTGCTCGCGGTGCTGAACGCGGGCATCAGGTCGCTGCTGCACGAAGGCGACACCGAGCCGGACGAGGTCGACGTCCTGCACCAGGACGAGGACGACATCCCCAACAAGGAGCATGACGACACGAAGGCGGACTGGGAACGGCCATGACTCGTGAGCGAGAGCGAAGGAGCGTGCGCCGCCTGGACTGAGGAGCGAGCGCAGGCGCGCCAGCGCCGAGCACGCGACGAGGGAAGGCGGCGCGTCAGCGGATGAGCGAAGCGAACCATGGACACAGCCGTTCGGAACCTGATCCGACGCTGCCCCTGTGGCGGGCGGCGGTGGTTCTTCGGGTCCTCACCCTGCTCTTCGCCGTCGGCGTGATCGTCTACCACCGGACCGTGTACGCGCGGCCGTGGCTCGCGTTCGTGATGGCCGGCGTGATGGTGGTGTGGACCGGGGTCGTCGCCTACCGGTACCTGCGCCCCGACAGGAAGCTGTTCGTCTTCACGGTGGCCGACCTCGCGGTGTGCTGCGCGACGATGGCGAGCTCGCGGCTCATCCTCACGGCGCAGCAGCTCGAGGGCGCGCCGGTGCCGCTGATCCCGACCGTGTGGGTCACCGGCGTGGTCGCGGCCGGCGCGGTGCGCTTCGGCGCGCCGGGCGGTGCGATCTTCGGCGCGGTGGTGGCGGCGTTCAACTTCGGCGTGCGGGGTTACGTCGACACGGACCTGACCCGCGACCTCATGTTGTTGGTGGGGGTCGGGTTCGTGCTGGGGCTCGCGGCGTCGTCGTCGCGGCGGTCGGCGGCGCGGCTGGCCATCGCGTTGCGTGCCGAGGCGGCGACCGCGGAACGGGAGCGGCTCGCCAGGTCCATCCACGACAGCGTGCTGCAGGTACTCGCCCGCGTGCGGCGGCGTGGCGCGGAGCTGGGCGGGGAGGCGGCCGAGCTGGCGAAGCTGGCCGGCGCGCAGGAGATCGCGTTGCGGGCGTTGGTGTCGAGCGCGCCGGTGTCGACCGAGGACGGCTCCGCCGACGTCGGCGCGCGGCTGAAGCTGCTCGAGACGGAACGGGTCGCGGTGTCCGTGCCGGCGACCCCGGTGCCGCTGCCGGCGGCGCTGGCGACCGAGCTGACGGCCGCCGTGCGGGAGGCGCTCGCCAACGTGGACAAGCACGCCGGCGTGGCCGCGAAGGCGTGGGTGTTGCTCGAGGACCTCGGTTCCGAGATCGTGATCAGCGTCCGTGACGACGGGGTCGGCATCGCGCCGGGCCGGGTCGCCGAGGCGGAGCGGGAGGGTCGGATGGGCATCGCCAAGTCGTTGCGTGGCCGGGTCGCGTCGCTCGGCGGCGGGGTCACCATGGAGTCGAGGCCCGGCGAGGGTGTCGAGTGGGAGCTGCGGGTGCCCCGCGGCACGAACCTCAAGGTGCGCCGGTGATCACGGTCATGGTCGTCGACGACCACCCGATGTGGCGCGACGGTGTCGCGCGGGACCTGGCCGAGCGCGGGTTCGACGTGCTGGCCACCGCGGGCGACGCGGCCGCCGCCGTGCGGATCGCGCGGACCGTGCGACCGAGCGTGGTGCTGATGGACCTCAACCTCGGCGAGGAGTCCGGGGTGACGGCCACCGGCCTGATCACCGGCGAGCTGGCCGACACCAGGGTGCTGGTGCTGTCGGCGTCGGGGGAGCACGCGGACGTGTTGGAGGCGGTGAAGGCGGGTGCGTCCGGCTACCTGCTGAAGTCGGCGTCGGCGGAGGAGCTGGTCGACGCGGTCAAGCGGACCGCGGCAGGCGACGCGGTGTTCACGCCGGGCCTCGCGGGTCTGGTGCTCGGCGAGTACCGGCGGATGGCCGCGGACCCGGCCGACTCCCGCGACCGGCCGAGGCTCACCGAGCGGGAGACCGACGTGTTGCGCCTGGTGGCCAAGGGGTTGACCGCGCGGCAGATCGCCACCCGGCTGGTGCTGTCGCACCGGACCGTGGAGAACCACGTGCAGTCCACGTTGCGCAAGCTCCAGCTACACAACCGGGTCGAGCTCGCCAGGTACGCCATCGAGCACGGCCTGGACGCGGAACCCGATAGCCCGCCGCAATAAGCTGGTCAGCATGCATGACCCGCGCCTACTGCTCGACCCCGCCACGGACGCCGTGCGCAAGCTCGCCCGCCGTGGCTGCACGCTCGACCTGTCCGCGCTGGAGAAGCTGTTCTCCCGGCGCACGGCGGTGATCGGCGAAGCGGACGAGGCACGGGCGGCGTCCAACCGGGTCGCGAAGGAAGTGGGCGCGGCGGCCAAACGCGGCGAGGACGTGACCGCGCTGCGCGAGCACGCGCGCGCGGCCAAGACACGCATCCAGGACCTCGAGGAGCAGCACCGGCAGCTCGCCGCCGAGCTGGACGAGTTTCTCATCGGCATCCCGAACCTGCCGAGCGACGAGCTGCCGGACGGCAACTCCGACACCGACGCCGAGCCGGTCAGCCGCTGGGGCACGCCGCGGGAGCTCGACTTCGAACCGCTCGACCACGTCGCCATCGGCGAGAAGCTGGGCATCTTCGACTTCGCCCGTGCCACGAAGCTCGCCGGCCCCCGGTTCAGCGTCGTGCGTGGCGCGGGCGCCCGGCTGGAGCGCGCGCTCGCGACGTTCCTGCTCGAGCTGCACACCGAACGGCACGGGTACACGGAGTTCTCGGTCCCGGCGCTCGTGAACCGCCAGACCATGACCGGCACGGGTCAGCTACCGAAGTTCGAGGCGGACCTGTTCCGCACCGGCGTCGCGGAGCGCGAGCTGTTCATGATCCCGACGGCCGAGGTGCCGCTGACGAACCTGCACGCTGGCGAGACCATCGCCACGGCCGACCTGCCGTTGGCGTACACCGCGAACACCATGTGCTTCCGGTCCGAGGCCGGTTCGTACGGCAAGGACACCCGGGGTCTGATCCGGGTGCACCAGTTCCAGAAGGTCGAGCTGGTGCGGTTCTGTGAGCCCGCGCGGGCGGACGCGGAGCTGGCGCTGCTGCTGTCGCACGCGGAGACGTGCCTGCGGGAGCTGGGCCTCGCCTACCGGGTGGTGCGGCTCGCCGCGGGCGACATCGGCTTCGCCGCGGAGCGGACCTACGACCTCGAGGTGTGGCTGCCCGGTCAGCAGCGCTACCGCGAGGTCTCGAGCGTGTCCGACTTCGGCACGTTCCAGGCACGCAGGGCCGGCATCCGCACCAAGTCGAAGGACGGCGCGCGGGGGTTCGCCAACACACTGAACGGTTCCGGGCTGCCGACCGGCCGCACGCTGGTCGCGATCCTGGAGCAGAACCAGCAGGCCGACGGCTCGGTCGTGATCCCGGCGGCGCTGGTTCCGTTCACCCGCTTCGAGCGCATCAACCCGGACGGCACCACCGCCTGAGCCGGGCATACCGTGGGAGCGTGAGCCATATGGTCGAGGAGCAGAAGAGCCCGATCGATCCGCGAGAGCTTCGCGTCTCCGACGCGGAACGCACGCATGTCGTGCAGATCCTGCAGAAGGCCATCGGGCACGGGATGCTGTCGCTCGACGAGTTCACCACCAGGACCGACATCGCGCTCGCCGCGCGGACGCGGGCCGAGCTCAACGCGGTGGTGGTCGACCTGGCCGGTGTCACGCACACCGACGTCGCGTCGCCGTCGCGGACGCCGCCGGTCGAGCTGCGGGCCAACATGTCGAGCCTCAAGCGGACCGGGCAGTGGACGGTGCCGCGCGAACTGATCGTGCGCAACCGGCTCGGCTCCACCGAGCTGGACTTCTCCGAGGCGCGGTTCGATCACGACGAGGTGCACATCAAGCTGGACGTGAGTGGCGGCAGCGTGAAGCTGTTGCTGCCCGAGCACGCCACCATCGACACGAACGACGTCCAGGTGGTCGCCGGCAGCGTGAAGGACCGCGCCGGCGCCGCCGGCCGCACCGGGCGACCCCGGTTCGTGGTGACCGGGCGGGTCACCGCCGGGTCGTTGAAGATCCGTCGAGCGAGCTACGTCAGGATCGGCAGCCTCGTCATCCGCTCGCCGTGGAAGATGAGCTGGGCGTCCGAGTAGTCGGGAGGAACACGTGAAGGCTCTGGTCAAGGTGGCCCAGGGTCCCGGGCTGGAGCTCATCGACGTGCCGGAGCCGGCGCCGGGACCGGGAGACGTGCTACTGCGGGTCCTGCGGACCGGCATCTGCGGCACCGACCTCCACATCGAGTCCTGGGACGAGTGGGCGGCGAACACCATCACGCCGCCGTTGGTGCTCGGCCACGAGTTCGTCGGCGAGGTCGTCGAGGTGGGCGCCGCGGTCACGAAGGTCAAGGTCGGCGACCTGGTCAGCGGCGAGGGGCACCTGATCTGCGGCACCTGCCGCAACTGCAAGGCGGGCCGGCGGCACCTGTGCGCCAACACGGTCGGCCTCGGCGTGCAAACGGCCGGCGCGTTCGCCGAGTACGCGGTGCTGCCGGAGCAGAACGCGTGGGTGCACACCCACCAGGTCGACCTGGACGTGGCGGCGATCTTCGACCCGTTCGGCAACGCCGTGCACACCGCGCTGTCGTTCCCGGTGCTCGGCGAGGACGTGCTGATCACCGGCGCCGGCCCGATCGGACTGATGGCCGCCGCGGTCGCGAAGCACGCGGGCGCCCGGCACGTGGTGATCACCGACGTCAGCGAGCCGAGGCTGGACCTGGCCCGCAAGATCGGGGTGGACCTCGCGCTGAACGTGGCCACCACGCGGATCGCGGACGTGTACGGCGAGCTGCGGATGACCGAGGGTTTCGACATCGGCATGGAGATGTCCGGGCAGCCGGCCGCGCTGCGGGACATGATCGCGAACATGACGCACGGCGGCCGGATCGCGATGCTGGGGCTGCCGGCCGCGGAGATCCCGATCAACTGGTCGCACGTGGTGCTCAAGATGCTGACGATCAAGGGCATCTACGGCAGGGAGATGTTCGAGACCTGGTACGCCATGTCGGTGCTGCTGCAGGCCGGGCTGGACCTTTCGCCGGTGATCACGCACCGGTTCTCCTACACAGCGCACGAGGCCGCGTTCGCCACCGCGCGCGACGGCCGCTGCGGCAAGGTCATCCTCGACTGGACCTCAACGGAAGGTGCCTGATGTTCGGCGCGATGCGCGAGAACCTGCGGACCGAGCTGGACGAGATCCGCTCGGCCGGGCTCTACAAGTCGGAGCGGGTGCTCAGCACGCCGCAGAACGCGTCCGTGCGGGTCGGCGACTCGGCCGAGGTGCTGAACTTCTGTGCCAACAACTACCTCGGGCTCGCCGACCACCCGGTGCTGGTCGACGCCGCGAAGGCCGCGTTGGACCGGTGGGGCTTCGGGATGGCGTCGGTGCGGTTCATCTGCGGCACGCAGGAGCCGCACAAAGAGCTAGAGGGCAAGCTGTCGGAGTTCCTGTCGACCGAGGACACGATCCTGTACGGCTCGTGCTTCGACGCCAACGCGGGCTTGTTCGAGACGCTGCTGGGCAAGGACGACGCGGTGATCTCCGACGAGCTGAACCACGCGTCGGTGATCGACGGCGTCCGGCTGTGCAAGGCGCAGCGGCTGCGCTACAAGAACCGCGACATGGCCGACCTGGAGCGGCAGCTTAAGGAGGCGGCCGGCGCGCGGTACCGGCTCGTCGCCACCGACGGCGTGTTCTCCATGGACGGCTACCTGGCGCCGCTGGACGAGATCTGCGCGCTGGCCGACCGGTACGACGCGCTGGTGATGGTCGACGACTCGCACGCCGTCGGGTTCACCGGGCCGACCGGGCGGGGCACGCCGGAGCTGTTCGGCGTCGCCGACCGGGTCGACGTCGTGACGGGCACGCTTGGCAAGGCGCTCGGCGGGGCCAGCGGCGGGTACACGTCCGGGCGGGCGGAGATCGTGGAGATGCTGCGGCAGCGGTCGCGGCCGTACCTGTTCTCGAACTCGCTGGCGCCGTCGATCACGGCGACCGCGCTGGCGGCCCTGACGCTGCTTGAGTCGTCCAGCGAGCTGCTGACCAGGCTGCGCGAGAACACCACGCTGTTCCGGACCAGGATGACCGAGGCCGGCTTCGACCTGCTGCCCGGCGAGCACCCGATCATCCCGGTGATGATCGGCGACGCGGCGGAGGCCGGCCGGATGGCCGACCTGCTCCTCGCCGAGGGCGTCTACGTGGTCGGGTTCTCCTACCCGGTCGTGCCGCACGGCAAGGCCCGCATCCGGACACAGATGTCGGCCGCACACTCGACGGACGACGTGAACCGCGCCGTAGACGCGTTCGTGGCCGCCAGAGCCGTTATGTGAACACTCTTCGCAATCGGTTGAATACTACAATCGGTGATTCGTGCGCACGTGCTAACGATTAGTTAGCGTGGCGCCACCGAAGTGCCACAATATGCGCGTCTCTGACACGTCAGAGCCCCAGCGCCGGCGGAACCTAGCCGAGCGTCGGGGCCCGGCTCCGGCCGGGCTTCGCGCCGCTGGCATCGGTCGCGTAGCCCCCCGAGCGATCGATGCCAGTGGCGCGGTTACAGGACCACGTTCACCAGGCGGCCTGGTACCACGATCACCTTGCGGGGTTCGTTGCCGTTGATCAGTGCCGCCACCTTCTCCTCGGCCAGTGCCGCGGCCTTCACCTCGTCCTGGCTTGCGGCTGCCGGGACCGTGACTCGGCCGCGGACCTTGCCGTTGACCTGGATCGGGTACTCGACCGTGTCCTCGATCAGGTACTGCTCGTCCGCGGTCGGGAACGGGCCGTGCGCCAGCGACTCGCCGTGGCCCAGCGTGGCCCACATCTCCTCCGCGACGTGTGGGCACAGCGGCGCCAGCATCAGGACCATCGGCTCCACGACCGAACGCGGGGCCGGCTTGCTGCCGTACGTCTTCGTCACGTGGTTGTTCAGCTCGATCAGCTTCGCGCCCGCCGTGTTGAAGCGCATGTTCGCGTAGTCGGCGTGCAGGCCGTCGATGGCCTTGTGCAGCGCCCGCAGCGTCGGCTCGGCCGGCTCCTCTTCGCTGACGTGCGGCTCGCCGGTCGACTCGTCGACCACGTTGCGCCACATGCGCTGCAGGAACCGCTGCGCGCCGACGACGTCCTTGGTCGCCCATGGCCGGGACACATCCATCGGGCCCATGGCCATCTCGTAGAACCGGAACGTGTCGGCGCCGTAGCGCTCGCACATCTCGTCCGGTGTCACGACGTTCTTCAGGCTCTTGCCCATCTTGCCGTACTCCTGGCGGACCTCCTGGTCCTGCCAGAAGAACCTGCCGTCCCGCTCGACGACCTCCTCGGCCGGCACGTACACCCCGCGCTCGTCGGTGTACGCGTACGCCTGGATGTAGCCCTGGTTGAACAGGCGGCGGTACGGCTCCGGCGCGGACACGTGGCCGAGGTCGAACAGCACCTTCTGCCAGAAGCGCGAGTACAGCAGGTGCAGCACGCCGTGCTCGATGCCGCCGATGTACAGGTCCACGCCGCCGGGGTCGTCCGGCCCGTGGATCTCCGGGCGCGCGCCCAGCCAGTACTTCTCGTTCTCCGGCGCACAGATCTGCTCGGTGTTGGTCGGGTCCACGTACCGCAGCTGGTACCAGGACGACCCGGCCCACTGCGGCATCACGTTGTCGTCGCGGCGGTAGGTCTTCCTGCCGTCCCCCAGGTCCAGCTCCACGTCGATCCACTCGGTGGCGCGGGACAGTGGCGGCGACGGCACCGAGTCGGCGTCGTTCGGGTCGAACGTCCTCGGTGAGTAGTCCTCGACCTCGGGCAGCTCGACCGGCAGCATGCTCTCCGGCAGCGCGCGCGGCAGGCCGTCCTCGTCGAACACGATCGGGAACGGCTCGCCCCAGTAGCGCTGTCGCGCGAACAGCCAGTCGCGCAGCTTGTACTGCAGCTTGCCCTCGCCGTGGCCGTTCGTCTCCAGCCAGGTGATGATCGTCTTCTTGGCCTCGCCGACGTCCATGCCGTCCAGGAAGCCAGAGTTGATGGCCGGCCCGTCACCGGTGAACGCCTCGCCGTCGAAGCCGTCGGTCGGCTGGACGGTGCGGATGATCGGCAGGCCGAAGGCGGTCGCGAAGTCCCAGTCGCGCTGGTCCTGACCGGGCACCGCCATGATCGCGCCGGTGCCGTAGCCCATCAGCACGTAGTCGGCGATGAACACCGGGATCCGCTCGCCGTTGGCCGGGTTCGTGGCGAAGACACCGAAGAAGACGCCCGTCTTCTCCTTGTTCTCCTGCCGGTCCAGGTCGGACTTCTGCGACGCGGCCAGCCGGTAGGCGGCGACCGCCTCGGCCGGCGTGGCGTGCCCGCCGGTCCAGCGCTCGTCGACGCCGGCGGGCCACTCGGCCGGCACGATCCGGTCGACGAGGTGGTGCTCCGGCGCCAGGACCATGTACGTCGCGCCGAACACGGTGTCCGGGCGGGTGGTGAAGACCTCGATGTGGTCGTCCACGACCGGGAAGCGGATGTGCGCGCCCTTCGAGCGGCCGATCCAGTTCCGCTGCATGGTCTTGACCTTCTCCGGCCACTCCAGCCGGTCCAGGTCGTCGATCAGGCGGTCGGAGTACGCGGTGATCCGCATCATCCACTGACGCAGGTTCTTGCGGAACACGGGGAAGTTGCCGCGCTCGCTCAGCCCCTCGGAGGTGACCTCCTCGTTGGCCACCACGGTGCCCAGACCGGGACACCAGTTGACCGGCGCCTCGGACAGGTACACCAGGCGCTGCGAGTCGATGATCTTCCGCTGCTCGACGCTCGTCAGCTCGCACCAGCCCCTGCCGTCGGGCGTGCGGCGCTTGTCCTGCGCGTACTCGGCCGCCAGCTCCGTGACGGGCCGGGCGCGGTCCTGCACCTCGTCATACCAGGAGTTGAAGATCTGCAGGAAGATCCACTGCGTCCACTTGTAGTAGGTCAGGTCGGTCGTGTTGATACGCCTGCGCTCGTCGTGGCCCAGCCCCAGCCTGCGGATCTGGTGCAGGTACCGGTCGACGTTCTCCTCGGTGGTCTTGCGCGGGTGCTGCCCGGTCTGCGCGGCGTGCTGCTCGGCGGGCAGGCCGAACGCGTCGAACCCCATGGTGTGCAGCACGTTCCGGCCGGTCATCCGGTGGTAGCGGGCGAACACGTCGGTGCCGATGTACCCCAGCGGGTGGCCGACGTGCAGCCCGGCGCCGGACGGGTACGGGAACATGTCCTGCACGAACAGCTTGTCCTCTGGCACCGGACCCGCCAGCGGACCGACCGGGTTCGGCGCGTGGAACGTGCCGTGCTCCTCCCAGTACCGCTGCCACCGCTTCTCGACGGAGTTGGCCAGCACGGCCGTGTAGCGATAGGCCGGCACAGCCTCGGCGGCGTCACTCATCGTGGGGTCCTTCCCTGGTTGCTGGGCTCCGAACACAAAAAACCCCTCTGCCGCAGGGCATGAGGGGTTCGCCGCACTGACCTTCTACCGGTCAGCGCGGCGGGCTAAGGAGCAGGCGTCCGGCGCTCATACCCACAGTCTATCGCGGTGGCCAACACCGTATTCGTGGTCCCCGAAGGCAGCGCCTACCATCGATCCGTGCATCTGTTCGCGCTCCTTCCGCTGGTCGTCGGTCTGGTCGTCGCCGTGGTCGGCGTGCTCGGGTTCCTCGAGCGGCTGCCACGCAACCGGTTCGGCGGCGTCCGCACCCCGGCCACCCTGCGTGACGACGAGACGTTCCGAGTCGCCAACAAGGTCGCCGGCCTGCCGATCGCCGTCGCCGGGTTCGTCGGGATCCTCGGCGGGGCCGCCGCGTTCGCCATGACCGGCGCGGGCGGCGTCCTGGTCACGAGCGTCCTCGGGCTCATCGGCACGGTCGCCATCGCGGCCGCGGGCGGCGTGCTGGGGCACCGGGCCGCCGAGGCGGTGCCGGAGCCCGCGCCCGAGCTGCCGGAGGGCTGCAAGGGCTGCGCCTGCGGCGGCTGCGAGCTCGCCGCCATGAAGCCTGGGTCAGTTGGTGCGAACGTCTCCGGGGTGGGTGGCGAGTAGCGCCAGCGGCATGCCCTGGCGCCGCAGCACCCGACCCCACAGGTCCTGGTCGGTCGGGGCCAGCACGTCACTGGGCAACGCGGGCACCACGATCCAGTCGCCACGCTCGATCTCGCCAGCGACCTGGCCGACGTCCCAGCCCGCGTAGCCGGCGAACACCCGCAGCCCCCGGAACTTCGGCACCAGCACCTCGGGGTCGGCGTCCAGGTCGACCAGCGCCACCGGGCCACGCACCCCGATCAGGCCTTTCACGCCGGCCGCCGCCTCGCCGGTGCGCATGGCGGCGAGGCACAGCGCGGTCTTCTGCTCGACCGGACCGCCGACGAACACCGAGGCCGGGTTCGTCACGTGCGGACCCCAGTTCGGCAGGACGTCGTCGACCGGCACCTCGCTCGGCCGGTTGAGCACCACACCGAGCGTGCCCTCACCGCGGTGGTCGATGACGAACACGACGGTGCGACGAAAGTTCGAGTCGGTGAGGCTGGGCGCCGCGACGAGCAGCGTGCCCGGCTCGACAGCCGCGTCGGGAGCGTCGGATCGCACCTGGACATGATCCCATCCGTTGAGTGGGAAACCAGCGCGCCCACGTTATCTCGGGAACAATGGGCGTCGCCGCCTCGTTGGAGGTGGTGGCTGGACACCGCAGTGTCCCCCGGGGTCAACCTAGAACAGCCCTCGTGGAATACCGTTCGGCAGGAGCCACGTTGCGCCATCCGCCGTGAGGCGACCGGGTGCCCAGCCGTCTGATCGGCGGGTGCGTCGCGGCTGTTTCGACAGCGGCGGCTCACCCGCCGTTCGGCGTTCTCCCATAGGCTCACATTTCGTGAGTACTTCGGCGGACGTCCCTGCGCAGACGGACCCGCACCACTCCCGTGTCGGGGCCCGGCGCCTGCTGGCGATGTCCGGGTTCCGCCGTCTGCTGTTCAGCCGGTTCTCCTCCCAGTGGGGCGACGGCCTGTTCCAGACCGGACTCGCCGGCGCCGTGGTGTTCAACCCGGAGCGGGCGGTGTCACCCGCGGAGATCGCCGCCGGGTTCGTCG
>Ga0193717_1000344_pt1 | contig 33425 bp, 37 predicted proteins | sample U2c2metaG_FD_145900 | JGI IMG/M metagenome (GOLD analysis project Ga0193717, IMG submission 145900) | Soil microbial communities from a riparian zone of the East river system, Colorado, United States - U2c2 | ecosystem: Environmental > Terrestrial > Soil > Riparian zone | place: USA: East River... | reverse complement strand
CGGCAAAAGTACCGGGAGAGCGGATATGCTGGTTAATGTGAGCGACAAGATGATTTCGGTACAGCTTCCCGATGGTTCAGTGCGCGAGGTTCCGCGCGGTACGACAGCGTTCGACGTGGCGACGAGCATATCGCCACGGCTTGCGGCAGCGGTGGTGGTGGCGCGGATTCGTCCGCTGACGGGTGCTACGGCTGGGACTGCGACCGAGGAAGAGGGCTCCGAGGCTTCGATGTATGGTGCGGATGCGGGGGGAGAGCGGCTGGTGGATCTGGCTGCGCCGTTGACCGAGGATGTGGCGCTGGAGCTGCTGAAGGAGAGCGACGAGGCTGCGCTGAAGGTGGTTCGGCACTCGGCCGCGCATGTGATGGCTACGGCGATTCTGGAGCTGTTTCCGGAGACGAAGCTGGGGCATGGACCGGCCACGGACGCTGGCTTTTTCTACGACGTCTATCGCGAGACTCCCTTTACTGAGGACGACCTTGCCGCGATTGAGAAGCGTATGGCCGCGGTGGTCGCGCGCGACGAGAAGTTTGTCCGCGAGGAGGAGTCGCGGGAAAAAGGCCTGACGGACTATTCGGCGCAGGGCGAGTTTATGAAGGTGCACTTCATCGAGAAGTTCACCAAACCGGGTGAGGAGATCTCACTTTATAAAAATGGCAATTTCACCGACTTCTGCCGGGGGCCGCATGTGCCTTCGACCGGACGGGTGAAGGCCTTCAAGGTGATGAGCATCGCCGGAGCCTATTGGCTTGGAGACGAGAAGAACCAGCAGTTGCAGCGCATCTATGGAACGGCGTTCTTCAATGCGAAGGAACTGGACGCCCACTTCAAGCGGCTGGAGGAGATCAAGGCGCGCGACCATCGTGTGCTGGGCAAGCAGCTTGACCTGTTCTCGATTCAGGAGGTCGCTGGATCTGGGCTGATCTTCTGGCATCCGAAGGGCGGCCTCATCCGCAAGACGATGGAAGACTGGATGCGCGATGAATGTATCCGTCGCGGTTACGAGATGGTCTACACGCCGCACATCATGCGACGCGATCTGTGGAAGATCTCGGGCCACGAGGGCTTCTACTCGCAGAATATGTATCCGCCGATGGAGCTGGACGACGCCGAGTATCGGCTGAAGCCGATGAACTGCCCCGGGCACATCCTTATTTATAAGAACTCACCGAAGAGCTATCGCGACCTGCCTGTGCGATATGCGGAGCTGGGGAACGTTTATCGGTACGAGCGGTCGGGCACCATGCACGGCCTCCTGCGGGTGCGTGGGTTTACGCAGGATGATGCGCACATCTTCTGCATGCCGTCGCAGATTGAAGACGAGGTTGCCGCCTGCGTGGAGTTTGCCGAGAGCGTGCTGAAGACCTTCGGGTTTGCGGAGTTCAAGGTGGAGCTGTCGACGTGGGACCCGAAGGACCGCAAGAGCTATGTTGGCTCCGACGAGAACTGGGAGATGGCCTCGGGCTCACTGAAGAAGGTGCTCGATCTGAAGGGGATTCCGTTCAAGACGATTCCCGGCGAGGCAGCGTTCTACGGGCCGAAGATCGATATCAAACTGGTGGATGTGCTGGGGCGGCTGTGGCAGCTATCCACCGTACAGTTCGACTTCAACCTGCCGGCACGATTCGAGCTGGAGTACAAGGGCGAGGATGGCGAGAACCACCGACCGGTGATGGTACATCGCGCGCTGTACGGTTCTGTGGAGCGGTTCTTCGGCGTGCTGATCGAGCACTATGCCGGGGCTTTCCCAATGTGGCTGGCTCCGGTGCAGGTGGGTCTGGTGCCAATCTCGGAGAAGCACCTCGACTATGCGAATGCGGTGAAGGCGAAGCTCGAAGCCGCCGGGCTGCGCGTGGAGCTGGATGCGCGGAACGAGAAGATGAACGCCAAGATTCGCGAGTTCACGCTGCAGAAGGTGCCGTTCGTTCTCATCATGGGAGACAAGGAAGCCGCCAGCGAGGCTGTCAGTGTGCGGACTCGAGGTAAGGGCGATGAGGGGAGCGTCTCGCTTGTCGACTTTATCGAACGCGCGAAGGGGTTGGTTGAAGGGCGCGGGATAGGTCTGTAACACGTGCAGATCATCAGACTAGAGACGCGGATCGCAGCGCCATCGATGCGCTGCTTTCTGCTCTCCCTGAATGTTGGTCTCCATTTGGACAGCACGGCGCAGACGAGAGAGCGGGCGATTGCTGGTGTAACGAACGGACTGATCGGGTATGGCGAGTCGGTAACGTGGGAGGGCCGGCATTTTCGTTTCCTGCTGCGCCATACGAGCAAGATTGTGAGTTATGAGGCGCCGACGTTCTTTTGCGATGTGATGACAGCAGGAATGTTCAAAAGCTTCCGACATGATCATCACTTCGAGGAAGTAACGGGTGAAACTGTAATGCAGGACGTGCTTCAGTTTGCGGCTCCGCTGGGTTTACTAGGAATGCTTGTAGAGAAGTTGGCGCTGCGGGAATATCTTGAGGGGTTATTGAAAGAGAGAAATGCCCTGATCAAGCAGGTAGCAGAGTCAGGGGAATGGCGAAGATACTTGTGAAAACAGTGCCGATTCCAGTGACAAAATTGTCTTAGGGGTGGACGATGCCGACGCTTTCTGAAGAGGATCGGGTCAAGGCGATTGCGATTCTGGAGCAGCTGCGGGCGAGGATCATCGAGGTTGCGGGGGAAGACCGGGAGCTGCTGTTTCAGCTGCGGCGCTACATCCTGAAGCGGCTCGAGTTCGACGAGCGGGGGACGCCGACGCAGCGGAGGAAGCTGAAGGATCAGAAGCGAAAGAGTCAGCGGGGACGGTGCGCCCTATGCCACGAGAGGTTACCGGAGCGTGGAGCCGAACTCGACCGGCTTCGTGCGATCGAAGGCTATACTGCCGAAAACACGCAGCTTCTGTGCCATCACTGTCATCAGAAGACCGCTGAAGAACGCGGTTTGCCTGATAAGAGGTCAAAAAGCTTTTGTGACAAGTTTGTGTAAACTATTTGAATTGATTTACTTACCTAATTCTCAAAGACTCGTGCGCTTTTGCTGGAGCTTAGGGGTGGGTGTCTTCAAGATGGATTCTGCCCTGGTGCCCTCAGAAATCTGAATAATCGAGGCTACTTTATTGTTTACCGTCAAAGACAGCATTCACGTCCATGCGCCAGTCGAGCGATGTTTCCTCTTATCTACAAACCTTGAATTCATAACCCGAGTGTTCAACATGCGCCTGGTGGCGAAGGGGTCCAGCAGGACGAGTGGGACCATCCAACGGGGGGACCGGTTGCTGTGGCGAGGTTGGAAGTTTGGGCTTCCCCAGACGTATGAGAGCGTGATTACAGGCTTCGAACGGCCAGCCTTCTTTCAAAACACGATTGAAGGGGGGCGATTCCAACAGTTGCAGATCGATCATCACCTGTCGGAGGTCGACGGGTACACACTGCTGATCAACAAGCTGCGATTCTTTCCCCCAGTGGTGTGGCCGGGGAAGGTAGTGGCTCGACGTGTGGTGGTGCCTTATCTCTCGGGCCTTCTGCGAAGGAGGTTGCTGACGCTGAAGCGCCTCGCCGAGGGTGAGGAGTGGCGGCAGTATGTTCCGGAAGAGGATGGAGTAAGCGGCAAACCCGCCGGGCAAAGTCGTGTCCTGACAATGTAGGTACGGTTTTACGCACAGGACAGAGGTGTTCCATGAAGGCAGTGGTCCTGCACGAGTATGGTGGTCCAGATAAGCTGAAGTACGAAGATGTGCCGGACCCGGTGGTGGGTGAGGGCCAGGTACTGGTCCGAGTGGCGGCCAGCAGTGTGAACCCAATCGATTACAAGCTGCGGAGTGGGATCGTCAAAGACTTCATGCCGCTGCAGTTTCCGGCGATTCTAGGGAACGATTTCTCCGGGATTGTGCGGGCGGTCGGACCCGGTGTGAGCGAATTTTCTCCTGGTGACAAGGTGATGGGGATGGCAGACTCCACGAACGCAGAGCTGGTAGTGGCAAAGGTGTCGGCCATGACGCATCTTCCGGATGGGTTGGATCTGGTGGAGGCGGCGGCGCTGCCGGTGGTAACGCTGACGGGTGAGCAGTTAATCACAAAGGGCACAAAGATCCAGGTGGGACAGACGGTACTGGTGACAGGAGCGGCGGGGAATGTAGGACGGTCGGCGGTGCATGCGGCAAAGAAGGCTGGGGCAACGGTAATTGCCGGGGTTCGGAAGGCTCAAGTGATGGCGGCAGCCACGGTGGGAGCGGACGAAGTGCTAGCGCTCGATGATGCGTCCGAGCTGGAAAAGTTGGGGTTTATCGATGCGGTCGCAGATACCGTCGGGGGTGTGACGGCAGAGAAGTTGATGGGGAAGGTGAAGCAGGGTGGGATTTTTGCTTCGGTGCTAGGTCCCCCAGCGAACACAAAAATGCATCCAACAATAAGCGTAGAGCATGTCATAGTGCAGCCGGTCGCAGCGATGTTGCGGACACTGGCAGAGGATGTAGTGGCTGGACGACTAGTTATTCCGATTGATCGCATGGTTCCACTGGAGGAGGCAGGAGCGGCACATGTGGCTGCCGAAAAGGGTGGAATTGGGAAGATACTCCTGCTTGCTTAGCGATTTTTTCAAGCTTTGGACGTGACGTTGGAGTTATGGTAACGATTCGCATGAATACCTGGGTTGATGCACCAGTGGAGCGATGCTTCCTGCTGGCGACGAATGTCGATTTTCACATGGCGTCCGCCAAGCCTATGAATGAAAGAGCAGTCGCTGGTGTGATGCACGGTGCGTTGCGTCAGGGCGACTCGGTGACGTGGCGAGAATGGCACTACGGTATGCCGTTATCGCATACCAATCATGTGGAGTGTTGCCGGCCCTTCTCCTACTTCCGTGACGTAATGGTCTCCGGAGTCTTCAGATATTACGAACATGACCATCATTTCGCAGTGATGGATGATGGGACGCGGGTGCGCGACGAAGTGCGCTTCGCGGTTCCGCTGGGACCTCTGGGAAGGATAGTGGAGAAGCTGGTGCTCAGACGCTATCTCATATCTATGCTGAAGTTGCGCAATGCGGCGTTGAAGCGGGCGGCAGAGTCAAATGAGTGGCATAAATACCTGGATATCCCAATCGAAGAGGCTCCTGTAAAGAGCCGTCCAAGCGAACTGACGTCCCTTGAACGTGGAATTCAAGGAATAGCGAAGTAGCAATTTCTTGCACAGTAAAGAATAGACATTTCCTCTAAGTGAAGGAAATGTTTACTCTTTTGCACGCAACTTGCATGTTTCGCGGTGCATTTTATGTTGGGGCTTAAATTGCATGAGGTTGAGGGTAGATATATGAGTACCTGAACCTGGGCTCTGGAATAGACTATGCGTCGCTTACTGCTTTCTCTGGTTATTCTCTTATTTGCTGCCTCTGCTGCCAAGGGCGTCCACGCTTCCACCGATTGCGAGCGATGGTTCATTGCGTACAAGAGTTCGCTGGCGCAGACGAAGGCTGCTAAACAACTTCGAGTCGTAAAACATCGGGTGCGGGGGTATGTTCACCGCAAGCTTGCCACTTATAGAAAGCCCAAGCCCACCGGTAAGCCAAGAGTGCTTGCCGCACACGCTCGACGGCCAAAGATGAGTCGCGAGGAGATGCTACGGCACTTCAATATTGCTTGCGGAGAGCTGCCGGACAGCTTGCCCGCGCAGGTACTGCAGGCACAAGAGGTGGCGCCGGACTTCTTGTCGGGCAGGCCATTGCATAGTGATGTGGCGCCGGTGGATGTACCGAATGAGGGCTTGCTGCCTCCCTCCTCTCCAACCAATAGCGGCTGGTCAAACCCTTTCAATGGAGGGGTGCCCCCGGTCTTTGGTGGAGGAGGTGGCAATCCTGGGGGCTCCGGGCCTGGGGGACCTGGCAGCCCAGGATTGCCCGGGAATCCTGGGCTGCCTGGTGGAGATAATCCTCCGCCGGTCATCCCTCCCGTTCCCGAGCCGAGCAGCATTGTGTTGCTGCTGACTGGGATCGCCGGCGCAGCTGGCGTGGTTCGGAGCCGGATCCGCCGGTCGTAGAAACGAAGAGTAGTTGTAGAAACAAAGTCTCAAGGAAGAGAAAAGCCAGCTCAAACGAGCTGGCTTTGTCATGCGCGGGTCGAGAGGCTGTTAGCGGCGGCGGAAGGCGCTGCGGATGGCATGGGTACGGTCTTGCGATGATGTGGCGGGTGCGGCCTCCGGGGGCTGCTGACCTTCGGGATAGAGGACGACGAAGCGCCGGGGACCCATGCCCGACGAGGCGGTAGGCAGGCCGGAGGCGGCGAGGGCGAGGTGGAGCAGACGGCGCTCGCGGGAGGACATCGGGTTAAAGGCGTGGGGCTGTCCGGTGCGCCGAACCTTCTCGATGGCGGCTTCGGCGGCGAGGCGCAGCTCCTGCTGGCGAAGGACCTTAAAGTTCTCGGCATCGAAGGAGATGCGGTCGTGGTCCTCGTGCTCGAACCGGAGAATCTTGGCGGCGATGTGCTCGATGGCGAGGAGAAGCTCGCCGTTGCGGGCGGTGAGCAAGGAGGTGTCAGGACCTGTGAACTCGACACAGATATCGGCGGTCTGAGAGGGCGAGTCGGGAGAAGAAGCTTTAGTTAAGGCAGGGGAGGTCTCACCGGCGGATTCGCCGGGCTGGGGTTGCACTTGGCCGTTACAGGCAAAGATGTTGAACCTCAGGTCCAGCCCGCCGGTTTTCACGAGCGTCTGAAGGAAGTCCTCGATTTTTTGTGATCCAGGTTCCGAAGGGTCCATAGTCAAAGGTTTGTCTTTTGTGTAAGCAGTATGCAGTATACGGATTAGAGCATTCTCCCTGCTACCGCACCCTTGCGGAGCACCGACTCCGGCACCCTCTTCTTCGGTTTATAAAAGCGAGACGCTCTAACGCTTCCCCTGAATTGTAGCGGCCGAAGCACCTGACTTGCGTCGAGCGCGTTTGGCGGCGATCTCGCGCATCTCGCGACCGAGGCCGGTACGGTTCATAACGGCTTGCTGGGCGATGCCGAAGAGGTTACCGACGGCCCAGTAGAGACCGAGGCCGGAGGCATAGTTCCAGACGAAGTAGCCGGAGACGGCGGGCATCATGAAGGCCATCATCTTCTGCTGCTGCGGGTCGATGCCGGGCGACGGCGTGTAGAACTGCATGAGGAACTGGCTGATGACCATGACGATAGGAAGGATGTGGTACGGATCGGCCGAGGTGAGGTCGGGCAGCCAGAACCAGTGGGCCTGGCGTAGCTCGACCACCTTGGGAAGCATGCCGAAGAAGGCGAAGAGGAGGGGCAGCTGGATGAGGGTGGGGATGCAGCCGCCGAACATGTTGACGCCGTTGTCCTTCTGGAGCTTCATGATCTCGGAGTTCATCTCGTTGCGCTTGGGGTCGGTGGCCTTGTACTTCTTGTAGCGCTCCTTGATGGCGTCCATCTGAGGCTGAATGCGCTGCATCTGTAGGCCGCTCGGCATGGTCTTGATGCGGAGGGGGAGGATGAGGACATTGATGAGGAGGGTGAGGATGATGATGGCCCAACCCCAGTTGGAGGCGACGTGAGAGTGGATGAACTGGAGCGAGAGGAAGAGGTATTTCCCAATGATGCCGAAGAAGCCGAAGTCAAGCAGCGGCTCGAGGGTGACCTTGTCGCCGGTGGCGTGGATGGCCTTGAGGACGTTGACGGCCTTGGGACCGGCATAGATGCGGGTCTGGGTGTGTCCGCTGAGATCGCCAAGGGCCGCACCGAGGATGGGGACATCGATGGCTCCCTTGGCTGGCGCGCCTGAGCCGAAGCCGGTGCGGTGGATGGTCTTGGCTACGTCAAGCTGGTTGTGCAGGGTGGCGACGGTAGCATCCTGCGGATTATCAGGCAGGAAGATCGCGGCGAAGTAGGGTCCACTGACGCCGGCCCAGTCGAAGGGGCCGTTGAGGGTATCGCCGCCCGAGACCTTCTTGGGCTCGAGATGCTGTTCTTTTCCGTCGCGGGTAATGTCGAGGCTGGAGCCGGCGTAGGCCTGTGCGTTGTCCTGATCGCCGAAGCCGCCGGGCCAACTGATGAGGGAGCGAATGGGAGCTCCGGCGCGGGTCACGACTACATCGGCGTGGAGGACGTAAGTCTCGTCGAACGAGAAGGTCTTGGTGACCTGAACACTGCCATCGGAGTACTTGAAGGTGAGGCTGGCTGGGGCACTGAGGTTGCCGGTAGCAGAGGGGACGTAGAGGGCGTTGTTGACGGTGGCGGTGACGGCCGGGTCGTAGGTATAGAGAGAGAGCGGATAGCCGAACTTCTGGGCAGCCTGCTCATGGACGAGGTTGAGGGGCTTGCCGTAGTTATCCTTGTAGTTCTTGAGCAGCCAGCTGCGGACCTGACCTCCGCGGTTGGTGAAAGTGAGGCGGTAGAGCTCGTTCTCAACCGTGGTGGTGGACTCGGCAGAGGCCTGCACGGTTGGTACAGCATTGGCAGCGGAAACCTTACCGGCGGGGGGAGCAGCGGGTGCTGCAGAGGCAGCAGCGGGAGCGCCAGGCTGTATGCCGGGCTGGGCGGGGGCGCTCTGGGTGGTGGCAGGGGATGAGGGCGATGCCGTCGGGGGGTTGTTCTTCGCGCGGAAGTACTGCAGGCCGAAGAAAACGGCGATCATAACGAACATCATGACGAAGAGCGACCTGTTGTCCTGCCCACCGCCGCCTTGCTGACTGGGGTTCTTAAACTCTGCCAAGTGAAACTTCCTATTCTTTGTGAGACGTGGGACTGGGCCCGCGTGAACGCAGGCACATTCTATCTATGGTAAATGGTCTGCGTGTATGGAGACGGGTGGGGCGGACGGGGAGTTTCGATTGGGGACGGGGTCGAGACCGCCCTCGGCGAACGGATGGCAGCGCGAGAGACGCCGGAGAGCCAGCCAGGAGCCTCGAAAGAGACCGAAGCGGACGAGGGCGACGTAGGCGTACTCGGAGCAGGTAGGAAGGTAGAGGCACTGCGACGGACTGAGGGCATGGAGGACAGGAGAGAGGACAGACTTATAGAGACGAAAGGCGATGCGAATGGCGAGGGTGGGCTGGGGGTCCTTCATGACACAGTGGCAGATTGCGCGTGCTGCTGCTTCTCGGCTGTCTTCTGGATGACTCGGAAGACGGTGGCGACCTCGCGCTCCAGTGCGGCGAACTCCAGGTCGATGACGCTGCGACGTGGGTGGAGGACGACGTCCACCGGGGTGCTTAGCGTAGAGAGATTTTTGCGGACGGCCTCTCTCATGCGGCGCTTGATGCGGTTGCGATCCACGGCCTTGCCCATCACCTTGCCTACCGTGAGCCCCACGCGCGGACTGGCTGCGTCTGCGTCGCGGAGAGGCGTTCCGTCAGGACCAAGCTGCGGTCTGAGGACGAAGAAGTAGCTCATCTGCTTCGCAAACTGTTTGCGGCTGCTCTTGTAAACACGCTGATAGTCAGCATGTTTGCGAAGACGGAAGGTGATGGCGGGGGTCTGCATTTGGCGTAGTCGCCGGTAATAAAGCCGGATAAGTAGATTCTAGCTTCTCGTACCCGGTTCAGGCGAACAACGTGGAAACGCGAAAGAAGCCCACCTCGGTGGGCTTCTCTCATTTGGAGATGACAGTTCTTTATTTGTTTTTGCTGGGCTGGTTCTGCTGATTGGAGGGATTAGTGGTGCCACCCTGCTGTTGACCAGGCTTGGTTTGCATTGGATTCGTCTGACCAGGTTTGCTGCCCTGCTTCGGTTGATTCCCCGGATTTGGCTGGTTTTGCTGTGCCATAATACTGCTCCTTATCAGATCAGCCAGCGTTCTTGCGAACACAGGTGCCTGATAAGGATTGGACTGGGGAGGGAGTTGAAGGGTTGCCACAGCAGATCTCCTCAGATTCGACGAACTCTTCGCCGGGGATACGCTACGGACCATGTGAAGGGATAAGAGATCATTTGCGGGACGACGGCGACTGTCGAGTTCAGACGCAGCGCCGGGCACTGAATCAGTGCTATCTCGCGCCTGACGCAGCGATAACCACGAAGGACTGGTGCGATCTCGTCCTCGTGGTCATATGTCTCTTTGCCGCTTGATGTACTGGGGGTCTTGCGGTGGTGATGATAAAACTAGTCGCGGAAGCCGGCGCTGACGGCAATCTTGTGACGGCCCTTGGCGCGACGGCGGTTGAGGACGGCGGCACCGGCCTTGGTCTTCATGCGGGTCAGGAAACCGTGGGTCTTGGCGCGGTGGCGGCGGTTGGGTTGAAAGGTACGCTTCGGCATGGGACAAAACTCCTGCGCAGGAGGGAACTCCTGCTGAAACTTTTAGGCTGTTGCAACAATCTCTGAGTATACCTGAGTGGGCGAGATTTTCACAGGGACAATGCGTGCGGTGCATCATTCTGCCCGCGGTGGATATCTGGTTTGGGCTTTGAAGTTACGGACGACAACGACTGATGTGCGGATGGAGTTTGTCGAGTTCGATCGACTCGTCGAACTCGATTGCGATGGCGTTCCGAATTCACCTCATCAGTACCACAGGAGAGCGTTTAGGAATAGAGGTAAAGGGCCTGTCTCTGCACGATTTTTTTGACGTTTCTGACGATGAAATTTGGTTCTTCACCGTGAATGGTGCAACTTCATTTTTTTGAGAGATAGCCTTGAAAAAGGCCTGGTTTTCCGTGCTACCATCGAACCCGATTCGTAAGATGTTTTTCTGCACTTCCAGCTGTTCCGCACTCTGCCTTACTTTGAAACGACTCCTCTCTGCAGCCTGAACGTGATGGGTGCCCAGCGGAAAGATTCTGGCAACACAGAGATGGTTTTCCTCCCTCACTCGAGTGGTGGGGATGGAATCCCGTTTGCTTTGCATTGTTTTATTGCACGACCGTATCAAGTGCCACAGCTGGGTTGGAACAGGGAAAAAGACAAGGAAACTACAGAATGTCATTCGTTCCGACGGCAACCGCCGTATTGAATTATTGGGTTCGCATCCTGGCAGCTCTCGAGAAGAAGATCAATCGCCAGTCGTATGAAACATGGCTTAAACCGACTCGATTCTCGCATCTCGAGGGCAAGAAGCTCTTCGTGCGGATTCCTTCTACAGACTTCCAGCACGTAGGCGATCGCTACGCCGACCTGATCCAGGAGGCAATCGACAATCTTGGTCTCGATGTCGAGACCGTGACGTTTACAACTCCGGAGCAGGATCCGCGTGCACCGAAGGTTCGTGAGGACGGCGGGTTCGCGCCGGTGCCGAGCCACAGCCAGAACGCTCCGAGGCAGGGCCGGCCGGGCTCGCAGATGGCCACAGTTGCAGGACCGATGCCGGAGCAGTCGCGGTTCGACTGGAGCGCGGCGTCGCAGCTGAATCCGCGGTATCAGTTCGATGGGTTCGTGATCGGGAGCGGGAACCAGTTTGCCATGGCTGCGGCGCAGGCCGTGGCAGAGCGGCCTTCGAAGGCTTACAACCCGCTGTTCCTGTATGGCGGCGTGGGCATGGGCAAGACGCATCTGATGCATGCCATCGGCCACGACGTGAAGCGCAGGCAGCCGCACGCCTCGATCTCCTATGTGAGCGGCGAGAAGTTCACCAACGAGATGATCAACTCGGTCCGGTACGACAAGATGACGACGTTCCGCGACAAGTTCCGCAACGTGGACGTTCTGCTGATCGACGATATTCAGTTTCTTGCCGGCAAGGAGCGAACCCAGGAAGAGTTCTTCCACACGTTCAATGCGCTGCACGAGAGCATGAAGCAGATCGTGATCGCGAGCGACCGTCCGCCGAAAGAGCTGGCTGACTTCGAAGACCGGCTGCGGTCCCGCTTTGAGTGGGGTTTGATAGCAGACATCCAGCCACCGGACCTTGAGACGAAGGTCGCGATTCTGCAGAAGAAGGCTGAGAGCGAACAGACTTCGCTGCCTACCGATGTCGCTCTGTTCATCGCGTCGAACGTGCGCACCAATGTGCGTGAGCTTGAAGGCGCGCTGGTCCGGCTGATCGCATGGTGCTCCATGCATGGCGTCGAGATCACGCTGGCGGTGACGCAGCAGTGCCTGAAGCAGTTCATCGATACGCAGGTGCGGAAGATCACTATCGAGACGATTCAGCGCACGGTCGCCGAGCAGTTCGGCATGCGCGTGGCGGAGCTGAAGCAGAAGAACAACTCGCGCCAGATCGTGGTGCCCCGCCAGATCGCGATGTACCTGGCCAAGCAGTTGACGGAGGCCTCGCTACCGGAGATCGGGCGGCAGTTCGGCGGCAAGCACCATACGACGGTGATGCACTCGATTGCGAAGATCGACGAGCAGCGACGGGCGGACAAAGACCTGAACCGGACGATCAACAAGCTGATGGAGACGCTGAGCTAGGCTCAGGCTCCATCAGCTCAGGCTGAAGCTATGGAATGATCCTGTCGCGGCTGAGTCGATCGAAGAGATCGGTGAATGAGGCGACGGTAGGTTGATAGCCAGTGAAGCCAAGAGCGCGGCTCCGGGTCATATCGTTGACGCACTCCAACTCACGTCCAAGATCGCCGTCTGTATGCCACCAGGAGACGAGCTTGTCGACATCGGATTCAACCAGGTTGTGTCGAGCCGCGATCTGTTGCCAGACCGGCCCGATGCCCTGCATTCGAGGCTCGAGAGGAGCGATGGGATCCGGCGGCGCCACAGCTTCCACACCGAAGTAAGCAGCAAGCTGAGGCCAGAGCCAACGCCAGCGAAAGACGTCTCCGTTAGAGATGTTGAAGGCGAGGTTGTGCGCCTTCGGTGTTATCGCTGCCCACTCAAGTTGCTGGGCGAGGAGACGGGCATCGGTGACGTCGGTCAGCGCGTTCCACTGTTCATGTGAGCCGGGAAAGATGAAGGGCTGGCCGGCCTCGCGGCAGATGGTGGCGTAGGCGGCGAGGGTCACGCCCATGTTCATTGCGTTGCCCAGGGCGTAGCCGATCATGCTGTGGGGCCGATGGACGTTCCAGGCGAAGCCGCCTTTCTCTGCTGCAGCAAAGAGGATGTCCTCCTGGGTGTAGTAAAAGTTTTCGCCGGGAAGGCGTGGGTTGTCTTCGCGGAAGGGCGTCTCCGCGGAGGTTTGGCCATACGATTCAAATGGTCCGAGGTATTGTTTTGTGCCAGTAACCAGAGAGGCGTGCTGTAGGTGTTTGGCGCCTTTGAGAGCGGAGAAGAGATTCTCGACCAGCGCGCCGTTGACCCGAACATTCTCCTTTTCGGTTGGTTGACGAAGCCACGCACAGAGGAAGACATCCGTGATGTCGAGGCCAGCGAGTGCGGACGATAGCGATGCGGGATCACGAAGATCGGCTGCGATAGGTTGAATGCCCTTCGTCTGCGAGGGATTGCGGGCGAGGCCGTAGACGTTCCAGTTATTGTCGGCCAGATGCCGTGCCAAATTGCCGCCGGTAATTCCAGTGCTTCCAACGACGAGGGCTGTGCGTTTTGCTTGCTCAACTTTCATCTCCATCAGATGCTTGAGCTAAGCGACCGGAACCACCAGCCACAGTGTCAACACGGTTGTACTGTGCCGATCAAACCTACTTTGGTAGATACTTATGCGGGATTGGGTTATCAGGGCGTTCGCTGTCCCAGAAGATGTTGACGATCCAGTAGCGGTCTCCGTCCTTGAGGAGTTGGAAGCTGTTGATGCCGCGGGCGAAGGGTGCCGCGTCTGCGGCATCATGGCGGGACTCGTAGGTGCTCCACACGTGGACGATGTTGCCGAACTGCTCGACGCGGTTGGCAATACCGCGCTCGAAGAAGCCGTTGGTCGTCATGTTTCCGCTGCTGCGGGCGATGTAGTCGTCAATGGAGAGCAGAACGGCGTCGGCGTTGGGCGAGTCTTTGGCGGGGCGGGCAGGGATCAGGCGCGCGTCGGGGAGGAAGAGGGTACGCATACGGTTCCAGTCGCGAGCCTGGCCCTTGGGGCCGGAGATGACGTTGTAGACAGCGGCTACGATGGCATCCACGGAGTTCACATCTCCGGACTCGGCCACGGGCCAGTTGGGGTGGGCGGCTATGTCGCCCAGCAATGGCTTTGGAGCAGACGCGGGAGTTACCTTCGCATTCTGCGCGAGTGCTGAGACGCCTGTAAGAAGAATGAGGCCGAGGATGGCGGTGCGGTTGACTTGCTTCATGCAACCTCCCATGTGTAACAGATACTTTACCCCTCAGACGTAGACTCCCAGCCTGCGTGAAGCGAATATGTCTACCAGGTGATGTAGACGCCCTTGCCTATCCATTGCGTGCTGTCGATCTGTTGCATCATGAAGTCGGCTACGTCCTCGCGGGAGATGTGGCTACCGTTGCGGGGCAGGGCTTCGCCGTCGATACGGTAGCGTCCGCGGCCGGGGGCGTTGTTGAGCAGGGGCGGCATCACCATGGTCCAGTCGAGCCCGCTGGCCGAGAGGGTCGCGTATTGGGACACCTGCGAGGCCACAGGCCACTTCAGGAAGGTGTTGTAGACGAACCTCTGGACGATCCAGCGACGCCAGAAGGGCTGCTTGTCGAGGGCGTCAGGCAAGGCCCCGGAGGAGCCAAGCGCTATGACGCGGCGCACTCCTGTCTGCCGCATGGCCGTGACAATGTGAGGCACGGCATTCTCGAGGACATCCTCCTTGTTCCACGTTCGGGCACCGAGCGCGGAGAGGACTACGTCTGAGCCTGCCACCGTCTCGAGGACGGCGTGCCCATCGCAGGCGTTGCCGTAGATGACGTCGACCCGATCGCGCAGGGGAAAAGCCTCCGGGGAGCGCAGCAGCGCCGTCACCTGATGGCCGGCGGCGAGGCAGCGGCCGGTAAGCAGGATACCGGTGCCTCCGCTGGCCCCGAAGATCGCAATCTTCACGCGTGACCTCCTTTTCGATTAGGGACTGATTATCCTCTGAACCCGGACGTACGTGTGAAAAAAGAGGCTCCGCTAACTGGAGTATTTTGTTTTATTTGATGGATATTCCCACGGACAGAGGGGGTTCTTCTCAGAAGTTGAGGATTGGCGTTGTGAAGAACTGGGATAACCGAGTGCAGGGTAATGGGCCAAAGCGCCAGTCTTCCTAGGTATGCGTCTTGCGGTGTCTACTTTTCTAAAACAGGGACGAGGTCCAAGTTGGTGATGGCTAAGCAGATGGGACAGATATCCACTTTTCAAGCGACAACGGTTAAGGCTACTGGTACTTAGTTCTTTTAATCCTTGTTTTTTAGAAGCAGTAGCGGCTTCCGGAGGCAGTAGGGAACGTATCGGCAGTCGCACACAAACGACCGTGGTTTCCACAAATAAACTTGTCGCGCCCGGAGGCCGTTCGACCCTAGAATCGAGCAGATAGCCAAAGTGAGCCGATGTGCATTGCGGGCACGATTCGGTGTACAGTTTGGCCAGCGACCACGAATCAGAATCCGGAGAGACCCACAGTGACGATTGCTACCCAGGATGCTACCCTGCACTCCCCGACGGGGGAGCCGACCCCAGCAGCCCCCACCGGCAACCTCGACATCACCGTCTCCCGCGCGGAGCTTCTGCGTGAGCTGACCGCAGCGCAGTCGGTGGTGGAGCGGAAGACGACGATTCCGATCCTGTCGAACTTTCTGTTCGAGGCTGCCGATGACAAGTTGACGATCACCGCAACCGATCTCGACCAGAGCCTGCGGACGAGCTGCGCGGCCAAGGTGAAGAAGGCCGGGGCCTGCACGATCCCCGCGCGCAAGCTGTACGACTACATCAAGCTGCTGCCCGAGGGCGAGATCTCCATCAAGCTGATGGACAACCACTGGGTCCAGATTCGCGCCGGCCGCTCGAACACCAAGATGGTCGGCATGGCGCGGGCGAACTTCCCGCAGGTCCCGGAGTTCCCGGCGAGCGGTGCGTTCAAGCTCTCGGTCGCCTCGCTGAAGAACCTGGTCTCGAAGACGATCTTCGCTATTTCGAATGAAGAGTCCCGCTACACGCTGAACGGCGCCTTGCTGGTGCTGAAGGCCGAGAGCATGGCGATGGTCGCGACCGATGGCCATCGGCTGGCACACATCGAGAAGCTGGGCGAGACACTGGAAGGCATCTCCGGTGAGAAGAAGACGCTGATCCCCCGCAAGGCGTTGAGCGAGATGTCGTCCTTGCTGGGCAATACCGACTCCGAGACGCTGGAGTTTGCCGACGACGACCAGACGCTCTTCTTCAAGATCGGCGGACGCGTTCTGACGAGCCGCAAACTCACCGGCCAGTTCCCGAACTACGAGGCAGTGTTGCCCCGGGATAACAACAAGTTCGTCATCGTGCGCAGCGAAGACCTGATGGGCTCGATCCAGCGGGTGGCGCAGTTTGCCGACGAGCGCAGCGGAGCCATAAAGATTCGCCTGGAGCAGAACGAGCTGAAGCTCTCCTCCTCTTCGACCGACGCCGGGGAGTCCGAGGACACCATCGAGACGCCTTACAACTACGATCCCCTCGTAGTCGGCTTCAACAGCCAGTACCTGATCGACTTCCTGAAGGCGATCGGAAACACCGGGGAGGTGCGGCTGGAGTTCAAGGACGCTCAAAGCGCCGGACAGATGCGGCCAGAGGATGGCAACGAGGACGTGAAGTACAGATACATCCTGATGCCGATGCGCATCTGAGTAAAACGCACTGAGAATATTGAAAAATAACCCATAATTTGGCCAAATGGCCAGCTTATGGGTTATTTGCGTATGGCCGAAGGAATGGGGCTCGCCGACCCAGGACCTATCGTTTGTCTACTTATCCAGGCTCCACCACGGTAGCCACCAGCACGCTTTACAGCCGATGAGACGAGCGTTGTGAAGTGCGTGTTCAAAGCCAGGTGTGTTGTAGATGTCCGCATGCAGATCGCGAACAAGATGAGCTCGAGCCGGGCCGCTTCATCCATTGAAACCGCCGAGGCCCGGCTCGCGCTGTATTCCGAGTGTGTTCAGTGTGAAGGAGACGATGTGGTACTGGTCGACGAGCATAAGTCAGCAGACCGCCTTGGGGATGCCATTCTCATGGTGAACGGTCACGAAGTTCACCGCAATGTTGTCCACGTCCAAAGCTCCGACCTAAAACGTGTGCCATCCAATGATTACTTGTTCGACGAAACGATTGGATCGACAAAGCTCGCGAGACCGTTCTAAGGACAATGGATCACGCAGACGCTTACATGGTGTACGGCGCGGCTCGAATTCCTCTCGAAGAGCAGATAATCACTACCTTCACGACCACTGAACTTAACGGCGGAGTGCGCGAAGATCTTTTCCGCTTCAACCTCAAACTCATATGACGGAGCCTTATTTTGCAATGGCTTCAAGTGCCGCGATGATCGCTTGGGGCTCAGCACGTCCAGTCATGAAGTCCACGTCCACATTTGCGAATCGAATCACTCCCATTGTATCGACGACATAAGTCGCGGGTACTGGCAACTCATACGATTCCTCTCCGTTACGGACGGCGATGTCGTTTTTGAATTCGTTCCACATAAACTCTCTTACTTCATTTCCGATCTTGAACACGATTCCAAACTTTCGTGCCACATTGTTGCCATAATCACTTAAAACCGGAAACATCAGCTTGTTCTTTTCGGTCATCAGGACTCCGTGATCTGGCTTTTCAGGCGAAATCGCGATGAGTGTTGCACCAAGATCTTTCATCTTTGGCAAGACCTCTTGAAACCCGCGTAGCTCAAGATTGCAGAACGGACACCAATCACCCCGATAGAAACTGATGACCACGGGTCCCCGAGCCAGCAACTCTTTTAATGAGACTTTCTTCCCAAAGGCATCGGAAAGCGTAAAGTCGGGAACTTATCGCCGAGCGTTTTTTGAATATTCGCTTTAAAGGCCGCAGAAGTTTCTTTGAGAGACATGGTCATCTCCTTTTGTTTGCTCTAATTTGAGATCGCTTGACTTGGGTTTGTCCCCGCAAGCGTGTTGTCGGCAAAGGAGGAAAGACTAATTTCATAGCCTTCCCTCCTCGCTCCTCCCATTGCTTATTCGGGACGACCAGTGAATCTCTAGGACTTTGCATTTGCATGATCTATCAATCACAGAAAACAATTCCATAGTCCGTGGCGAGTCGATGGACATTCTGAACGGCAATCGCAGGGTCCTCAGCGTGAAGCTGCCGTTCGGTTGGAGCAACAGCATTGTCCGGTGCGGGAAGAGCAGTCGCCATCACAAATTCTTCGAACCCAGAGGGCGAGAATACGAGGAGATAGTGATTCGTAATATTGCCAGAATTACGTAGTTCGTGAGGGATGTCGCGCGGGGCCATAAGAGTATCGCCCGCTTTGAGAACAAAAACTTCTTCCCCGACGATGACCTCCAACTCTCCCGAGGTTATATAGTACGTTTCATCTTCACGCGTATGGATGTGGCGAGGCACACCTATGCCCGGCGCGAGACTTACCTCCAGGAGGCAGTATGCTCCCCCAGTGTCTGCACCGGTTAAGCACACGGAACCCAAGGCGACATCGAAGTAATAGCGTTTGGATATTGGCTGATGTTTGATGGACGGGGCTTTTTGAATCCGGGTTTGAACCTCTGGCATGTGTACTTCCTTTCCTCGGTATGTTGATTTGCTAGATCCATCGCTGAAATGCTAGGTAGGTCTAACTCAATAAAGCGAATGTGTTCCACAAGTCGGTAATTGTGCTCTAGTCTGACACTCATTTGGACTCCCTTTTAATCCGCTCTATGGCTGGGCGGTGAGTGTTGCCGCCCGCCAATAATTTCGGTCTGAGTAGAGCAGAATGTCTTACCAGGGCAATTCTTTATTGATCTCGTGGATAAAGCGGCCGTTGGGGCTATCCGATCCCAGCAGTGCAACCGCCACTGTGGTCTTTGCTCCGTCAGGCACAGACATCGGCGCCGCGTCCGAGCCAAGAACGGTCTTGACCCAGCCCGGATGTACGGAGTTCACCTTGATGTTGGTGTCCTTGAGTTCCGCTGCCAGATGAATCGTGAACACGTTGACCGCGGCCTTGGAGGCGTTGTAAGCGAACTTCCGCAGTGGTGCGATGGGGCTCGGGTCCGTTGCCTGAAGTGTCAGAGAGCCAAGGATGCTGGCAAGGTTGACGATCCGTCCCGCTTCGCTCTTCTTCAGCAAGGGCAGAAATTCGCGAGTCAAAGCTACTAAGGAAAAGAGGTTGATGTTGAACATGCTCTGCAACTCCTCTTCGGTCGATTCACTCGCACGCAGGCCAATGAGCCCATCTGCCGGCCCTATGCCAGCATTGTTGACCAGAATATCCAGCTTGCCGTAGCGTGACTCGATGAATTTTGCCGCGCCAGCGCGATCGGCTACCTTGGTCACATCCAGTGCGAGTGCCTCTGCCTCGATGCCTTCGCTGCGTAATTTGCTCGCGGCATCTGCAGCCTCGCGCTCCGTGCGTGCTGTTACAACAACCCTTACGCCTTGCTGGCCCAACTGCCGTGCCGTCTCAAAACCAATTCCGCGATTGGAACCAGTGACTAAAGCTATCTTCTTTTCGCTTGCCATGTTCGTGGCCTCCTGAGTAGCAGATACAGGACGGCGTGCAAATGATTCATGTTATTTCCGACCAGTCGGCTTATTATTGAGCAGAAAAAATTAAGAGAAAACTCTCGGGACTCCAAGACGGTATCATCATCAGCATATCCGACCGGTCGGTAGAAGAATATGAATCTCCGAGAGGGTTTCTGTCGTCTACTCTTGAGAAAGGTCAAGATTGTGGCAGATAAAAACGGCAGTGTGAATCCCCTGGATTGAACCGCGGCACGGATCCGAGGCCACTCGATAGCCAGGTAAAAAAACCATCAAGCGGAAGGATGCTCGACTGGCTAAAGTGTCAAGTTAGCGGGAGTAGCTCTGTCTGTATGCCTTCGCAATTGCGATCGCAATTCATAATTCATTTTTTAAGGGGCGTGGTGCGTGGCTTCACAAGTGATCGATGAAAGACTTTCTGACCAATTGGCGGCGCCGATTGCGGCAACAGACCGCATCGCCTCGCTTGATGTTTTGCGCGGCTTTACTCTGCTTGGTATTTTGCTGGCCAACATACAGGATTTTGCCTCGCCCACAGGCATCCTTCACGACATTCCTTTAGACGTGGTGAGTCAAAGGGGCGCGCACCACGCGCTCGACGTAGCAGTTATGATCGCACAATGGATCTTTATAGAAGGCAAGATGCGCGCTCTGTTTGGGCTGCTGTTCGGCGCTGGCACAGTTTTGCTTTTGGAACGGATTGAGCGGCGTGCCGGACCAGAGCTTGCTGCCGACGTCTTTCATCGCCGCAATATGTGGCTTCTGTTCTTCGGCATCATCCACGGCACACTGATCTGGAACGGCGACATTCTCCTTTTCTACGGAAGCTTTGCGCTGCTGGCCCTCTACCCGCTACGTAACGTCCGAGCGAATCGCCTGGTTACGATCGGCTTGGCGATGTCGCTGGCAGGTGGCACACTGGGCATCAGCAATGGGATGGGTTTGTCGACCTCATGGCATTCGGCTGCGTTACAGGAACAAGCCGCAAAGGCGCGCGCGGCACACAAAGCGTTGAGCGCCGAGCAGCAGACGGTCGTGGATTCTGCCGTCGCCCTCCGTCGGGAAGAGATTCAATCCATTTCTGAAACTGTCGCGGTTGGGCGGAGTGGATACCTGATTTCGGAACCGGAAAATGCCAAAGGGGAGGCGGCTTTCGTCTCGCTGGTGTTCCGCTCGGGTTGGTGTTTCGAAATTCTTGGCATTCTCATCGCCGGCATGGGTTTCTACAAAACAGGTTTTCTGTCGGCGCGACTGTCCTCTCGCTTCTATCTGACGACGGCGGTGGTGGGTTATGCCATTACCGGCGCCGTAGTGCTGATCGGCCTAAACCATGCGCGCCGTTTTGGCTTCAGCGACGCGGTCACGACAGAATGGATTTTCCTACCCTACGGCGTCGAACAAATTGCGGGGATGCTTGCCAACGCATCAATTCTGCTCCTGCTGGTTCGGCACCGCATTTTGGTGCCTGTGCAACGTGGGTTGGCTGCAGTGGGACGCACAGCGCTGAGTAACTACGTTATGACCAGCCTGGGCTGCCAGTTCCTCTTCAAGTGGGGACCATGGAAGCTTTACGGCAAACTCGAGTACTACCAGGATGTTTATGTCGTGGGATGTGTGTGGGCCATCAACATTATTGCCAGCCTGATTTGGCTGCGATTCTTTTCCTTTGGCCCCTTTGAGTGGGTGTGGCGATCGCTGACTTACTGGCGGCCTCAACGTCTCATCGCAGAGTAAGGTAAAAGCGAAAATCGGAGTTCTGTATGATTGCGAGAAGACATGCAAATGATTCACTTATTTCCGACCAGTAGGAACACATGCGGGGCTAAATCTCGACTCCCAAGATATGTTATAAAATATATCCGACCGGTCGGTTGAATAATGTGAATCCACCGAGGGGATTTCTGTCGTCTCCTCTCGTAAAGGCCAAAAACTGTGGCGGATGCAAAAGCAGCAGTGCTAATCCCTGGGATCGAATGGCGGCATCGGATTTGAGACCGCTCGGCAGCTAGGTCAAACAGGCATCACGGTAATTGTTGCCGGGGGGAAGCGACAACGGCGCTGACGACTTTACCCGCAAGTTGCAGGAGAAAGGCCATTGAAGGATTCAAGGAGTGCTGAGCTATGACTACAAAAACGAGAGCAGCCGTCACGAAGGGCGAGCGCAGCCGTCAGAAAATCGTAGAAACAGCCGCCGTGCTGTTTAACCAGAAGGGGTTTACCGGATGCTCGATGGGGGACATCGTTGCGGCTTCAGGCCTGGAGAAAGGGACGCTCTACGGCCACTTCTCTACAAAGGAAGAACTGGCACTCCTCGCTTTCGACTATGCGTGGAAGGATACGAGTGACAAACGACTTCGGAACGTCGACACGGTTTCAAATGCGGTAGACAAACTGAAACTGCACGTAGACAACTATGTCAACACCCCGAGTTTTCCAGGGGGATGCCCTCTTTTGAACTTTGCGGTAGATGCCGATGACGGCAACCTCGCCCTCCGCACAAGGGTCAGAAAGGCGCTGAAGGGTTGGGAGGATCTTTTGGCGAAGATCGTTGAAGATGGCCAGTCAGCCGGAGAGATCAACCCGGAGATTGACCCACATTCGGTCGCCAACCTCGTGATCTCCATCCTCGAGGGAGCAACGGTAGTGGCACGGATCAATAAGCGGTCCGCGGTTCTCGACGGCTCAAAGGCACCTCAATCTGTACCTAGAGACTGCGGTCCGACTCAAAACTGACTCCTGAGATGGCAAGGTGCGATAGCGGATAGCGCCGATGAGGGCGAGAAACTTGATGTTCGCAAACCTCGCGAGGGGCTTCCGCCCCAAAGATCGCTGACAGCACTTCCGACGCCAGCGGGAACAACTACTAGCTTTTACGAATAGAGGAGATAGCATGTTGTCGACCGCTTCGGCTCTGCTTGCCATTGCGCTTATCTGGCCGCCTATAGCGAGCAATGTTTTTTCGACTCCAGCCTGGGAAACTCTGCCAGCGGAACAACCTCTTTCAGCAATGGAAACGGAGGGTTACGTTAATCATGACAGAGCTCGGATCTGGTATGGAACGGCCGGCAAAGGCGAGCCAGTTGTCTTGTTGCACGGAGGAATGGAGAGCAGCCTGAGTTGGGGGAATCAGGTTCCGGCTTTGATCAAGACTCACCATAAGGTGATCTTGATTGATAGTCGTGGCCACGGGCGGAGCACGATGGGACCTTATCCGCTTTCATATGAGAAAATGCGGAGCGATGTCGTGGCCGTAATGGATGCGCTACACCTTAAGAAGGTGTCATTCGTTGGCTGGAGTGATGGAGCAATCATCAGCCTCATCATGGCGATGAAGAATCCAGAACGAGTCAACAGGGTGTATGCCTTCGGCGCAAGCATGAATACGGATGCCGCCGTATCAGGCACTTTTACCTCGCCCATCCTCTCCGAAGTGGCAGCAAGGCTGGCGAAGGATTACGCCCGCATCTCCCCCACGCCCAACGAATTCGGCACCCTTCACCTGGCACTCGAAACGATGCAGAAGAAGGAGCCCAATTACACGACGAAGGAGTTAGCAGCCATCAAAGTGGCTAAGATTGCCATCGCTGATGGCGACCATGACGAATTTATTACTCGTGCTCACACCGACTATCTTGCGGTCACCATTCCTGGTGCAAAGCTCATTGTCCTTCCCAACGTGAGCCATTTTGCCCCTTGGCAAGACCCCACAACATTCAACAACTCAATCATTCGATTTCTCGACAATTAATTTATCTGATTGGGAATCAGCTGCCGCGCGCAACGAACACACAGAGTTAAGTGTGAACGGGAACGTGCGCTCGCGGCGCGTTGTCGGAAAACACAAGTGTTGCATCAGATGAAAGGAAACTATGAAGTCAAAGAAGGAGAGACGTTACTTGAACGATGACAAAGATCTGCCAATCGTGCTTGTACACGGAACAATGGGGAAATCAGAGGACTGGTCGAGGGTTGTGGAAGAGCTATCGAACTCTCGCTCGGTGATTCGCCCAAATTACATAGAGCGAGTCGCTGGAAGGAACTCGACGAATGAACTTGCGATAAAAGCCCTCGCGGATGAGGTTGTAGCTGCAGTCAGGGCTGAAGGTAAACAACGCTTTGATCTTGTTGGGAATTCCCTTGGCGCAGCAGTTGCCACATGCGTCGCAGCAGAGTATCCGGAGATGGTTCGTTCGCTTGTGCTCGTATCAGGTTTCAGCCATGGAGGCGACCCGCGGATGAATCTGCAGTTCAAATTGTGGCTTCGCCTGGCGAGTACAGACAAAGTAGCATTCACAAAACTGCTGCTGGTGAGTGGCCTAAGTCCCGGTTTTTTGTCTGCATTTGACGAACCCACTCTAAACGGAATCATTGAAAACTTTATCTCATCAACTGACTGGCGCCCGGTCGAGCCGACGATCAGGGTTGACCTTAGTGTGGATGTTCGCGAATACGCCGCGAGAATCAAGACCCCGGCGCTGCTGATTACTGCAAAGCACGATCAGATCGTGCCACCAGCTTACTCGGAGAATCTGGTTCCTGACGCGAAGACCCTTGAACTCAATTCCGGCCACTTGATCTTTCTGGAGAGGCCAGTCGAGCTGGCTTCCGCCATACTCTCTTTCTGCCAATAGCAGGCAGGTCTTGTTTTTTGAAACCACAACTTTCCCATGAAAGGTAAATGAACATGCGTCAATATTTGAACTTGAAGAGATGGCGGTTGTCTGCCACTGCAGTCCTCACAGCCATCACGGCCCTCGCGGTGGTCGCGACCTCCTCAAAAATTACAAGATGCTAAATGGTGGCGAGAGACGGGATCGAACCGCTGACGCGGGGCCTTTTCAGGACCGCGCTCCGCCACAAGGCTGAGAATGAAACCGCACGCCGAACTCGAACGATCTTCGAACGCTTCCAACAACCAACACTTCGGCCTTGTCCAGGAGGACGAGGCGCAGCTCAATTCGTGAAACCACTGGTGGACGAATGCCGAACCTATCCGCGGCGGCTGCTCTACCTGCTTCTCGCTCTGCGATCTGCACCAGGCCCGCATCGCCCTCGACGCCGCACAGCGCGAGTTTGTGCGGCGAGCCGGGCCGTGGGCGCGTCAACGCCGAACCCCGCCAGAGGAAAGCCGCAGACGTAACTGAGGAACCTCCCTTGCATCCTTAGAACGGAGATAAAGAGGCTGTGTGCGCAGCCTCTTTGTTTTTGCGGGCGCGGAATGTTGGAAGTGATGCAGTCAGGAATGGACACGCGACCTTGCGGGCGCGACGGGGCCGTTCTCATCTGCCCCTGTTTAAAAACGAAGCTTTCTGGATGAACTAACGATACAAGCGTGGTAATCCTAATTGGATGGCACCCAGCCGATAACTTTAGCGCTGTTAAAATCAGCAGCCGCATTGCACTTCCTGAACATGTCCGCGACCTCGGCATGAGATAAGTGGGCAGCAAAAGGCTGGGGCGCATCTGCTATCGCGTACGCCGTTGAGCCTGTAACCGCGACAGTCTGGTCTAGGTCACTCCTAACGACAGAGTCGAACGTATCGGAGGCCTGATGAACCAAAGTCTCATACCGATCCATGCTATTCCAAAGCATCAGGGTGGGGACGCCAAGAACATTGAAGCCGGCATGATCGCTCCGAAATAGAAAGTCTGTATTGGAGGACGTCTGATCGGCACCCAGACCAGTCAGGAGAGGCTCTATTGCGGCGAGCGCATCCTTTTCGTCCTCTCGGCCCATGACGTACCAGCCCGTTGCTCGTTGACTGCCTGTATCAGAGATAAGAACGGCATCAAGCGAAGGCATCTCCGCTTTATGTCGCTCCACATATGCATGGGATCCCATCAGACCTTCCTCCTCACCACCGAAGAGAACAAAGCGGAGAGTGCGACGAGGTGGGCGCCCCAGCGATTGGCACGGATCGTCAACCGGCGTGCGCCATGCAGTTTCAATTCCATGCCTGCTTTCCATTGCTCGTCCGTCATCTCGAAGAGATCGATCTGCGGTACGGCGCCGGCAATGTTCAAGAGCGCGTCAATTCGGCCGAAGCGGTCGAGTGTGCTTTGAACGAGCGTCTCCGATGCTTGAACCTGACTCAGGTCGAGTGCACACGATAGAGGCTCGGCGCCAGCGGCCCGGACTGCGTCCAATACTACTTTCAATGCTTCGCCATTCCTTGCGGCGAGTACGACTGCAGAGAAGTCGCGAGCCAAATGGATAGCAGTGGAGCGGCCAATGCCTTGGCTGGCTCCCGTCACAATAGCTACAGAATTATCCATGATGTTCCTCCAATAGTTTTCAGAGCTTTGCACTCTGCGTTAAGAAAGCGTCGCTTTAGCCGCTTCAAGAATGATTTCTACGACTTTGTCAGGCGCAGTGAGCAATGGGGTGTGATCCACCGCAAAAGATCTCACTGTCGCTCTCATGCGTTCTGCCATGAATTGCTGCGTCTTCGGGTTGATCATTCGATCCTCTTCAGCAACGAGATACCACGTGGGTTTTGACTTCCAGGCCGGGGTGGGGGCGGGTTCCTGAATGCTCTTGACCGAGATCGGACGCTGCACGGCTTTGGATAGAGCAAGCTGTCCGTGCGTGGCATTCTGCGCGAAAGCGTTGGCGAATCCTTCGTCCGGCATCCAGATGAATCCGTCTGCATCTGGAGCAAGTTGCGGTGCCTTTGGATGAGTTTCGTCTTTGTAAAAGACCTGGGCGACGGTCTCGCCGTCGTCCGGCGCCAAGGCTGCGACATACACTAAGCCCTTTACGCGCTCGTCGGTCGCGGTGGCAATGACGGCACCGGCGTATGCGTGTCCTGCGACAATGACAGGGCCTTGAGTTCGCGCAATCGTTCGCTTCAGGGCGGCCGCGTCGTCGCTCAGGGAGGTGAGAGGAATCGGCGCGGCAATTACGTTCAGACCGCGATCCTCAAGCGGGCGAATGATTGCCTGCCAGCTTGAACCATCAGCCCACGCTCCGTGGACCACTGCTACTGTTGCGTTCTTTGAGAAATTCATAGTGCTTATCCTTTCTGGTACTTCATAGTGGAGCGCGTAAAGAGACGACGCTCTCCCTTCAGGCAAAGAACGTTACGATTTGCTGCGCGATGAATTCGCTGGAGTCTTCCAACGCAAAGTGGCCGGTATCGAGCAGGTGAAGTTCGGCTTTTGGAATGTCGCGTAGGTATGCTTGTGCACCTTCGACAGTAAAGAAGGGGTCGTTCTTGCCCCACACAATCAGCGTCCTCGGCTGTTTGTTACGAAAGAATTCATGCCAGCCGTCGTAGAGCGCGAGATTCGATTGATAGTTGTGAAGCAGGTTGAGTTGGATGGCGTCGTTGCCGGGACGATCGAGGAAGATTTGATCGACGGTGTATGAGTCCGGACTGATTCGCGAAACGTCCTTCGTCCCGTGCGTGTACTGGAAGATGGTCGTTTCTTTCTTGAGTAGGTCACGTACAGGCTTCTCAGTCTCTTCATTGCGGTTCACCCAGAACGGTTTCATGGCGTCGAAGGCTGCGCCGATACCTTCGACGTAGGCATTGCCGTTCTGCACGATGATGCCTTCGATCGCGTCCTGGTGCTTTGAGGCGATACGGTAGCCCACCGGCGCGCCGTAGTCCTGCAAGTAAATGCTGAATTTCTTCAGACCGAGGACGCCGAAGAGCAGCTCCTCGACATGCGCGGCGAGATTGTCAAAGGTGTAGTCGAATTTGTCTGCGCCCGGGGCATCACTGTAACCGAAGCCGACATAGTCGGGAGCGATTACGTGAAATTTCTCCGCCAATTTTGGAATCAAATCGCGGAACATATGCGACGAGCTGGGAAAACCGTGTAGCAACACAATGGTGGGAGAAGCCTTTGAACCTGCTTCGCGATAAAAGAGCTTGAGTCCGTTGACGGTGGCGTGTTGAAACGTTGTCATATTGATTTCCTTTCGAGTGGCGTACTTTCCTGCTTACAGAGAATGAGACTACATAACACCGATAAAAGTTTCGATAACGGTGTTATAATTATTTTGAGATATTTTGAAGGAGAGGATGTATGGGCGCGGCGTCTCAAGAGTGGAACGAATGGATTGATGGATTTCTGTTTGTGGCGAATCGGCCGATCCTGGATTTGTTGAATACAAAACCAGTGTTGGCGGACGTCCCTACGGAGCTGCTTCCGGACGTTCGCGCGCTTGAACGGTGGTTGATCGCCTCAGGGACGGTGCGTTCGGTCAAAGATAAAGCTGCAGTGCGGGGCTGGCAAAACTCCGCCGAAGCAGAGGCCTTCCTGAAACAGCTCATCGCATTCCGAGAAAAGCTAAGGGATGCCGTGTTGCGGATAGAGAGTGGGATGTTGCCGAGCGATACGTTCCTCTCGGAAGTGAATTGTCTGTTGCTTCAGTACCCTCGTCATACTTCGCTTCGCAGGCGAGACGGAAAGGTGATTCGGGAGGCGTTCGTCGAGGTTCGTAAACCTGTCGATCTTTGGGCGACGATAATTGATGCCGCGGCGGATCTTCTTGTGGAAATGGAATCGTCGCGCATTCGCAAATGCGAATCGTGTGTCGTTCACTTTTTTGACACAAGCAAGAAGGGCTCACGCCGGTGGTGCAGCATGAACATCTGTGGCAACAAGCTCAAAGTTGCTTCCTATCAGCGAAGGAAGCGCGCCAGTGCCACGTCGGTGGACTGAGAGTCACTTGTCTCCGTGGCCAACGATCAGTAATGATAGGTCGGCTAGGGAGTAGTGACCCTGGTCAGGGAGGCTCCGGTTCCAAGCCGATCTGGTCGTTAACGGCATTGCGGAGCCGCTGCTTGCACCCGAGATAGCGTTCTGTCGTTTGGACGGGCACATGGCCCAGGAAGAACTGAATCTGTTCAAACTCGCCTCCGGCTTGGTGACAAAGCCAAGCGCAGGTTCGGCGGAGATCGTGTGGAGCAAGCACGACGAAACCACAATCAGAAGCTGCTTGACGGACGATCGACCAGATTACCTTCGCGGTGAACCCAGTACCCCAAACTTTGCCGGTCTTCCCAATAGCGCGGAAAAGAATTCCACTCTGCAGGTTTGCAGAGTGAATCCAGGCGTCCACAGCAGACTTAACCCACGCCGGGATCGGTACGGTCCGCATATGTCCGCCTTTGCCGACGAGGTCCGGCAAAACCCAGTGATCCTCCCGGCGCTGGAAGTCTTCAACCTTCACCGTCACAATCTCGGCCCGGCGAAGACCACAACCAATCAGCATCGCCAACACAGCCTTGTTGCGAACGTCGTGGAGCATCCGTTCGCAAAGTGGCGGCACGAAGGGTGCCGCCTTTCCCATCTGTCGTCACATCTCGCCCTTCGCGAGCAACACCGCCTTTGCGCCGGGCTGCGTCTCGTACGCCATTGCCTCGCGAATCTGGTCGAGCCGGAAAGTCTTTCCGATCTTCGTTCGAAACAGCGGGTCTGCGATCTGCGTGTGGAGGTATTCGAGCGCTTCTCGCAACTTCGCCGTATCGCGTACGGTTGCACTGTTGAAGTTGCTGAAGGTCTTCATCGTGAGGTTCTTCGCCATAAACGCTAAGGACGGCACCGAGGCAGGCGTTGCTCCCGCCAGGAAGCCATAGAACCAGATGGTGGAGTTTCTGGGTAGGCGTGGTGCGATGCGTGTGATGAGCTCGCCTCCCACGCCGTCAAACACTGCTGTGGTCTTCAATTCTTCTGCACGCTGCTCGAACTTTGTGTCGAAGTCATCGTCGCTTGTGACCAGCACGTGTTCGAGATGCAAGGCTCGAAGCTGCTCGCGTGCGTGCTGAGAGCGAACCAGGAAGAGGACGGAGATCTGCTTCTCCCGTGCTAACGCCGCGACGGCAAGCCCCGTAGCGGAAGCGCCGACCGTCACGATGACGCCCGCATGACCTTCCGCAGCCATCGTCTCGAGGAAGGCGTGGGCAGTGATGACGTTGACCAGAGAGCCGGAGTAGTCGATCACGGAGAGTTCCTCCGGAAGAATCACGCAGCTCGTAATGGGGCACCACAGAGCGTTCCGCCCAGAGTCCAACTGTCTGGGCGCTGGGCGTCAGCGAACGATAAACCGCGACCTTGCGCCCAACATAGCCTGTCGCCACGTCGGGGCCCGCAGACAGCACCCAGCCGGCAGCAGAGGCTCCCCATATGTCATACAGGCTGGTGTTCAGACCTGCCGTTGCCGCTGGCCGCGCCAAAAAGGTTTTGTCGCCGTGGTTGATCGCGGAGGCTTCGATTTCAATCAGCAGGTGTCCGCTGGGAGCTTCGGTGGGGGTGGGAACCTCCCAGACTTCAAGCTCGCGAGTTTCAGTTACGCATACTGCTTTCACTGTGTTTTCCTTTCGGTCACCGATGGATTGCAGCGACCTTCTGAGAGCCATCACAACGTGGACACTAACTTTTCACAAGTACGGATCTTTTTGTTAGTGTCTTTTTATGAAGTTTTCAAGCCCGTGCCCAGTGGCCTTCACCTCACGCATTCTTGGCGGCAAATGGAAAGCCAGGATTGTCTGGGCTCTCGTACGGGATGAACCGCAGCGGTTTTCGGCGCTGCGCAGGGCATGTCCGCCTGTAAGCGACCGAATTCTCACCAAAGAACTCCGGGAGCTGGAAGAGTGGGGACTTATTTCGCGCCGCGAGTATCCCGTGATTCCGCCCAAGACGGAATACAGCCTTACGGAACTGGGGAACACGCTCCGCCCTGTCATGGCGGCAATGGCGGATTGGGGACTCGGACATCGGTCTGCAATCAGCAGTGCTCCGGACTTGGGAACAACAGTTTCGGATGAGTCCTCGTAAGTCGGCTTGCGTTCACTGATCTGCGAGTCGGGTTGGAAATCCCTCTTGGTGAGTCTCGGCTTGTGATTCCTTCGGCGTGGCACCACTTAGCAGACAGGCTGTTTGTTAAGGCCGGGAGCCTTGAATGAGGATGTCCACGAACTGCCGCGCCTTTTCGGGCCAATCGTCTGTGCTGCCCGCGCTGGAGACCCCATAGATAGCACGAAGCATGTCCATTGGATCGACATCTGGCCGAAGATCTCTGCTGGCGACGGCGCGGCTCGCTAGTGCATTGGCGGACTCTTCCATGAGACGGTTGGTCTGCTGAAATACCCGAGAAGGGCCGCCTGCCATTGCGTTCAACGCCGGAGCAATGATCTTTTTCGCAGCAATGTAGTCGATGAAGATCAGCATCCACGCCCGCAGCGCCTCGACCGGAGGCAGCTCGGCGGAGAACTTTCTCTGCGCCTCGGCCAGCTTCTCGACTTCGCTGATGTAGACAGCGGCCAGCAGCTCATCGCGCGCAGGAAAGTGACGGTAGAGCGTCCCCGGGCCGATCTTGGCGCGCTTGGCAATCTCGTCCATGCTGGCCTCGGCACCTCGGCGCGTGAAAACCTGCTTCGCGACTTCGAGAATCCGCTTACGATTGCGCTGCGCGTCGGCTCGGGGCTTGCGGCCAGTTTTCTTTGCGGCTGACGTTTTCATCGACTTTTTTTGAAACCGGAGGAACTCTCCGGTAATCTCATTAGCATAACGGAGATTGACTCCGTTTTATTCCGGGCCGAGGCCCATGTCAAAGATTTGTGATCGGAGGGTGCAGCATGGCAGCGAAATTTGGAGCAAAGTCAACGACGGAAGATGTCCTCGAAGGGGTCGATCTGAAGGGTAAGCGGATTCTGGTCACGGGGGTGTCTGCGGGCCTCGGCGTGGAGACGGCCCGTGCGCTGGTGGCGCATAACGCAGATGTTGTAGGCGCAGCACGTGATCTAGAGAAGGCAAAGCGGGCCACATCGGAAGTCAGTAAGACCGCCGCGGAGACCGGCGCGACTTTCGAGGTGGTCGAGCTCGATCTCGCCAGCCTGAAGAGCGTGCGCGCCGCCGCGGACAAGTTGGTTACCGATGGCCGCTTATTCGATGTGATCATCGCAAATGCCGGCGTCATGGCGACTCCGTTCGGGAAGACGGTGGATGGTTTCGAGACGCAATTCGGGACCAATCACCTGGGCCACTTCGTCTTTGTGAACCGCATCGCGAAGCTGATCAAGGACGGCGGACGCCTGGTCAACCTCTCTTCCTCAGGGCACCGTTTCAGCAATGTGGACCTGAACGATCCCAACTTTGAGACGACGCCGTACGAACCCTTCGTGGCTTACGGGCGCTCGAAGACCGCGAACATTCTCTTCGCAGTTGCTTTCGATCAGCGGCATCGAGAGCACGGGGTCCGCGCGGCGGCTGTACATCCAGGAGGCATACAGACCGAGCTTGCCCGCCACATGGACCCGGCCCACATGGAACAGATGGTCAAACAGATCAATGAACAGGCCGCAGCAGAGGGCAAAGGACCGTTCCAGTTCAAAACGGTTCCCCAGGGAGCCGCCACGTCAGTATGGGCAGCTGTCGTTGCGCCCGCCGAAGAGGTAGGAGGACGGTATTGCGAGAACTGCCACGTGAGTGACGTCGCCGCAGATGATGCCAGGCTGGGCCTGCTTGACGAAGGAGTGCGCGGCTACGCTCTCGATCCACAAAACGCTGTTGCGCTTTGGAAGAAAAGCGAAGAACTGGTCGGCGAGACGTTCCAGTAAGCAGGTGCCTGGGGACAGGCGAGGTGGCTTGGCCGCGCATTCGTGGACCTAAAGGAGACATCATCATGCGTATCTTTGTGACCGGGGCAGCGGGATTCATCGGCTCGGCGCTTGTTCCGGAGTTGATTCAGGCAGGGCACCAGGTGCTTGGGCTGACACGATCGGAGGCCGGCTCCGAAGTTCTGCGAGCAGCTGGAGCCGAGGTGAAGTATGGCAACCTCGAGGATCTCGACAGCCTGCGTGAAGGAGCCGCCAAGTCGGACGGCGTCGTTCATCTGGCCTTCAACCACGACTTCTCCCAGTTCCAGAAGAACTGTGATGACGACCGCAAGGCGATCGAGGCGATCGGCGAGGTGCTGCTGGGCTCGAACCGGCCGTTCGTTGTCACCTCGGGTACGGCGATCGCGGCCAATGTGGATGGCAAGCCATCGACGGAGGACGGAGCGACCGCTTCGTGGAACCCGCGCGCAGCTTCGGAAGCGGCGGTGAAGGAGTTGACGACACGCGGCGTTAACTCCTCGGTGGTGCGGCTGCCGCAGGTGCACGACACGCGCAAGCAGGGGCTGGTGCCCTACCTTCTCGCCGTGGCGCGCGAGAAGGGTGTCTCGGCGTACATCGGTGACGGCAACAATCGCTGGCCGGCGGCACACGTTTCCGCCGTGGCGCTGCTGTACCGTCTGGCGTTTGAGAAGGCGGAGCCGGGCGCGATCTATCACGCGGTCGACGAGGAGGGCGTGTCGATGAAGGCCATCGTCGAAGCGCACGCCCGCGGGCTGAAAGTTCCGGTGGTCAGCATCAAGCCTGAGGAGGCAGAGGCACACTTTGGCTGGCTTGGCCGCTTCGCCGGGCACGATATGCCGGCCTCCAGCGCGCTCACGCAACAGAAGCTGAACTGGAAGCCAACGGGGCCGGGCCTGATCGCCGACCTGGACGGCATGGACTACACACAAGCCTGAGTCGACCGACGGCGCACCGGTAGCTGCCTGCAGAGTGCCGGTGCGCTTTCGTTAGACCTCGCAGGCGTCGAGCATGGCTTACATGTGGCAGGGAGCCTCTAGACGACTGATCAGTAATGGAAAGTCGGCTTGTCGTCAGTGACCTCCTGTCTGCTACCATGCCAGCCATGAACAAACTTGCGCCATTCCTCTGGTTCAATGACAACGCCGAAGAAGCCGCTGAGTTTTACCTGAGCGTCTTTCCGCATGCACGCAGGCTCGATGAGCTGCGTTCCAAAGGTGTCGGTCCCTGGCCCGTGGGCAAGATTGCCACTATCACGATCGAGCTTGAGGGCCAGGAGATGGTCTTCCTCAACGGCGGCCCTTCGCATCAGCTCAACCCCGCCTTCTCGTTCTTCGTCCGCTGCGACTCTCAGGAAGAGATCGACAGC
>Ga0193717_1000343_pt1 | contig 33505 bp, 35 predicted proteins | sample U2c2metaG_FD_145900 | JGI IMG/M metagenome (GOLD analysis project Ga0193717, IMG submission 145900) | Soil microbial communities from a riparian zone of the East river system, Colorado, United States - U2c2 | ecosystem: Environmental > Terrestrial > Soil > Riparian zone | place: USA: East River... | reverse complement strand
CGTCGGCATTGGCAACCAGGTATTTGATTTGCGCATTATCATTCATCGGCACAAAACTCCATTTAATTCCAGTATTGAAACCTGCGCCCCCACGCCCCTTCAGGTCCGACTCCTGCACCATTTTTGTAATTTCCTGTGGAGCCATGGTAATTGCCTTGTGCACAGACCGATAACCGCCCACGCGCACATAATCTTTAAGATTAAGCGGGGGGCGATTAATATTGATATGCTGTGTGAGTGGAGTTTCCATGTGATTATTTATACTCTTTTAATATGTCATCCAGTTTATCAGTGGTTAAATCCCGGTACAGATCATCATTAATCATTAATGCCGGGGCATGATCACAGGTGCCCAGGCAAGGATTGGGTAAAAGGGTAAACCTGGCATCAGAGGTGGTTTCCCCAAATTTGATATGCAGCCGGGTTTTCAGGTGTTCGTAAATTTTTTCATAACCCATTACATAACAACTGATACTATCGCACAGTAAAATGATATTGCGGCCAACCGGCTTACGGAAAATGAGGTTGTAAAATGTTGCCACACTGTCCAGTTCTTCAGCAGACATAGCCATATGGGCGGCAATGGCATGAAGACTTTCATCCGAAATCCATCCACGATGATGCTGCACAATTTTCAATGCCTCTATACAGGCAGCTTTCCGAACGGGAACAAGCGCGATCTCATGATCTATCTTCCTAATTTCATCCGTTGATAGCATATCTTTTTATTTTATCCAACCGGGAATTTGCATCCTATTATTTTTTTATCCTGTATCTTCTGTTTCTTGCCTATTTCACCTGTCAATATCGGCCAGTACGTAATCCATAGCTCCTAAAATGGATAGTAAATCGGCAACCGTGTATCCCTTGCTGATATATGGCAGCATTTGCATGTGCGGGAACGAGGGCGTTCGGATCCTGACCCTATAGGGCGATGTGTTGCCATTGCTGGTTAGGTAATAACTGTTGGCCCCTTTAGTGGCTTCGATACAACTCATCGCTTCGCCAGCTGGAATTACCGGGCCCCAGCTTACATTTAAAAAATGAGTAATTAGCGTTTCAATATCCTGCATGGTGTGTTTTTTGAGGGGTGGCGTAGTTAAAGGATGATCGGCCTTATAATCCCCTTCAGGCATATTTTTCAGGCATTGATCAATAATGCGCAGGCTTTGCCACATTTCTTCAACACGTACCCTGGCCCTGTCATAACAATCGCCATTTTGTGCCGTTGGGATATCAAATTCAAAGTTTTCATAACCAGAATAGGGTTGTTTTTTTCTAAAATCCCATTCAAAACCACAAGCCCGTAAACCAGGACCGGTCACCCCCCACTCTATGGCTTCCTCCAGGGTGTAAATGCCAATACCAACGGTTCGGGCTTTGAAAATACTGTTACGCATCACCATCTGATGATACTCCTTCAGTTGTTTGGGGAAATAAGCAACGAAATCTCGCACCAGTTTATCCCAGCCTTTTGGTAAATCTTGGGCAACTCCCCCAATCCTAAACCAGTTAGGGTGCATCCTGGCTCCGCAAATAGCTTCAACAATATCAAATATCTTCTCCCTATCGGTGAACATGTAAAATACGGGAGAAAGCTGCCCCAAATCCTGGGCAAAAGTGCCGTACCATACCAAATGACTCGCGATGCGGAAGAATTCACATAACATGATGCGCATTACCTTTACCTTTTCAGGAACGGTAATGCCGGCCAGTTTTTCAACTGCCAGCAAATAAGCCAGGTTGTTCATCACCCCACCCAGATAATCCACCCGGTCGGTATAAGGTATATAGGTATGCCATGACTGGCGTTCGCCCATTTTTTCTGCTCCGCGATGATGAAAGCCAATATCCGGAACAGCATCAACAATATCTTCGCCATCTAACTGCAGAATAATGCGTAAAACGCCATGTGTACCGGGATGCTGAGGGCCAAGGTTCAGGAACATGAAATCGGCATCTTCACTATGTCTTTTTAATCCCCAGTCTTCCGGTCTGAATTGCAGGGCTTCCTGTTCACGGTCTTGTTTTTCGTCCCAAAGTTTAAATGGCCCCATTTCAGTAGCCCTTGCCGGATGTTCTTTTCTCAAAGGATGACCTTCCCAGGTCAGCGGCATCAGTATACGGCTTAAATGGGGATGGCCTTCGAAAGTTATGCCAAACATATCATAAACTTCACGTTCATACCAATTGGCATTTTTCCATAAGGAACTGATAGATGGCATGGATGGATAGTTGCCGTGTAAGGCTACTTTGAGGCGGATAAAGACATTCCGTTTAAATGAAAGCAGGTGATATACAATGGTAAAATCAGACGACGGCGACCCATTGTTTTTAGCCTGGCTCCGCTCGTCAATAGCAGACAGGTCATACAATAATTCAAAAGGATGATGGATGGTGTACTTAAGATAGTTAAGCACCTTTGTTATGTTTTCTTTTGCAACCCATAAAGTAGTCATCTCATCAACTGTAAGCTGCTGAGTAAAGACAGACTCTCCAAATTTGGAGGTCAATTCATCTGCCAAGCCTGAATGGTTATCCATGCTCTTTTAAACTTTATTTAGGTTTATTTAATACTAATACCTGATACAGGTTTCAAATCTCATCGGGGGAGCGAAAATCGATCATCTTTTTCCGTTCTTCCCTTTTTTCTTCCTTCATTGATACTTGTTCGGGCTTTATAACTCCTTGCGGACCAATGGCCCAACTTAAAGGTCTTTGTTCTTTGCCTACCGAGGCCGCCAGCAACATCAATCCCTGCATAAAAGCATCAGGGCGGGGCGGGCATCCGGGTACGTATACATCTACCGGTAAAAACTTATCTACTCCCTGTACAACGCTGTAAATATCATACATGCCGCCTGAGTTGGCGCAGGAGCCCATGGAGATTACCCATTTTGGCTCCATCATTTGCTCGTGCAAACGTTTAATGATGGGGGCCATTTTTACAAAAACAGTTCCGGCGATAACCATTACATCAGCTTCACGGGGGGTTCCCCGTATTACTTCGGCCCCAAAACGTGCAACATCATATTTGCTGGTTAAACTGGTGGCCATTTCCACAAAACAGCATGAAAGGCCAAAATGAAATGGCCACATCGAATTTTTTCGTCCCCAGGCCAGTAAATCCTGAACTGTGGTAAGCATAACACTTTGCCCCACAGACTCTTCAAAAGAACCTGTTCCTTTTAGCGTATTTGCCGGTTCAGCCGGGTTACTGAGCCACCATTTCATATTACAGGTTTCTTTAGGTTTAGTTTTTTATACGCTTTCAGAATTTTCTTTCCGTCGGGGCCAAAATCCAGGGCTCCGAGGCTCCACTCATAAATTAATACGGCAACCAGCAGCCCAATAAAAACACAAATACTGAGATAACCCGGCCATCCTAACTCTTTAAATGCTAAGGCCCATAAAACAATAAATACCACTTCGATATCAAAGATGACAAACATCATGGCAACCAGGTAAAATTGGGCCGAAAAACGCAGTCTTGCAGACCCGGTTTCTAATATACCTGATTCATAAGGTTGGCCGGTGGCCCTATCTATATGACGCTGGCCTAAAAAATAGGAAAGGGAAATAATAAGGATCATTAAGGCTAAAACAAAAGCACCGTAAACTATAAATGGCCAAAACGGTACACTGGATGGGTTTGATACAATCATAATTATTATATTATAAAACAACCTCAACAAACTGCTTTTGTCCTTGAATGGGTATTTCCCTGAATTTTAGCTTAGGAATTATAAATAACTATACTTCGCCTTTAATGTAATGCTCCATGTTTTCGATAATGAATTTTTGTTCTTCGATGATGTATTTCACTACGTCGCCAATGGAAACAATACCCATTAATTTACCATCGTCTATTACCGGCAAATGCCTTATAAATTTATCAGTCATTAACCTCATGCAATCTTCTATGCTATTGCTGGAGGATACCGTAACCGGATTTTCTGTCATGATTTCACCGACCAGGATTTCTTTGGAAGCTCTCCCTTTTAGGATCACCTTACGGGCGTAATCTCTTTCCGTGAAGATGCCGATGAATTCTCCTTGTTCCATCACTAAAATGGCACCTATGTTTTTTTCATACATTAACTCCAATGCTTCAAAAACAGTAATATCCGGGCTTACAAAAATTGGAGATTTGCTTTTAGCACTTAAGATATTTCTAACACATCCCATAATGAGCTCCTTTCTGGTTAGAGGTTTGGAAATAAACTGGTAATAAATTGGTTATAATAAAGTTACTTAATTATTTTAGTAAAAAAAAAGAATTGGAGATAATAATACTACCGTTTATTTTCTAATAAATAAAACTGGTTTTAAGAGCAAAGCAGAGGCATAATTACAAGAGATCGATGAGGCCAAGTAATTTTGGTTACGATACCTTGTTACAGGCATTAGTATGCCTGCAACAAGGTATGGATGAACTGGGAAATGAAAACAACTTTAGGAAATTAATTATTCTTTAAACCGATCTGGTGATTAGTATAATCCGTAAGGTATTCATTTTTTACAAAAAAGTCTATACTGAGAATTGTTCGGTAATCGGCTGTATTGTTAGGGTTTTGTATCTCGGTAAGGTTACCTGTACTTGAGGTAGTGTATGTATAGGTAAAACCCTTATTGGTGGTTAAAGTAACTTGAGAATTTGCAGGTAGCCGGCCCAATGAAGTTGTGGCCAGTTTATCTTCAATAATTGTAACCGATGGCGTTCCGGTATCGAACAGGAACTGTGCATCAATAGTCTTTCCACTGTAAGAAATGGTTCCGGGTATATTTGGCGAATAGCCACCGCTTGAATAATAAGTAAGCGGGTGCATAATGAAACCAGATGATGAAATATCAGCGGTGGTTAGCCCCATGGTGAGCAGTCCGGAAACATAAGTACCGGTGCTGCTAAAGCTCGTGGCATTTAAGGTGGCCAGCTTAAAACCGCTTATAAGGCCCGTACTACCGGCATCAAAATATCTTAGCGGACTGGTTATCTCGCTGCTGGCATAGCTTGTACCAGGCCCAACCCCAAAAACATCAGACGAATGTGCGGCCATTTGCTTACCATCTCCATCAACTATCTTATAATACAAAAAAATGGGAACACGTTTGAAAGTATAATTTCCTGATGTATTACCTATTTTAATGCTGGCATAGGCCAGGTTGCCATATTCTTTAGTAGTGCCTGTAGCATCGCCAAAACTTACTGTACCTGTTTTTGAAGTTACGGTAATCCCGTTTACAACTACGGAGTCGCCGGTTACCTGTATGCCCGATGTGGTGATCATGGAAGCTGGCAGGATGCCCGTTGCATCTATCGTTATACCTGATGATCCGGTATCAAATACCCCATAATAGCTAAACGATTGGGTACCTATTTGTGTAATAGGGATAAATATCCTTTTACCACCTCCGCTGGCATATTCATACAAGCCAATTGTAACCGGATTAACGGTTGCCATTGATGCGATTTTCTCTTTTTTACAGGAGTTTAGCGTTACTATAATAAGCAGGCAAGCTATCGGTTGCCGTAGTAAAAGGATTTTTTTTAATTTCATATTAATCATTGGGGGGCTACAAGCATCCTCACCGAAAATAAAAGCAGATGATTTTTTCATATCAAAAGTACTGTACTGCGCAAATAAGAATGACCAAGAATCGATAAATAGCCCCTTTGAATCGATTAAGTGGGTTACCACTGCTGCAGGAATGACTGAGGTTTTACATATCCAAGTTTAGTTTCAATTGCCCCCGGCCTTACATTAACGGCTTTTTGATAATATGATTGTGAAGCTGTATAATTTTTGTTAAAATAATGCAACCAACTGTATATTAACCCCGTAACTATTGCAGGCCCGCAAGCCGGCAGCACGAATAAAAAATTGGCGACTTTTGCGGAGAAGCAGCTATTATTTTATAATAGTTAAACTTCCTGACATAACACTTCTTCCGTATTTAGGATTTGAGCAGGATGATGTTTAAAATTAATATGATGACAGTTTAATTGATGATGTGATATTGTTTTTCTCAATATATTTATGCCCTGTATTGATACCGGACATAACCGATCCAAGTTATGGCAGTGACTATCGCAGGAAAAATTAAAGACTTGGCATATTATTGATGAATAAAAAACTAATAAAACGTGGAACAGCATCAAAAAACCTTTATCGCCTGTTTATTATCTTTTTGCTTTTTACCTTCCTGATTACTGCCGGCTCATTGGTCTTAAAGTATTCCATTGTACAAAAGCTTGACAAATTGAGCAGCCAGTTTAGTGAGCCATCCAAAACACAGGACATCAGCAATATCCTTTTGGATTTGAACAAGGCCGAAAACGATTTTCAGCAGGCTGGTTTATATGGACATATTGACAAGCTGGAAGACTATAAGCTCAGACTCAAAAACATCTTTGGCCGGATAAAATCTGTACTAAGAGAATACCAGGCGGATAGCGCTAAATACTTCCCCGGGAGTAAACAACATATTTCGGAATCATTTGAGAAAAAGCTGCTGCTCTCTCAAAAGGTATTTGTGTTGCGGCATGATTTCGACTCCCTTTTGAGGGTAACTACTATAGAGAGTATTAATGCGGCAGTGCCTCAAAATTTGACCGGGGCTCCTTACTTTAAGCAGCGTATAAAACAAAAGTACTCGGCAGATACTACAGTAAGCATCAATAACAAAGGGAAAAAGAATGGATTATTTAAGCGTTTAAAGGATGCTATTATTAACAAAAATCAGGCTACGGTCAAAACATTAACCATTAGGAGGGAAAAACAGGTAAGGGATTCGGCTATCCGGTCCCTTAACAGGAAACATGGGGAAGTTATTGGGAAATTATTACAAGAATTAAATCAGAAAAATAGTCGCCTTGTTCAATCAAATAAACAATTAATAGCAGCCAACCTTAGCCTGGTTGGGCAACTACACGATCTTTTACAACAGTTAAGGGATATTGATTTAGGCGTATGGGAAAAAGGCAGGAACGAAATACTGAAACAATACCAGGCAGCTACCAATGAAATGAATAAGTTCACGGGAATTGCCATAACCATGGTGCTGATCTTTATTATCTTACTCATTATATACATCCGTAAGGCCCGGATGGCTGAACAAAATTATTTAGCGGAGAATGAAAGGGCGGTTATGCTTGCGGGTCAGAAATCAGAAATACTGGCGACAATGAGCCATGAAATACGAAACCCGCTGACGGTCATTACCGGTACTATTTATATGCTCAATAAAACCGTGCTTACTGAAGATCAGCAAAAAAAATTGGCCTCCATTAACCTTTCCTCAACAATGCTGATAGAAACAGTTAATAATATTCTGGATGCCGGAAAAATGGATCACCAGCAAACCGGTGTTCTTACGCTGGTTACTTTTGATCCATGTCATGAAATTAAGGAAGCGGTGGAAACAATGAAGTTTATGGCTGAAAAAAAGGGGCTAAAGTTAACTTCTGAATTTACAGATGAAGGAGAAACCAAAGTTAAAGGAGACGCGTTCAGGCTGAAACAGATTATGATCAATCTTTTAAGTAATGCGATCAAATATACCGATGATGGTGGGGTAACAATCAAAACCTTTATTCGCCCGATAAATGAACATACCGCTGAACTGGATGTAAGTATCACTGATACGGGAATAGGTATTCCAAAAGAACATCAGGCTAAATTATTTACCCGTTATTACCAGGCTAACCGCACTGACGGGAAACCGGGAACCGGTTTAGGATTATATATTTGCCGACAACTCATCAATCTGCAGCAAGGCCGCATATATATTGAGAGTGATGCAGGCAAAGGCTGTTGCTTACGATTTACAATACCCTATCAAAAGAGTTGACCAAATGGTGTAGTATAGAGGCCGTTATAATTAACTAATGGCTAATTTGTAACCGGTTTTAAACAATAATCATTTTTAGGAAATGGGAGAAAGTTTAAATAGGGAAAAGCCGGAAATCAGGCTTCGGGCGTTCAGGGCTATTGATGAGCCTGAAACCTGTGAGTTGTTTATTCAAGGCCATACTCAGGTATTGACCAGTATTGGTGTTACCAAGGTTACATCTTCAAAAAATGAATGGGCAAAAAACCCCGCTGCGTTTGTAATAATTGTAGAATCATTGAACGGGAAAGAGGTATATGGAGGTGCAAGAGTACATGTTTCAGGGGGGACAGAGCCTTTGCCCATAGAACAGGCTACCAGTAAATTAGATCCGTCGGTTTCTGAACTGGTTTGGAAATATGCTCAATATGGCACCGGGGAGATATGTGGTCTGTGGAATTCGCATGAGCTTTCTGGATATGGAATAGGAACCCCGTTGCTGATACGCACAGGTATTGCCATTTCATCCCAGATCGGCATATTGTCACTCTTCGCGTTATGCGCTCCCTATACTGTCAAACCAGTTCTGAATTGTGGCATGGTACTCGAAGACAGTATTGGCAATAAAGGAACATTTTATTATCCGAAACTTGATCTTATTGCAACAGCAATGATTTTAAAGGATGTTCCAGTTCTAAGTAAAGCTCATGAGGAGGATAAGTTTCTGATATTTCAAATGAGAGCCAACCCTAATAATTTAAAGATACTTGAATTAAAAAATAAGGAAATAAGCATTGATTTTGAACTCCAGATCCCGAATCTTGATAAATGGAATTTATTTCAAACTATTGCATCAGCCCAAAAGACCTTTTTGAAAAATAAAACTGGCAACAACGATCCGGATTTTTTTTAAAAAGTATTTATTTTTGATAAGCGGTAACTTATTCAGGTACTAATTGTTAAGAATTTCTTAATCACAATACAGATGAATAACATATCAACTTTTCTGGCTGGCTTTAAGAATACAAAAAGTGTTTACCGGCCAATCATATTAAGATTGGATAATAAGCCGGATAACGTAACTTTTAAAGGGCTATTTGAAGATGCTAAAGTTACATTCGTTTGTGATGAAATATATGGTCAACTGCAGGAACTGATCAAGTGCCGAAATCCTTCAGTAAAAATTAAACAAGATGAATATCCCGAACTTATTAACAAGCATTTGGCAGGAAAAGATATTCAGGAATATGGAACATGGGTTTATTATCCATGGAATCAACAATTGGTACATCTGCTGGCCGAAGATGAATTTGTTGAAGTTCGTACGAACAGAAATCAATATAAAATAACCAGGGCAGAACAAGATATAATATGTACAAAGAAGATCGGTATTATTGGTCTTTCTGTTGGGCAGTCTATAGCGCTAACATTAGCAATGGAACGGGGATTTGGTGAACTGCGCCTTGCTGATTTTGATGAATTAGAATTAAGTAATTTAAACCGCATTCGTACCGGGGTTGGCAATTTGGGACTTCCTAAAGTAGTAATCGCGGCCCGGGAAATTGCTGAAATAGATCCTTTCCTTAATGTAACCTGTTTTTTTGAAGGTTTAACTGAGGAAAATATGAATGATTTCTTTTTGAAAAATGGAAAGCTGGATCTCCTGGTGGATGAATGCGATGGGCTTGATATAAAAATAATGTCGCGTTTCAAGGCAAGAGCGCTTAAAATACCGGTGGTGATGGATACCAGTGACCGGGGGATGCTGGATGTGGAACGGTTTGACCTGGAACCAGACCGGCCTATATTACATGGAACAGTAGAAGATGTTGATCCTGAAAATATAAAAGGATTAACTAATGAGGAAAAAATACCCCTTGTTTTACAAATGCTGGGTATTGAAAATGTGTCATTACGAATAAAGGCTTCTATGATAGAGGTTGAACAAACCATAAATACCTGGCCGCAGCTGGCAAGCTCTGTTGCGTTAGGTGGAGCCGTAGGAGCTGATGTTTGCAGGCGTATTCTATTGAATCAGTTTCACGATTCAGGAAGATACTATATTGATCTGGATGAGCTAGTGAGTGATAAGGTACCTGAACCATTTATTTCACAAGTACCTGTTAATCCTTTTTTACCGCTCCATGCAAATGAAATGCGTTTATTAATTAAGAAGTACCAGGCAGAAAATAAAGCTGATGCCATAGCTCCTGATCATGATGTAATACGTGAATTGGTTACTGCTGCCTGCGCTGCCCCTTCAACAGGGAATGACCAGCCCTGGAAATGGTTGTATCGTGATGGGATCTTATTTCTCTATCATGACCAATACCGCTCTTTTTCTTTTGGCGATTTTCAGAAAAGCGCTTCATTTATTTCTTTTGGCGCTGCATACGAAAATTTGTATATCCATGCGCTGAGTAAAGGAATAGAACCATTTTATGACTTTTTGCCCGATATTGAAAATGAAAAATTAGTGGCAGCCATTCATTTCAAAAAAGCTGGAAATAAGTTGAATCCTGAATTGATTAATCTTGACAAGGCAATTTTTAAACGCCACACCAATAGGAACCCGTCACCAAAAACGGAACTTTCGTTAAGCGTTTTTCAACAGTTAGTAGCTATTACCGAGTCAATTCAGGGAGCAAGGTTTCAATATTTTACCGATGAGCATGAGTTAAAAGAATTGGGGGATATTGTTGGTGCATGTGACAGGGCCCGGCTTTTAAATCCGGCCGGACATCATGATTTCATTAATCATGAAATGAGGTGGACCTCCGAAGAAGCAAAAATTAAAAAAGATGGCATCGATGTAAAAACCCTGGGCTTTACTAACTCACAATTGGCGGCTTTAAACATCATCAGGGACGAACGTGTGATCAGAACCATTAATAAACTAAAGGGTGGGTACGGATTTGATTCTCTTGCAAAAAAAATCGTGAAAACAGCATCGGCATTATGTATGATTACTCTGCCGAAATACGATCTGATAAATTTTTTTGAAGGCGGACGTGCCATGGAGCGATTCTGGTTGGAAGCCACTAATCTTAATCTGGCCGTTCATCCGGTTATTTCTCCGTTTTATTTGTTTTCAAGAATATTACATGGCAATGGCGAAGGTTTAGATCCGAGAACCATTCAGGAGCTTATAGGCTTAAGAAAAAAAATGGATGAAATTGCTGTGTTAGGAAATGACCGTGCTGAAGTATTTTTTACTAAGATTGCCGTAGCCGAAGAACCTGCATTAAAAGCTTATAGATTACCAATAGACGAAGTATTAATGTTAGATTAGATTAAATTCTGTACCAATTTATAATTGACCATCCGGCCTAAATCTTTTACCAGTTAATATGAACAGGTTTTATCTCCTATTTTTATTTCTTCAAGTCCTTGTTTTAACAAAAGGGTTTGCACAAAAAATAATTGTTTTTAAGGGAGATAATATGGTTATTGGTCGAAAGGTCTCTATTTTGGAGGATCCTACCGGGCGTCTTGAAATTGAATCAGTGCGCAGGTCTTCCGGATTTAGGAGCTCTCAGTCCGAGGTGCCAAATCTACAACTGAGTTCATCAGATTTTTGGCTGCGGTTTACGATCAGGAATGAAAGTTCAGAAAATCAGCTTCTGCTTGATCTGGAGTACCCTACATTAAGTATATGCGAGCTTCATTTTCCGGTTAGTGGCGTATATCATACCGTAAAATTAAGCGATAAAGAACCTTTTGGAAAAAGAAAATATAAACATCAGGACTTTCTTTTCGATGTCAAAATCCCCAAAGACAGCACATCTACATTTTACCTCAGGGTTAGAAGCAGTGAGCAGATGATTTTGCCTTTAGTTTTAGGTACACCACTAAAAATAGCGGAATCAAAACTTACCCATGATGTACTTTGGGGAGGGCTCATCGGATTATTATCAGTTATGATACTTTATAACTTGTTCGTCTTTATCTCTACCCGAGACATCAGTTATTTATATTATGTATCCTATACTTTATTAATTGGTCTTACTCAAACCTCATTATCAGGCTATACCTATCGCTTTATTTTTCCTGATCATCCGGAACTCTTTAATTTAGGCATCGTTATTTTCCCGGCGTTGGCGGGTATTTCCCTTTTAATATTTGCACAATCATTTTTAGGCGTTAAACATCGAATGCCTGTAATGGGATGGGTATTTAAAATGGTGATCTTACTGTATGTTGCTGCAATTGTGCTAAGAGTTTTTGGCTTTGATCAAACCAGCTATAGGATGATCGATATTTCTGCATTATGCTTAACCTTTAGTGTATATATAGTTGTAATTAAGCTTTCGTACAATGGCTACAGGCCGGCAAGACTTTTTTTATTGGCCTGGACGCTGTTTTTGACCGGTATAATCTTGTTTGTATTGCGAAATTTAGGTGTATTACCTTATAATAATTTAACAAACTATACCATGCAGTTAGGTACAGCTTTTGAAGTTACCTTGTTGTCGCTCGCACTGGCCGATAAGATAAATATATTTAAAGCCGAAAAGGAAAAATCGCAGGCAGAAACAGTAAACGCCTTAAAAGAAAACGAACGGATTATTCGTGAACAAAATGTAGGTTTGGAATTAAAGGTAAGTGAGCGCACTATGGAATTAAGTGAATCCAACCAGGAACTCCAGAATACGCTTGAAAATCTAAAACAGACCCAGACCCAACTGGTAGAATCAGAAAAAATGGCATCTCTGGGCCAGTTAACCGCAGGCATAGCCCATGAGATTAATAACCCAATTAATTTTGTCACCTCAAACATTAATCCTTTAAAACGGGATATTGAGATAATGCTTCATGCCCTAACGGTGATTGAAAATTTAGGCATGTCTGATTCCCCCCCTGCTGATAAACAAAAACAGATAAAGGAGTATAAAGAAAATTTGGATTTTGAGTACCTTACATCAGAGATCAAACATCTTATAAAAGGGATCAATGAAGGTGCTAACCGGACTGCTGAAATTGTTAAAGGACTGAAGATTTTTTCGCGCCTGGATGAAGATGTCTTAAAAAAAGCAGATGTGAATGAGGGTCTTGCTTCAACCATGATTATAGCAAATAACCTGCTAAATAGTAAAATAAAAATCATTAAAGAATATGGTGATTTGCCCGAGGTAGAATGTTACCCGGGAAAATTAAATCAGGCATTTTTAAATATTATTTCAAACGCGATCTATGCTGTACAAAAGCGATTTGGTAAAAATGCGGGTGGTGAAATAACCATCATAACGAGCCATGATGAAAAAAATATATTCATAAGCATAAAAGACAACGGAACAGGCATGAATGCCCAAATACAAAAAAAGGTCTTTGAACCTTTTTTTACAACAAAAGAGGTTGGAGAAGGCACCGGTTTGGGTATGTCAATTGTTTATAATACCATCAAAAAACATAATGGGTTTATTAATGTTAATAGTTCGCAGGGTAAGGGAACTGAATTTGTTTTACAAATACCCATCAACTTCACAAAGATGTAAAACACTCCCTGCCTCAAGCATCTACTAAATGTCAGAAAAAATTAAAATATTATATGTAGATGATGAGCAGGATAATCTTGTAGGATTTAAAGCATCCTTAAGGCTTGATTATCAAATTTTAACAGCTGTAACCATCCCGCAGGCTATAAATTGTCTAAATAGTCATCCTGAAATTAGGATTATTTTTTGTGATCACCGTATGCCCGAAAAAACCGGGGTTGATTTTTTTGAAGAAATCAAGATCAGCCACCCTCTTCCAGTACGTATCTTACTAACGGCATATGCTGATGTTGACTCGATAATTGGCGCTATAAATAAAGGAAATATTTTTAGATATATACAGAAACCATGGGCTGAGGCTGAACTTATTTCAGCAATAGATGAGGCTAATAAGTTTTATATGGCCAGTTCGATGCTTTCTGTTAAAAATAATGAATTACAAAAAGCCTATGTAGAACTAAATAAGTTTGCTTATAGTGTTAGCCATGATATCAGGGGCCCATTATCCGGAATTTTGGGAGCAATTAACCTGGCACGTGAGATGGATGATATTGAAGATATGAAAGAGATGTTGTTCTTAATGGAAAAATCATTAAAAAAACTGGATACTTATGTTTTAAGCATGCATGATTATTATAGTTTACAAAGAGGGGAATTAAAAATAACAGAAATTGATTTCAATGAAATTATTGATGAATTGCAAGCCATTTATACAGTAAATTCAAAAATAAATAATGTGGCGTTTAATATAAGCGTTACGCAGGACGAAATTTTTCGTAACGATAAAGCCCCGTTAAGGCTCATCTTTAATAATCTTTTATCAAATGCTTTTAAATACCAGGATAAAAAAAGCAACAATAAATCTGTTGAGGTTATTATTGAGGTACAGAAAGGAGTAGCAACAATTTATGTGAAAGATACCGGTATAGGCATTTTGGGAAACCATGTAGGGGAAATATTCAATCTTTTTTATCGCTCAAACTCTGCAGAAGTAGGATCTGGCCTGGGATTATATAATGTAAAAAACGCATTATTAAAATTAAACGGACAAATAGAAGTCAACTCCGTTTTGCACAAGGGAACAACCTTTAAAGTTACAATTCCTTCGATCTGATGAATATAGAATTTTCGTTTATAGTAATTGATGATAGTGAGCTGGACCGCTTTGTTACCCAGAAATTTTTAGAACGCAGTACTAAGAGGTTAATTATTAAGTCTTTTCAAAATGCACAACATGCCCTGGAAATAATAAGTGAAACCATTATTGAGGATACTTCAATTCCTACTATAATTTTGCTTGACTTACAAATGCCTGTAATGAATGGGTTAAAATTTGTTGAAGAATTTGAAAAGCTCCCTGCTCAAACTAAAAAAAATTATAGGATTATTGTGTTAACGATATTATCATCTGCAAGCCATCCCGGCGATATAGACAGAATACTTACTTATGAAACAGTAAATAGCGTCATAGAAAAACCCCTTACCAAAGAAAAGCTGGTTTCATTATTAAAGCAGATAAGATCTGCTATTTAACCAAATCAGCTATTAGGAAAGCAGCTTTTGTCTTAGCAAAAATTCTAATTGATCATTTGACCCTTCTAATTTTTCATTCATCTCTTTTAATTGAGCTTTTTCAAGGTATGCTGAATATGCCGCGTTTATGGCCAAATCCATATCTTCTTCATTCCATGGTTTGGTCATATAGTGAAATATTTTCCCTTTATTAACTGCATCTACCACCGCTCCCATGTCTGCATAGCCTGTTAAAAGGATTCTTATTGAATCAGGAAAGTTATCTAATACCTTTTCTAAAAATTCAACACCAGTCATTTTGGGCATGCGCTGATCTGTGATGATTATTTGTACCTTATTAGTTGTCAATATTTTCAAGGCCTCATCTCCGCCCAGCGCCGTTAAAACCTCATATTTTATCCGGAAAGTAGCCTTGAACGAAAACAAATTGTTTTCTTCATCATCCACATAAAGTATAGCTATTTTATCTGCTGGCACGTTGTCTTAATTAGAAATAAACTTATAGCAAAGTTACTAATTATTAATTTGTATGGAAATTGACCTGCAGGCTTAACAAATTAATTATAAAATATTAACAACAAATAATTGTAGAAAACGTTTAACCATATATAATGGTCTTTATTATTGACTATACAGTACCTGTAGTTTTTGGTTTTAAGCCACAAACATTTTACCCGTTGATCTCAAGCGCATCTTAAACTTCAAGCTTGCATCTCATCAGGCAGATCCAGGCCACAGAGAACAAAACTTCATCTGTTTCTATCCCATCTAAACGTGCATGATTCCTTTATGAGGGTAACCATGTTTGTCTTATACCTTACTTGCTATTAATACATTTTTTATGCTGATCCTGATTTTTTTTATTGCGCACTGGTTCCTGTCACTTTTTTTTCAGACTTTCTTCCAGCACCGTTACGCCTCTCACCGCATGTTTACTACGAATAAATTCTGGGAGCGTGTATTTTATATCATGACCTATCTTTTTGAAGGGGCCTCCTTTTTAAATCCCAGGGCTTACGCAATTATGCACCGGGAACATCACGCCTACAGTGATACAGAAAAGGACCCGCATTCACCTCATTTTTTTACCAACGTTATCCAAATGACAAAGGCCACTTTTAAAACATTTGGTGACCACCTGAAAAGAATAAAGGATCCGGAAGCCAGATTTGGTGGGCATTATCCGGAATGGCCTTTAATTGACCGGATGGGTTCTTCGACCTTGTCAAGATTGCTCTTTGGTGTGGCTTATACCTGTTTTTATGTGTTTTTTGCCACCCACTGGTGGATGTTCCTGTTGTTACCCATTCATTTTTTAATGGGCCCTTTACATGGCGCTATCGTAAATTGGTGCGGTCATAAATATGGCTATACGAATTTTGACAATAAGGACAAATCCAAAAACACTACCCCCTTTGACTTTTTGATGCTGGGCGAACTGTTTCAGAACAATCATCACAAACATCCCAACAGCGCCAACTTTGGCGAAAAATGGTTTGAGATTGACCCCGTTTACCCGGTCATGAAACTGATGCACTGGATGCGGATCATTAAACTCCGGAAAGTATTTTAAATTTTATGCAGTTCCTGTAACCAGCATCAGCAGGTTATCAATATTAAATTAACATTAAACAACAAAACAATGAGTAAAGATAAAGGCAGTAAAGCCCACAAAAAAGCACCCACCCTGAATGGTAAAAAAGATCAGTCTGATTACCAGACTTCCAAAAACACATCATCCCAGGGTGAGGTCATTTCTACCAATAAAAAACATAGCTAACATGGCAAGTCAAACCATTGAATTCCAGGCCAAAATATTTTTGTTTGATCTGAATAACAGCGCCAAAGAGCATTGGTTTAAAACCGATGAGGCATGGGAGATTATTTTAGCCACCGCTGATGAAAAATCAGCCCTGGAAAAAAAATATTACCCCACTATATCGGCTAAAGTGCTGCCCGAAATATTAGCAGAATTATTTGAATTAATCAAAAAAAAATTAGTTCTGGTTGTATCTGATCTGGAAAAAAAATTGGATACTAAAACAGTCATTAAAAACCATTTGCAATACCTTATTGCCTTTAACCCCCAACGGCAGCGATCCTGAATCAAATCAACACTTCTTATCATATCAAATCAACACTTCTTATTATATATATGAGCCCGATACCTTTAAATTTTTTAGCTGATGCCCTTTTTAGATTATGTATTGCAAACTCCCTCCTACGGTTGGACGGACGAACAGTCGGCTTTAATTAAACCCACTGTCAAACAAATATTAACCGAGTTCTTTTCAAGGTTAAATGTATTTAAGACCCGTAAAAACTGGCTGCCTTTTTTTAGCTGGCTGAAGGTATTATACCTGATTCCTTTCTTTGTATTCTTTGTCGTTTATTTTTTAAGCTGGTGGACCATACTGGCCGCCTTTGTTTATGGAATGATAATTATGGGGACACATGGTACCATTTGGCACCACCGTTACTGTACGCACGGAGCTTATACCTTCCGTAACAAATTCTGGCGTTTTATTACCCAGAACTTAACGCTCTGTATTATCCCCGAAGAAATTTACGTTATATCGCATCATGTGCATCATTCCAAATCTGATAAACCAGGCGATCCTTACAATGCACAGGCTGGTTTCCTTTATTGTTTTTTAGCAGATGTAAATCATCAGCCCATAGCCAAAGAGCTGAATGAGGATGATTACAACCGGGTAAAGTCACTGATGAAACACACAGGGGTAAAAGCAAATACTTATTTGCAATACCAGCGTTGGGGCTCATATGTAAACCCATGGCGCGCAATACTATCCTGGATACTCAACTGGTCATTCTGGTACCTCGTGTTTTACCTGATAGGTGATCATGCCCTGGCCATTAGTTTATTCGGGGCAGCCGGGTTCTGGGCTATCGGCGTACGTACCTTTAATTACGAAGGCCATGCCAAAGGCAAAGACAAGCAACGGGACGGAACCGACTATAGTCGTAAAGACAAATCCATCAATCAGTTATGGCCGGGATTTGTGGCCGGTGAATGGCACAATAACCATCATTTATTCCCAAAAAGCGCCAGAAGCGGATTTAAGCCAATGCAGATCGATCTGGCCTGGTATTATATCAAACTGCTGAATATGATTGGCGCGGTGAGCCATTATAAAGATTTCAAGAAACAGTTTTATGAACAATATTATCGACCTTATCAGCGGCAGTAAAAGATTATTTTCTAATATCTTTATAATAATTTCTTACTACAACTATTATAATTACAAGGAGTTGAAGCGGAGTTGTTTCAGGCACATGAAGATTATTCTATTCTGGGATGGCCATTTGGGGTTGATAGCCCATGTGAAAGGCATTGACTACAGACTTTGGGGTTAGCACCATGATCGTTGCTAACGATGGCAGCGGAATGCCTTTTTCATACCCAAATGGCGTCCAGTGATATATCAACTGTTCTGCTAACAGGTAAGGTTCATTTTCTATTTGTATAAAGGTACCGCTTGGCAGATTTTTGACAGCTGCTTCAAACGTTACTTTGCCGCCGTTTTTAGTTATTCTTTCCTGGTGCATAATCTGGTCTATTTTGCCGATAGCTACTTTGTCAGGAAACTCAAATTCAGGATTGCCCTTCAGCCAGGCGGCTTTAAAACTACTGGCGTCTGCACGGCGGCATTCAAAGCAAGGCCGGTGCCCCGCCGCAAATGCCGTAGCCTCATCCAAAAAGAATAATTCTGTCCAAAGATTTGGCGACATTACCTGCCGGTGCCTGCCTTTAAATTCCAACAGGCAAATGATCCAGGCTTGATGTTTAAAGGGTCGCAGGATTGTTTTCCCGCTACCATGCAATTGACCGCGATTGCCCATCCAAACGCCGCGGGCGCTGCTTTTGATGATATTTCCTTGCGGATCAACGCGGTTCTGTAACATGATCATTTATTTAACAAGCCGGCCCTTCCAGTTTTTGAGCTAGTACCCACTTTGAGGTGCATGAATCAAAGATAAAGAATTGATGGCAGGAGCTGTCTATCTTAAACGGCAAGTCCATTCACATCCGCGGTCAGCACTTCACTCATGTAATCAAAAAATGGACGCATATTCCGGGAGACCTGGCAGACCTCCCGGAAGAAATTGTCACTTAAAACTTCCTGGTCTGAAAATCGCCGGATAATGAGAAATTGTTTGTAACGCAGCAGATCAATGGCTTCGTGAACTGGATCATAGCCTTTAGGGCTGGTCTTTAATTGTTCGCCCTGCAGCTTACCGAAGGTATCGATAAAAGTGGCACTGCTGAGGATGTCCCGTAATGGTGTGTCATCAAAGGCGATGTCATCCCTGATCCGTTTTAAATCCAGTGGGCTTGGCCCCCAGAACCCGCCTAACACGAAACTGTTGCCCGGCTCAAAATGGTAATAGTAGCCGCCACGGCGATATTTGGTGGCGCGCCGGAAACCACCGCTCCAGTCGGTTTTAAACGGGGTTTTATCTTTAGCGAACCGCGTATCCCGGTAAATGCGGTGCAGGCTCTTTTTACCGGTAGGGGTTTCGATAAAATCGTGCGTGTTTATATTCTTTAATAGCGCATCGGCAAAAGCCTCAACATAGCCCAGCTCTGTTTGGTAAGCCTCTTTGTTTTGAGCAAACCACTCCCTGGCATTATTATCTTTAAGCACGCGCATAAAATCAAGGCAGGAAGCGGGCAGCACGGGACCGGTCATTGGATTCATGCGGCTAAACTAATGATTTGCGCTTTAAAGTGATAACAGCTATCTCGGGCCAGATGCCCACACGGCCCTTCAGGCCGAGAAAACCAAAGCCGCGGTTCACATACAGGTACTGGCCGCTTTTTTGATAAAGGCCAGCCCATTGCTTATAAATATACTTGATGGGGCTCCATTTAAAACCAAATAGTTCAAAGCCAAATTGCATGCCGTGTGTGTGCCCCGAAAGCGTGAGGTGGATATGCTGGTGATGGTCGACCGTTACGGCATCCCAATGCGAAGGGTCATGTGACATTAAGATCCTGAAAGCTCCATCCGGCACATTGGCCGCTGCCTTTTCGAGGTCGCCGTATTTATGAAAACCACCCTTGCCCCAATTCTCAACACCGATCAGCGCGACAGACTGGTCATCTTTCTGAATTTGCATGGACTCGTTCAGTAATAATTGGAACCCAATTTCTTTGTGCACTTGTTTGAGGCGATTCAGGTTAGCATATTGAGCTGCTTTATTCTCCCATCGCATGTAATCACCATAGTCATGATTGCCCAGCACCGAATATTTGCCATAGGGCGCTTCCAGTTCAGCAAAGGCCGGTATCCAGGGATCCATTTCAGTTGCCTGGTTGTTAACTAAATCACCAGTAAATAAAATCAGGTCACTTCCCTGCGCGTTTACCAGGTCAAGCCCTTTTTGCACTCCTTGCCTGTCACTGAAGCTTCCGGAATGAATATCGGATAACTGCGTAATGGTAAAACCGTCAAAGGTCTCGGGCAGATCATCAAAATAAAGCGTTTCCCGGCGCACCTTGTAGTAGTGGCGCCCACGAGTGATCCCGAACAGCAATAGCAGAAAAAGCGTCCCGGCTACAACCAATACAAATTCGCTCACACCATAACTACGCGGAGGGAAACCCCGGAACAGGCGGGTGATATCTTCGAGCATCAGGACTATGGAGCCCACCAGCTTAGGTACAAAGGACAACAGCATCAGCGCCATTAGCCAGGACACGAGTCTGGTCTGCCCGGTTATCACACTATATAGTATCGTACCGGCCAGCAAGGTGTCAAACAACCAGTAAGCAAGGTACAGGGAGGTGTTATGGGTCAGCGTTTCTATCGCCGTAAAAAAGTAAATATCAATGATCAGCCATAACAGCACGATGGCAGGGATTCGTTTCTTCATATCTAGCTAAGACGAGCAGGTCCCTAAAAGATTTCAAAAACAGGAACATGATGGCAGTTAGATGACAAAAGGGATTTATCTAACGAAGCTAAAGGGAGATGCACAAGGTGCTTTCAAAAGATAATTAACAAAGCAAAACAGCTTTAGCCGATACAATGCAGGCGTTTATCGACACATATGATAACAAAAGTGTTTCAATTTATAATTTCACTTCATAAGCATTCACCTCATTAAACTATTATGGAACGTAAATCATTCATTAAAAGCGGAATTGCTGCCTTAGGGGTAGCTTTTATTGCACCTTTGGCAAATTCCTGCAAAAAAGATGCAGATACCACAACTACAACCAGTACATCTTCCAGCGGTTCATCATCCGGCAGCGGTTCATGTTCAGTAACGTCTTCTGAAACCGCGGGCCCTTATCCTACAATTACCCCTTCTTCCTATGTAAGAAGCAATATTGTTGATGGACAAACGGGCGTAGCCCTGACCATTAAAATTACGATATGCAATACCAATAACAGTTGTGCAGCTTTATCCGGTGCATTGGTTGATATCTGGCATTGTACAGCTGTAGGGTATTATTCTGAATATACAGACACCCCCGGCGGCGGTTATGCAAGCGTTGATTATACATCCTCGCACTTTTTGCGCGGCAGGCAAACTACTGATACTAATGGATTGGTGACATTTACCAGTATTTTCCCGGGGTGGTATTCACCAAGGGCGCCACACATTCACGCGCACATCTATAATTCATCCGGTACATCATTGCTCATCACACAGATCGCATTTCCAACAGATATTTGCGATACCGTTTACACTACAGTATCTCCTTATTCTAACCGGGGGAAACAAGATACGGCCAATACAGCGGACATGGTGTTCAGTGATTCCCTGGCCAATGAACTGTCAACCGTTACCGGTAGCGTTTCAGCGGGATATGTGCTTACCCATACCATTTACGTAGCTGCTTAATTTCCCCATCCACTATACCAACCCGGGGCAAAGGCGTTATTCATAACGCCTTTGCTTATTTTTAATCTCATGGAAAAAGCCATCATACGTTTATTATACCGGAAAGTCATCACTGCAGCCTCCCAGGAGCCGTGGGAAAAATTGGTACTTGAAGATACCTACAAGGAATTTTTAATGCAGATGCAAACCATCAACCCGGATAAAAAATATTTTACTTTTGGCGAATTAATTCATCATGTTCCGGGAGCCGGAAAATTACACTTCCTTGTTAGCGCTTCAGTCATAGGGTACTTAAAGCAGCTTAACGGCAAAGTGCCCGATATTATTAACAATGCCGGAAAAAAGTTTCTCCCGTTCAAAGGCTATCAGTTCGAGATCATTAATTCTGATATCAGGGATATATCCAAACACCAGATAGGCATCAATTTCATATCAGAACCACTTACCTGGTATGATACCATAGACAACCAGTTACTCGTTTCGGTTAATGCCGGTGTGCAGGATGAACATGGCGAGATTTTAACTGAGATGTTTTCCATGCAGCCTTACTTAAGTATTTACTCCCTCAAAAAGAAAAGCGCAGATGATACCACAATCTAAAGGAAAAATATACCTGGCAGAAGAACGCGGCCTTAATGAAACGGAATGGTTTCGCAGTTATAATACTTTTAATTTTGGCAAATATCAGCAGGAGCATAAAAAGCCTTTTGGTTCGCTTTATGTTTTAAATGAAGATACGCTTGGCGGCGGGCAATCTTTAAAATGGCTGCTTGAAGAAGATACAGATATTATTTTAATCCCAATTGTTGGTGCTGTAGCATTCTGGGATAGTACCGGCAACGGGGGCCTGGTTGAAGCCGGTGCCGTACAGGTATTGCATTTGAAAGCCGGCAGCACCTGTACAACAAAAAACCCTTACACTGATCATCTTGTAAAATTTTTGCAGTTATGGATAAAAACCGCTGATAATCAAACACTGTCCCGTGAATCAAAATTTGATTTGGAGAGCTACCAGCTGATTGAGATTTTCAGCCAGATTACGCCCGGATCAGAAAATGCCGGCTATACCGGTACCATTGGTAAATTGAGGGGGCGGCAGGAAGCCCTCTATCATAAAAAAAATCCCAAAACCGGTGTGTTTATTTTTGTTATTCAGGGAGAGCTGGAAGTGCAATACCGCTTAATGCATCAGGGCGACGGCCTGGCTTTATGGGAGGTTGACGAAGTAGAATTTGAGGCCCTCTCCAACGATGCTATCCTGCTGATTTTAGAGGTTCCCATTTTAGATGAATAGTATTATCGGGCTATGAGTCCGGACGCAGATAAACTACATGGATCGGCTGTTTAGAACTGACTTTTTATTTCAACGGATAATCAGGAATATTCTTGCCGAGATAGATATTTCGCTCCCCTTTGTACATATTACCCACATCAATGAGTTTTACAATACCGCTGCCGCCACGGTTTGGGAGGTGGTTTCGCTTTTCTGCTGTTAACAACGGATCATCTGCAAAAAGAAACTCGTCAATATAATATTCATTGATGCCGGGCTCCTTTACAGTGACATGAATATGAGCAGGCACAGGACTATCCGGATAGGATGCGGGACGAAGCGTGCCAAATTTGTATTCGCCTTTTTCATTTGTCTTCAGCCAGTCGCGAATATACCCATGCCGTTTGGCCCAGCCCTTTTCATCACCTTTTTTGGGATAATGACCGGTTTCGTCGGTATGATACAGGTACAATACTACGCCCGCAGCAGGGGTTTTGCCATCAGCCTTGTAAACAACGCCGTTGATACCCAAAGGTTTTTTACCGTTCCAGGTTGTGCCCGGCAGCAAAACAAAGGCTTTCAATTGCTTAAAAGGAATAGGGCTCTCATAAATGGCCTCACAGCCTTCGCAGACACCGCCAACCTTTTTAGTCTGGGCTAAACAAGTGGTGGCCAACACCGTAATCAATAAAATGAATGCTAAATTTTTCATGATGCGTTTCTGTTTATTGGGGTTTCTGAAACAAAACAACTGTATCATTCAGTCGCTTCAAAATATAGTAGATGAATGGCAAGAATAGTAGACATTTAACGTTTTTGGGTCCCTGCTACCCGCTATCAGAAATTTGCAACTACGGTTGTACTATGCCTGCAATTTTCATACTTCCGGATCGAGCTTTGCCATTTTACTGATCAGACACGCGCAGTACCTTATGAACGCTGTTAAGGGTATAACTAAAATCCTGGTTTCCTCTCCTAAATTTACGGTTTTCATCCAGGATAAAAAGAACATTTTCATCGCCTTTCAAAAGATAAATAGATTTGCCCGGCAGGTTGGTTTCCAGTACATAAATCGTAGCGGTTGGGTCTGTCTTTGTTCCCCCGATGATCTTCCATTTTCCTTTCAATGGCCGGCCTTCAAACATTTCGGTCGTCAGTATATAAGTGGTCGGTTTCAGCGTCAACGGATCCCTGAAAAAAACAAGCTGCCATTTCAGGTGATCGCAATCGGGTGGCAGGTTTGTTCCCAATTGCCGACTGATTTCAAAACACGGTGTACGGCCTTCAAATATCCCATAAACTGCTGGTCCCTTTGGCATTTCTTTGAACGTAATGCTTTCCGATATCTTATTGTCAATAGCTGCTGTTTGGCCTTGCGCACTATGGGTTAATGACAAACCAAAACAGGCAGACAGGATAAAAATAAGCTGTTTCATCATTGTATTCTGTTAAGTGTGTAACTCCATGCACCGGTTCCAATCATCAATTGCTGATGGCTATCTAATAAATGAAGCAAATTTTCATTTAAGCGGAGCAATGAAACCGAGACCAGAGGCTTATCCGGATCCAAGCGATAAGTGATGGCAGAGGGGTTTGCTCCCCTGCCCTTTACAATAGTCCATTTTCCTTCCCGGTAAAGACGGTTGCCTCCATTTATAAACCCTCTTGTGCCCTGTTTGGGCATTCCATAAACACAATTCAGTACGTATGTTCCGGCTGTTTGTTTTCCTATGTCTCCATAAAGTTTGAGCTCCCATTTGATGAGTTCGCAACCAGCTTCTCTGGGGATTCCGGGCAAAGGTTTTGTGCCGCTACTGCAAGGGTACTTGCTACGAAAACGGCAGGAACCGATGAATTGGTATTGGCTGCTATTGCTTGTGAATTGGTATGCATGGTTGTTATATACATACCGGTTAAAAATAATGTAAATATGTTTGCTATGGCTTTCATATTATTATAGTTTTTAACTGCTTATAATTTTCCTTTCCACTTCGTCTTTATAGTTGCGGCCTATTGGTATCTGGTGATCATTGATGATGATCCTGTTCTTTTCTATCCGCCGTATTTTATCTTTAGCAACAATAAATGATTTATGCACCCTTATGAAGCGCGTATCAGGAAATATCTCCTGCATTGATTTTACAGAACCTTTGATAACAATTCTTTGGTCGGGGGTGTAAATAATAGCATAATCCTTCAATCCCTGTATATGAGAAACCTCCTCAAAATAGAGCTTTATCCTACGCACGCCGCTCTTAACAAAAATAAACCCAGGGGTATCATGGTCAATTTCGAGATTGGCACCTTCTGTTTTCAAAGCAAGAAATTCTCTTATTTTTTCGAGCGAGAGCAGGAAGCGGCTGCGGGAAATGGGCTTTAACAAAAAATCAATAACCCCTAATTCAAATCCTTCAAAAGCATAATCGCGAAAGGCCGTAGTAAAAACGGTGATCGGGGGCTGGGGCAATGATCTTAAAAAGTCAATCCCGTTCATTTCGGGCATCTCAATATCTAAAAATAAAACATCGGCTGTATTGCTTTTCAAAAATTGAAGGGCATCAAAGGCATTACTGAAATTACCTGCCAGTTTAGTATAATCCACCCGTTCCAGATAACCGGTCAGCACCTCCCTGGCAAGAGGCTCATCATCAATGATAACACAGTTTAACATGGCTGGTTTATTTTTAATAATACATGATAATAGTCGGGTTGGTCGGTGATCTCCAATACATGATTGTCAGGATATAATAGCTCCAGCCTCTTTTTAAGGTTCAAAAGGCCTATACCGCCAGTTTGATTATGCTGATGAAAATTGAGTTTATTGTTTTCTATAACAACTTCAAGCGATTGGTTTATACAAATGCTGATATGCAGATAAGCATTTTGAACAGCCCTGCTTATACCGTGTTTAAAAGCGTTTTCTACCAGGGGTAATATTAAAAATGGTGGTATCAGGTACTTACCGGCATTGCCGGTAACAGTTAACCTGATGTCGGCATGATTGCCCTGCCTTAGCTTTTCCAGCTCCAGATAGTTGTCAAGATACCGGATCTCCTTTTCAAGGGGTACGTAGGCTTCATCACTTTCATACAGCATGTAATCCATAAGCTCAGACAGTTTTAATACGATATCGGGCGCCTTATCTGATTTTTGTATGGTTAAAGCATACAGGTTGTTCAGTGCGTTGAATAAAAAATGCGGGTTTACCTGCGAGCGGAGATAATTGACTTCGGCCTGTAGTTTTTCTACCCGCATTTCCTGCAGTAACTTTTTTTGCTCATACCAATCAATACTGAATTTAAGCGCTATTATTAACAACAGGTACAGCGCGGTATGGGTGAAATTATAGATAAGGGAAACCGAAAAATGTGCGTTTCTGTTCGGCCCCAGCACAAACCCGAATAAATAATGATCATATAAGCTCTGTACAAACAGGTAGGCTATAATGAGCAGAATAACCAGGCCAAAATAACCTGCATACTTTTTAAGCAAAAGGTAACGCGGTATAAGCCAATGGATATTAGCCCAGGCAAGCGCGATCAATAAACCCATCCTTACTATTGAACACATAAAAAAACTAGGCAAACCGGCTTTTACAATAAGGTAAGTTCTGTCATACAAAAAAATGGCGGTAACAATAATCCAGTAGACTAGATATATCCATGTGCTTTTTTTTGCAATGGTTTTTTGGGTATTGGAGGCGATGGTATACTGCATTTTACTAAGTAATGGATTATAGAATAATGCATGAAATTTTGTAGATGAACTGCAAAAAATGTAGATGAAATTTACGAATATGTTTGATTAAAGATGATATTACATTTGTTAAATTTGATATTCAGGTTCCGGAACGGCAGGGTCACGTTTCAAAAAGCTGGTCTTAACTACTGCAAGATAAGGGGGTACGCTTGAGGACGTTACTGATTTTTAATCATAAATAGACAATTCTACGGCTTTAAATTTCTCAATTGCCTCATTTTACTACACAATAGTGTTATTCTTATTTTATAGTATACCTGCTTTCTTTAACTTGTAGTTCCATAACTCGTCATTCAAGAACCTTTATTAATGAAAACTCTAAACATTCGCGTTTGTCAGGTTATCCTGTTAATTTTCATTGGTTACTGTTTTTCCTGCAAGAAAAACGAATTGGGTCTCAGTCCTAAAAAATTATCTTCCAGTGATGTCGAAACACCGGCAACACAGCTTACAACAATCTTTGAGGCAGGGAAACATACTTTTACTGATGTTCAAACGTGCTATGATGCAAAGCTTTTTTTGCTGGAAGACGGAAGATTAAAAAGATTAAATGGGTCTAAATTAGAAGAGGCGCTACCTTCTTCTGTCTATACAGATTTCAAGCCGAAGTACCTGGCTATTTCAAAAGATTTCACTTTTTATTTAAGAGCTCCTAACGGAATTAAAGTTATAAAAGGAGATACCGTAATCAAATACTATAAAGTTGGAGTTGCGCCTTTGCAGGACCTTACGGTAGAAAATTTTGGTAACTGGGAGCTTAGCGTTGACGAATCTGATCAGTCTATAGTTTTTGGTGTAACAAATTTTAATCGAGCATTATTTTCCCTGGATAAAATAACAAAAGGTGGTCAATATAGCATTCTGGACATAGTGGGCATGAGCGACGATTTTAATCTGTTTATTACTTCGTTTGGGATTGGGGGTAAACCCGGTGTTATTTGGGATTGCGGCTTAGCTGCTTTTAATGGGTATTATGGTAAACTTTTTAAAAGTACCATACAGAGCCCCCTTTTTGGATACATTTTATTAACTACGTATGGAGCGGACCCCACAAATCATACCGGTGGCCCAGTAGGTGCCATTAATTTAGTCCAATTTCAGGTTATGGGCTGTATTGAGGCAAGTAAAGACGGTAAAATATTATATTACAAAACAGGTGTATTTGATGACGCGACAGGCGTTGAAGATAATGGACAAATTTATAAAATAGCGGATGACCAGGTGTCTTTAATTGCAGAAATTATCAACGGAAAACGGCTCGCGATTTCAAACGATGGAAAAATTTTATATATCGCCGGTAATGGATTGTTTAAAATAGATGTCTGATTCAAGCGATGGTTGTATAAATGTTAGCAGGCGCATTATTTACTTATTTAATTACTAATCGGAAAAACAAACCGCATAAAAAAAATTTCAATACGCACGGTACACATTATTACACAATTTTTGATCAGGCCTATATTTTAAGCTGTAACTCATTTTTTTTGCATAAATTGTATAAACAAACGTTGGTGAAATCATTACCATTATATAACTTATGTTGATTAAAAGCTTTAATATGTTTGACCGTATTATTCATTATTTGAGAAACCAAGGTCAGTTTTCAAAAAGGATAAAAAAAAGATACGAGACATTTTGGCATGATTCACAGGCTGAACAAATAAGAAATATGCCTATGAGCCAGCACGATTGCATTGAAAAATGGAAAGCAGCTCCGTACTGGCAAAGAAAATTAAGCAATAAGTATAATGCACGTGAATTTGCCCAAATGCATGGTTGCAAGGTGTCGGATTTATACTGGAAAGGTGCCGATGTTGACTACCTGGATTTTTCAAAACTTCCGCCCTATTATGTTATTCGTCCAACCATAGGCCATTCTTGCAATTATGTGTTTGTTATGGATAACGGGCAAAATCTTTTTGATAAAAAACAATACACGCCCGAAGAAATAAAAATTATCCTTAAACGGGAAGTAACTAAAAATCCGAATCTTGAGTTTTTAGTTGAAGAGTTTTTACAGAACGAGGAAGGAAATCATGCCATACTTACAGACTATAAATTTTATTGCTTTAATGGCGAAATAGCATGCTTATATGTCATTAACAGATTAAGCCCTAAAAGCGGATTTGGTGCATTTTATGATGAGAATTGGAACCTGGTAAAAAAAGTACAATTTAACTATCCGCCCAAGCTTAATCAGCAAGCCCCTGCTTGTTTTAAAGAAATGGTGAAAACAGCTAAAACTTTGAGCAAAAGCTACGGCATGTTTGTGCGGATTGATCTATATGCTACCCGGAAAGGCTGTGTTTTTGGTGAATTTACGCCTACGCCATCCATGGGAATGAACTTTACAAGCTTTGGTAAAAAGCTAATGCTTAGTTATTGGGATAAATATTGCAACGGCTACATTTAACTTGTTTTAAACAACCAGACTTTGCAGAATTGTTTCTTTTAAAAGACTAATTTTTTTCCTGGAGCGTTCATCTTATTATACCATTATCATTATTATACAATGTATCCAAATAAAGCTAATGTGTCCTAAAAAAGTAGCATCAATGACACATTATAAAAAAAACATACAACAAATAAGAATATTTAAAAATACATAATAATACTTAATTACCTAATCCTTAAGCTGAATGGTTACTGAGCAGATATTGAGCATATTTTTCGCACCTGATTACGAGTTAGGCACACATATTGTTTAGATAAATATAATCTACCTAAAGGTGGGTTATTTTTAATTAATAGTGGGGAGATTAGCAGGGGTGCTTTTCTCCCTTTTCTTATGTTTAAGCTTAGGTTGCGCTGTTTTCAGTGAGTTTAAAAGTTTCATCGCAATGGCAACCGACGGGCAAAGAATAGCTCTCAGATAAGGCTTATAGCCAGCACCCTATTACCTATTATATACCTATCAAACCATTGCAGAAAGGCAAAAAATTCCCCGACTCATTTATGTGCTTCCGAAATTTAAGAGCAGAATTTTATCAGTAAGCATATATATGCATTACTTATGCTGTCGCTTTGGAACGTCGCAACTCTTCAAACAATTCAATTATCTTTTTTTGCAGATCGATAATTTCAGCTTCCTGGTCCATCAGGCGTCTATTAGCCATCTCCAATTCATCCATGTGTTTGGAGTCTGACTTACCTTCCTCTAATGTAATCAACTGAATTACTGATATTTCAAATAAAGCAGCCAGCCGTTCAAGTTTTGATAAATTAATATCAGTTAACCCAGTTTCAATCTTTGACAAAGCCAGAATAGAAATATCCGCACGTTTTGCGACATCCTCCTGGCTCCACCCTCTCTGAAAACGCAGATATTTGATCTTTTTGCCTATTGTATACATCCTACTAAAATAACAGAAATTGATAAAAAATAGTATTAAATCATTCTTTAATTTATAATAATATACAAAAATCACCGGGCTATGACTACAGCTATCCTGTATGTTTAAATAAACTATTTCATTTCAACTAATTTCACCATAAAATTTAAGAAAAATCACACTGATTTGCAAGAGGAAAATACGTGGAGTTATCAGAAAAAAAGCCTCGTCCTGCCAGTACTTTATTTAACTTTAAGTTAAATAAATATATTAAAATTTATTAATTTACTTACGGGGATATTTAATCGCTGTTGAGCTTAAATTTAAGCTATAGCGAGGCAGATTTGCAGAAGGAATATAACATTTGAGCTTTTCGAAGCAATTTAAAGTAAAATTAAAAGGTAACATTTAATGCGAAGTTACTTCTTGTGTCGAATCCTATAAAAATTCATTATTACTTCATAAAGAAATCTCAAATTAGTTATTCATGGAGGAGAAGCTGACCATGAAAAATTGAATAAAGTTATATCAATTTAATACGCCGTATAGCATTTATTGGGTTAATGCGAAGGCTAAGGCAAGGGAATTTAGTTTTTATTAAAAATAATGTTCAAAAAAAAATAAAAAACGTAACATTCCTGCAGATTTTACGTAATATATTAATTAATTAATAATTAATATACCGGGACCACGATCACTAATTATTATTTAACTATTTATAGGGATAGCCCTTAATTGTATTACCGTTAGCATAGATGGAAAGAATGATTAACAGACAAAGAAAACGAGCTTTAAATCTAATTAGATGCCATAAAAACGTGGAGATCTTGCACTTGATCAGATCGGCAAAAATGAAAATTGACAATCTAAGAAATGAGCTTTTGATAACACCGAGCCCCCAATTTATCAGTTATCTTGATGGTGAAGTGTATGTTCTTGACGGCTTTACTAAACGCCAGGCTGCACTAATTGAACTTGAAGCACTGATTATGGCGATTGAAAGAGCTGAATTAAATTTCAAAGATTATTATCATCGTTTAGATGCCTTGTTAAATCAAATCAATGCCATTAGTTCTTCATAAGAAACAATTTTAAATAATGACTATCTGTCGGTATGTTTATCATTTTTATTTTCCAAAAATGATAAAACTGGGCTTTCAGCAATAAATTATTAACGCAGTTTCCATCAGGATATTAGTTTTAATTCGTTTAATGACATTTTAACGCTGCCAATTACCTCCGCCGGTTTAATTTGCTTCATACAGATATTATCATCACACACTAACTTTCCACAGCCTGTGCCGTAATCACAGGGAACTTCTTTGTTTAAGAGCAATATCTGATCTTCAAAAAAACTAAACGGTTTCCATACCTTTTTATTTACTGTACCACTAAAAAGTATAATAATCTTTTTTTTCAATAGGGCAGCGATATGTGAAAATCCGGAATCCAAGCCTAAAAACAAACTGCACTTTTTTAATATGTAGATTGATTGAAGAATAGAATATTTGCCAATGCATGTAACCACATTTGGCATTGCAGAAATGATTTTAAGCTGCTCGACTGTCAGGTCCTGGTTTAAACCCAAAACATAAACAGGTATTTCTTTTGATACTGCTGCAATTGTTTCTAAAAAAAACTCAACCGGCCATTTCCTGGCCTGGGCACCTGTACCTATATGAACCACCACAAACTGACCGGGGAAAATATGATCAGTTATTTCATCATAAGGCATATCCTCCTCGCTCCAGTAATCAGATAAATGATTTTGTGGTAATTTTAAATAGCTAAAAAGCGGATTAAGCAACCCAGAAATATGACCTTCGTGTTCAAATGGCAATACTACATCTAAAAGGGCCCCGCCTCCACCAACATCGTAGCCAAGAAACAGTTTTTTACGGGTAAAAAAACGTATAAAAAAGTTATTTCGCAGATCTCCCCTTACATCATAAATTAAATCTGTTTTTATTTTATTTAACTGGTTGATATAACCTAAATAGGATACTTTATTATTCCTTGCAAAGTAGGGCGCATCTGCCACTGTTACAGAGTCAACGTATTTTAACCGGCTTGCAATATTAAAATTTTGACTGTTAACCAATAAGTTGATATGGTAATTAGTATTACATTTTAGTGTTTTTAAGGCCGGCAACAGGAGTATCATATCACCGATATGGGCAAGCTGGATAATGGTTATTTTATTAATGGTTTGTTCGGTAAACTTTTTTTCTGTCCCTCTCCTTAGTGTATATAATAACTTATCAATCAGTTTAATTTTGCTCAAAGTTTTCCCAGATGTATTGGGAGAAAATCTATATTTTATATCTTTCATTTTAAGGTAGTTTTCATAACATTTTTAAACCATGGTTCGTATAACCGGTGGACTTTATAAAATTGATTATAGAGGATTTTTTTTTCGCTTAACAAGCTTTTATTAAGTGTTTTACAGCGACAAAGAGAAGGTATATTCAGGTTTAGCTATCCAAAAATTTACCTTAAGGGTGTTTGGGAAATTATAATCTTTGAACCGTTAAGGCAACGGGAATTTATAATTCCAACGGCTAACTTGGGCAAGTTGCCTGGGTATCTTATTTAACTGACTGATCCGGGATCTGCTGATTTCGAATTTTTTCAATTATTGATGTAGACGAATATCCACTAACAAAATCAATTGTTTTTACTTCGCCCCCGCTAGCTATAATTTCTTTGGCGCCAACAATACTATCAACTGAATAATCGGCTCCCTTAACCAAAATATCGGGTTTAAGCTTAGTTATCAAATGAAGCGGATCATCTTCATTAAATATTACTACAGCATCTACAAAAAATAATGAAGCCAATAATGCAGCTCTGCTGTTTTGGTCATTAACCGGCCGGCTTTCGCCTTTGATGCGCTTAACCGAACTATCAGCATTGAGGCCAACAATGAGTTTATTGCCCAGCCCGGCTGCTTTTGCAAGGTAGGTAAGATGCCCTATGTGGAGTAAATCGAATACTCCATTAGTAAAAACCACCCTTTCACCTTTATGCTGCCAACTTTGCAGCCGCAGCCCGAGGGAATTGACGTCCTGTATCTTATCCAGCAATATTTGCTCAAAGCTTATCTGCATGGTTATTAAAACAAGTCGTCAACAGCCTTACAAAGTATGTGACCTATCAATATGTGCATTTCCTGGATACGGGCAGTGGTATTTGAGGGAACGACGATATGCACATCGCAGATACCGTTCATCTTTCCCCCGTCTTTGCCAGATAGACCAATTGTTTTGCAGTTTAATTTTTGCGCCGCTTGAAACGCTTTTATAATTCCCGGACTATTCCCACTGGTTGAAATACCAATAAAGAGGTCGCCTGGCTGTGCAAATGCTTCTAATTGTCTGGAGAACACATGATCATATCCGTAG
>Ga0193717_1000342_pt1 | contig 33534 bp, 31 predicted proteins | sample U2c2metaG_FD_145900 | JGI IMG/M metagenome (GOLD analysis project Ga0193717, IMG submission 145900) | Soil microbial communities from a riparian zone of the East river system, Colorado, United States - U2c2 | ecosystem: Environmental > Terrestrial > Soil > Riparian zone | place: USA: East River... | reverse complement strand
GCCCCAACATCTCCAAACCCTTTATTCGCGGGCTTGGATACAACAGGATCCTGACGCTCTATGACGGTATCCGCCAGGAAGGCCAGCAGTGGGGTGATGAACATGGAATCGAAGTGGACCAGTATGCCGTCAACAGGGTAGAGGTGATCAAAGGACCCGCCAGCCTTAGCTTTGGCTCCGATGCCCTCGCTGGGGTCGTCAATCTCATTCCGACCCAGCCGGCGCCGGAAGGCAAAATGATCGGAGACCTTACCCTCGACTACCAAACCAATAATAAATATCTTGGCGGCTCGGCCATGCTGGGCGCTACAAAAAACGGCCTGGAATGGATGGCCCGGATCTCCCACAAACAGGCTGTCGACTATAAAGACAAGATCGATGGCCGCGTGTTCGGCACCGCCTTCAACGAAACAGATGCCGGCGCGTCCCTCGGCCTGCATCGCAAGTGGGGGTACTCCCATCTCGACTTTGTACTTTTTGACGATCTCCAGGAGATCCCGGATGGCAGCCGCGACAGCGCTACGCGGCGTTTTACCCGCCAGATCAGCGAAGCAGACACTGTCCGTGAGATCGTATCCAATTCCGACCTCAACAGCTATAAAATGGAAAAGCTGCACCAGCACGTCCAGCACTACCGGATCTACTCCGGGAACAGCTTCACCCTGGGGGATGCCGGCCGGCTACAGGTAAATCTGGGCTTTCAGCGCAGCGTCCGCCGGGAGTTCAGCCATCCCGTTCTGAATGACATTCCGGGGCTATACCTCCAGCTCAACAGCGTTACCTATGATGTAAAATATTTTTTGCCCGAATTCGACAACTGGAATATAACGGTGGGCCTCAATGGCATGTATGAAACCAACAACAGCACCGATGGGACGGATTTTGTCATCCCGTCTTATCACCAGTTTGATATCGGGCCCTTCCTGCTGGCGAAACGTACATTCGAAAAGCTCGACATTGCCGGAGGCATCCGCTTCGACTCGCGGGCCTTTAACAATTTTTCGCTCTTTACCCGCCCCGACCCTGTTACGGGGTTTGACAAACCGGTTTCCGGAGCCGACACCGCAGGCGCCAATGTCCAGTTCACGAGCTTAAAGAAAACATTTAGGGGCGTATCCGGCAGTCTGGGTGCTACCTATAATTTCTCCGACCATTTTTCCATCAAAGCCAATCTTGCCCGTGGCTTCCGAGCTCCCAATATATCCGAGATCTCCGCCAATGGCGTCCATCCCGGCACCGGGATCTATCAGCTGGGCAATCCGGATTTCAAACCTGAGTTCAGTATGCAGGAAGATATCGGTTTCGTCTACTCCTCCCACTATGTTGTGGCGACACTCGACCTCTTCAATAATTTTATTTCCAACTACATCTATAATCAGAAGCTGACGACGGCATCAGGCGTCGACTCGATGGATGGCAGCGGGGACACCTATTTCCGTTATGTTGCCTCCAGGGCCCAGCTGAACGGAGGTGAGTTCAGCATCGATATCCACCCGGTAAAAGCGCTGCACTTCGAGAACAGTTTTTCTCTTGTCTATGGCACCAATAAGGGAACACAGCCCAAGTCGCTTGGGGACAGCGCGAAATACCTGCCTTTTATCCCGCCGGCACACGGGCTTTCTGAATTGCGTTATGAGATCGGTTCGAAGACGTCGCGTCTCTCTCATGCATTCATAAAAGTGCAGATGGAGTATTCTGCCGCGCAGAATAAGGTCATGCTTGCTTATAATACCGAAACCCCTACTGCCGGATATACACTTTTCAATGCCGGGGTAGGAGGTAGTTTGGCCGATAAAAAAGGGAAGACCATCGTGAATATCTACCTCATGGGGAACAATCTTTTCAACACGGCCTATTATGATCACCTGAGCCGGCTGAAGTATTTTTACTTCTCCCCTACGGATAGAAACCCGACTCATGGTATCTACAACATGGGCCGCAACATCAGTCTGAAACTGGACTTCCCGCTGGATTTCAGCATGAAGCAGGATAAGAAGCCGGCGCCCGATGCCGCTGAGTAAATAATAATATTCCACAATTGGCGTTATTATACCAGTACTAACCCAATCAAATAGCACAAAGGCCGTCCGGGATCGGGCGGCCTTATTCTTTATTCAAATCGTTTCACCTGCGTATTTTTATAATCCGGGTCATAGGAAACAAAGAAATAGAGGTACATAACCCGGCTCAGCCGCATTAGCCAGGGTTGCATAAACACCAGAAATGCGGCGTTGAGTCCCATCCACCAGAAGAAACGGTGATCCTCCGTCGAAAACCCAATCAGCACCCACCAGGCTACAAAAGTGGCTGCCGATAAGGCAAAAGATAAGCCATAGCTGACATACCCTGTACCGTACCAGAAACCTACCTCCAACTCAAACGGCTGGCCACATTCCGGGCATTTGTCCGGCATTGTCAGCGTCTTTCTTAAATTCCAGGCATTTGGCTGGGAGAACATATGGCCCTGACGGCAGCGCGGACATTTCATTGTAAAGAGACTCCAGAGATAGTTAGGTTTTTCTTGTGCAGGCATTGGGTAAAGGTAGAAAGATTTTATCTATCACACCGTCCATGCCGTCACCCCATGACCTGTAAATGCATAAGGCTGGCAATGCCCCCCCAATCCGGCCAGCACCTCCATTACCTTGTACTTCGATATCGCCGGACAGTAGAAGGTCATAAAACCTCCTCCTCCTGCTCCCGATATTTTCCCGCCTGTTGCACCTGCCTTTTTGGCCCGCTCATAAATGTCGTCGATAAAAGAATTGGAGATGCCTTCCGCCATCATTTGTTTCTGCCTGAACCCAAAGTCCAGGATCTCTCCGATCTCGTGAACACGTCCTCGCAACAAGGCCTCTTTCATCAATAAGGCCTGGTGTTTCAGCTGGTGCATGGCTTCGATCGAACTTTCTTTTTTGTCCGTGACGTTCCGGCTTTGCTTTTCGATGATCCTGGCCGATTCGCGGCTGGTAGCAGTGTAGTATAACAGGAGGTTGTTCTCCAGTTCGAACAAATATTGTTGTTTCACCCGCAGCGGATTGACTATCACCTTGTCATCCTTATAGAACTCCATATAGTTGACGCCCCCGAAAGTAGCCGCATACTGGTCCTGTCTACCTCCGGCCATCTGCAGGTCTTTTCGCTCGATATCATAAGCCAGATGCGCCATATCGTATTCCCCGAGCGGCAGCTTCAGCATCTCCGCAAAGACCCCGATGATGGCAACCACCAGTGTGGAAGAAGTGCCGAGCCCTGAACCCGCCGGTGCATCCACAAAAGTAGAAAGCCGGAAACCTTTCCCTGCCCATCCATATTCCTTCCGGATCCTGTTATAAACGCCTTTCAGAAGGTCGAGCTTCCCATCGATCGGCAGGCTGTCCAGCTTTACTCCTTCTTCATAATGCTGATCTTCCTTCCGGTCCATGCCCTGCAGGATGATCGTGTTGTCATCCAGCGGCTCGATCGTCGCATGCGCATACAACGATAAAGTGGCATTCAGGATCGCCCCGCCATATAAGTCACAGTAAGGGCTTACGTCCGTGCCGCCACCGGCAAGGCCTATCCGCAAAGGAGCTTTGCATCTGTATATCATAGTAATTGGTTGATTTCCTTCTGCACCCGCCGGTAATCTTCGGGAATGCCGATGTCGATAAAATAATTGTCCTGCATGATGCCATATAAAGAATGGTTGCCTTTTTCCAGGTAATCCTTCTCAAAGGAAAACTTTTCAGGTAACCCTTCATTTAAAAATCGCCGGGTATTCAGGGCATATACCCCGCCATTGATCAGTCCGGATGCATAGTGTTGTTTCTCCCGGAAATCCACGACCTGCTGTTTCTCATCGAGCTCTACCACCCCAAAGCGGTCGAAGTCCCTCATCGGCTTCAGACATAAGGAACAATCCGCATCTTTCTCAGAATGGAAGGCCGACAAAGCGGAAAGATCGATCCGGAAAAAAGTATCTCCGTTTAAGATCAGCACCGTCCCCGTCTTTGCCAGCGTACAGGCCTGCCGGATAGCCCCGCCGGTGCCCAGGGGTTCCTGCTCCAGGGACACGCTGTACGCATGGTTGGGAAAGGATTCTTTGAAAAACTCATCGAAGTAATCGCTTTTATAACCAAGCGCGAAGATAAAATGCTGAATCCCCGACTTCCGGAAATAATCAGTCACATAATGGATAAAAGGCCGCCCGCCTACCGGAGCCATACACTTGGGCAGCTCCGGGACAGCATCCCGCAACCGGGTTCCCAAACCTCCGGCGAGTATTATGGCTTCTTTTATGATCATGCCCTAAAGTATAATTCTTCCACCAGCTGGCAGATAATATGACCCAGCAGCATATGGGCTTCCTGGATCCGGGGAGTATTGCGGGAAGGAATGTCAATGAGATAATCGCTCAGCTCCTTTATCTTACCACCGCCTTCGCCGGTCATACCGATGGTGGTGATCCCCTTTTCCCGCGCCGTATCAAATGCTTTCAGGATATTCTCCGAATTACCGGATGTGGTCATGCCGACCAGGATATCACCGGGTTTGCCGATGCCCTTGATCAGACGGGAATATATGAGGTCATAGCTGAAATCGTTTGCGACGGCCGTCAGATAGGAAGTATTGCAGTGAAGGGCTTCCGCGGGCAACGCGTCCCGGTTTATATAAAATCGTCCCGAAAATTCGGCAGCCAGATGCTGCGCATCAGCTGCACTGCCTCCGTTGCCGCAGAAATAAAGATGGTTACCTTTCCGAAACCTGTCCACGATCAACGTCACAATGTCCCCTACCAGGCTGATCAGCCTGGAATCGTTCAGCACGTGATTCTTTACCGTCAGAGACTCGTTAATGATGTCCTGTATTTTACTGTTCATAATTACAAATATCACATTAGCTGCGCATCCGGACAAATTGCCTTAACCCATTTTCCGCAAGAGCGACTGCCAGTTTCCACCATTAATGACCGAAGGGACACCGGCATTCCTGAGGATATCTCCTGCTTCCCGGCAATGGCCGCCGGTAGAGCAACAAAGGATAACAGGTCTCCTAAAGTCTTTTATCCGCCCGATATTCGCCTTTATCCTGTCGACGGGGATATTCACCGCGTTTGGGATATGTCCCTGGTCATACTCGTAGGCCGTGCGCAAATCGATGATGACTGCTCCTTGCCGGATGGCCTGTTTGATCTGTACGCTCCCGCCGAAAAGGTCTGATAGCCAGCTCATGACTTTTGATCTTGTTGAAGTTGATATAATTTAGTGTATTTGAGGAAAGTGAGATGGGCTATATTAACGGCGATGACAAATCCATAAAAACCATCCAAAAAGCCGGCGCGGAGAAAGTAACTGGTAAAGAAGGCCCAAAAAGGATTTACAAACGCCTTAAAGGCCTTTACCCTTTTGCCCCTGTTATACAGCAGCTGTGCCGATAGCCAGCTATACTTTATATTCTTTTCTACATGCTCATCGAAATTGGAATAGGTATAATGCAGGAGGTCTCCATGCAGGTGATGGATAGACGAACCCTCTTTCATTTCGAGGGATTCGTGTACCAGGTCCAGGTTCCAGCCACCTTTTTCCCGGCCCACCAGTCTTAGCTTTTTGTCCGGATACCAGCTGCCGTGACGGATCCATTTCCCGCAATAATTGTTGAGCCTGTTCATCGTATATCCGTCGAATGGAAACCCCTTTGCCTTTTGCTCGCCGATGGCGGCGATTAGGTCCGGGCTCAGAAACTCATCGGCGTCCAGGAAAAGGATCGCGTCAGAGCCGGCATAGGCCGCTGCCGTATTCTTTTGATCCCCATAGCCTTCAAAGGCCTGCTGGTAAAATCTCCCGCCCATCCTTTTAACGATCTCACCGGTCCGGTCGGTAGAAAAGGAGTCCACAACGATGATCTCGTCGGCAACGGCTGCCACGGAATTGATACACCGTTCTATATTCTTTTCTTCATTGAATGTAATGATTACGACCGATAAGGAGTTCATGCGCCTTCTATTAGGTATTGCCCCGAAAGGGCTGCTGAACCATAAACATAGTATTTTCTTACAAAATAGTAGGTGCGGAGGCGTACTTTCTTTCGCCGATCTGCTGCCTCCACATGGCATAATACAAACCCTTGGCAGCCAAAAGATCCGAATGCGTACCGGTTTCCTCTACCTCTCCTTTTTCAAGTACATAGATCCGGTCGGCATGCATAATGGTCGAAAGCCGATGCGCGATCAGGATAGTGACCTGGTCCCCGTGTGAAGAGACTTCCCGGATTGTTTGCGTAATATCTTCCTCTGTCAGTGAATCCAGAGCCGATGTTGCCTCGTCGAAGATCAACAGCCTCGGCTTCCGCAACAGAGCCCTGGCAATAGACAAACGTTGTTTCTCCCCGCCGGATAATTTTAATCCACCTTCCCCGATCATCGTGTCTACACCCTTTTCCGCCCTGGATAGTAGTGGCAGACAGGAAGCTTTTTCCAGTGCGTCCATCACATCTTTATCACTGGCAGCAGGACTGACAAATAATAAATTTTCTTTAATTGTTCCTGCAAAAAGCTGCGTATCCTGGGTGACAAAGCCGATCTGTCGGCGCAGGTCTTCAAAATCGATAGATGTTTCATCCAGCCCATTGTATACGATCCTGCCTTCGTGGGGCCTGTACAGACCCACCAGGAGCTTCATCAGGGTGGTCTTTCCGCTGCCTGAAGGGCCTACAAAGGCAATGGTTTCCCCTGACCTTGCGCTGAAGCTGATATGATCGATGGCATTGTGATGGGCCGTCTTGTGACGAAAAACCACGTCCTGGAAGGCAAGCTCCCGGACAGGACCCAGGAGAAGCGGATGTGCCGGAGGCAATTCCGGTTCTTTCTTCATCAAGTTATCAAAATTGATAAGGGAAGCTTCGGCCTCCCGGTAAGAAAGGATTATATTGCCTAATTCCTGCAGAGGGCCAAAGATGAAGAAGGAATAGAATACCATGGTCAGGACCTCTCCCGGTGTCAACCTGCCTTTGAACACCAGCCAGAACAACACAAACATGATACATTGCCGCAGGAAATTCACAAAAGTGCCCTGGACAAAACTCAAGGAACGAATGCTTTTCACCTTTCTTAATTCCAGATCCAATATCTTAAAAGTGTTCTTATTGAGACGGGTTACTTCCTGTTCTGTCAGCCCCAGGCTCTTGACCAGCTCGATATTCCGTAAGGATTCGGTTGTGCTGCCTGCGAGGGCATTGGTGTCTGCGACGATCTTTTTCTGGATCTTTTTGATCTTTTTACTAAGCAGGCTTGTCAGCAGGGACAAAAGGATCATCCCACCCACATACAGCGGCATAATGGACCAGTGTAACCGGAAGGAGTATATGGATACAAAGACGACGCCAACGACGATGCCAAAAAGCACATTGATAAAGGAAATTATGAACTTTTCCGTATCTGTCCGCACTTTGGTGAGAATGGACAGGGTCTCGCCGCTTCGCTGATCCTCAAACTCACTGAAGGGCAATGCCATAGAATGTTTCAATCCATTGGTGAAAATGGTGGCGCCAAACCGCTGCACGATCACATTTCCGCAGTAATCCTGGAAAGCCTTGGCTATGCGGGAGATCATGGCTACGCCGATCAGCATCCCGAGAAACTTCATCAGCCCCCATATAAAGTCATTCTGGCTACGGAAACCGTCGCGTACAAAAACTTTTCCGGCTTCATAGTGCCCGTATTCTTTTGGGTGCACCCCAAATTTATCCAGCATCTGGCCGAACAGATAAGGGTCCAGCATCGAAAAGGTCTGGTTAATGGCCGCCAGCAGCAGCGCGAGTGCCACCATCCATTCATAGGGGGCAATGTATTTTAACAGGGTTCTCATAAATCAAATATTCCACTTATTTTCGAGCTACAATTTCGGGAAAAATACCAAGATGCGATCAATACTATTACTGGACCCGGCGGCAAGGATCTTTTCCCTCAGGGAAAGGCTTTTATATTTCGGGATAGCCGCCTTTTTTATCAGCCTTTTCCTGCCCGATATGCCGGTTATTAATAATATCATCATCGGCGGTCTCTTCCTGGTAAGCCTGATATACAATCCTTTTGCTGAAAAAGTTCAATTGCTCAGGCAGAGAAAAGAGATAGCCCTCATGATCCTCTTTTTTCTTTGGCATATTGTCAGCGGGATCGTTTCCCTCAACCACAAGGAAGCCCTCGTCATGCTGGCCCTTCGGTTGCCCCTCCTGGTTTTTCCACTGTCGATAGGACTTCTTCATATCCGGGCAGAGCTTAAAGACAGGATACTCCTTGCCTTTATCATTATCGTTACCGGGACTTCGATGGTTTGCATGGTCTATAGTCTCGGTCAATACCATCAGTTCCATGACGCGGGGTATCTCTACAATGACAGCCTTACCTCCGTGATAAAGGTCCAGTCTATTTATTTCGCCCTTATCGTCAACCTTGCCCTTTTCAGCTATTTCTACCTGCTACGGAAAGGCTCATTTGCCATCGAATACATCGGCCTGGCCTATCTGAGTATCGCCTTTTTGCTCGTTTTTCATTTCATGCTGGCCAGCCGCATTGCCATTATCTCGCTGTATTCCGTTTTCCTTTTCTTCGGTATACTCTATATCGTCCGGAGAAAAAGATATCTCGAAGGCATTACCCTCATCCTAAGCCTGGTTATCGGCGCCATCCTGCTTTTCAAGCTTTTCCCCAAGACGCTCAACCGGTTTGACGAATTAAATTATTCCAGCTACAACTTCAACAGCCATGGCAGGGAAAGCCATTACAATATGGATCTGACGGCTGACCAGTGGAATGGAGCCAATATCCGGCTGGCGGTCTGGAAATGTACGGAACAGCTTGCCCGGGAATACTGGCTCCTGGGCGCGCAGCTTGGGGACAAGCAGGACCGGCTAATGGAGGTGTACCGGTCCAAAGGGTTCGACTTTGCCATGCAGACCAAACGCAATACACACAGCAACTACATCGATGTATTCATCACCTTTGGAATTGTCGGATTTACGATCTTTATCTTTGGATATGTGATTATTCCCATTCGCAAGGCTGTGCGGACAAACGATCTGTTAGGCGGGCTTATCATAGGTTTCCTCGCCATTTCCATGATCACCGAGACTTATATGGATCGCAGCATGGGATGTCTCCTGCTTGGTTTTTTCCTTTCTTTTATTGGTTCGTGGCGAAATAAGGCGCCTAAAGCAGGATAACGGCGGGTATTCTACCGGGCAGGTTTTCCCGGCCTAGCGCCTTAGTGATTGTCCTCCATATAAAGCTCGATGGCTTTTCCGGTGTCACCAAAGAACTCCAATCCGCCGTGTTTCATGAAAGCTGTACGGGTACAATATTTTTCTATCGTATTCATGGCATGACTGACCAATACAACAGTTTTTCCATCGATCCAAGACGACTCGAAAACTTTTATCGCCTTCTCCTGGAATTTCAGGTCCCCGACGGCGAAGATCTCATCCAGGAACATAATATCAGCCCCTGCAGTAACCGCTATAGAAAAAGCTAACCGGGCGAGCATCCCGGAGGAAAAGAATTTGATCTTCCGGTCTACCGACTCCTCCAGTTCCGCAAAGGAAATGATCTTATCGAAAATGGCATCGATCTCTTTGATCTTCAAACCCAATACAGAAGCAGAGACATACACATTCTCCCTTGCTGTAAGTTCGTGGCTCATCCCAACTCCAAGGTTCATTAGTAAAGTGCTGCCACTGATATTGATCGTGCCGGTGTCCGTAGGGTAAACCCCGGCAAGGATCTTCGTGAGGGTAGACTTACCACAGCCATTACGACCGATCAGGCCGACACATTCTCCCTTTCTTACCTCGAAATCCATAGGCTTTAATGCATGCACTTTTTTCGAGCGGGGAGGATTGAAGACATTAAAAAGCCGGTGTTTTACGGTATTGTGGCTGTCTTCGGTGATCGTAAAGGTCTTACTTATATTTTTCGCGACTATTGCAAAAGAGGAATCCATAATTAAAGTTTTTCTGCGGCTTTAGATCCTAATTTGTTTAAGAAAAGAAAACCGATCCCCAGAAATAAGAAAGCATATCCCATGTTGAAAGCGAGTAATTTGAAATCCGGCGGATTCCCTTCCATCATTACCCTTCTGGCATTGATGATGATCCCGGCAATTGGATTTCCATAATCAAAGGAAGGTAATGCCTTTTTGAAAGTATCCAGCTTATAAAAGATAGGGGACAGAAAGAACAGGAAAGAAGTGAAAACTGTCCAGATCTGGGTAATATCTTTGGCTATGATGTAGATATTGGACAGAATGAGGGCTATTCCCATCGACAGGATGAACAAATTGATAAATAAAACAATGATCCACAAATTCTGGATCGATATCCCCGTCGAACCATTTTCAAATATGTTATAAAACAGGAGGAACATTACCAGGTTGAAGCAAAACCCGATACTGTTGGATAATAAGGTAGAGACATAAATCTCCAGCTTGTTCATATTGCTGTACTCATAAAGGTATTTCTTCGTATGCAGGATCTGTATTGTGCCTCCAGTCGATTCTACAAAAAAATTCCATAAAATTAGCCCTATGAAAAGATAAGAGGCAAAGGACGGCACATCGGTCTTGAGAATTTTCTTAAAAGCTATATAGTAAATACACATATCCATGATGGGCTTTATCAATGCCCACAACAGACCAAGCTTGTTCTCATAGTACCGGAGCTTAAACTCAATTTTGGCCAATAACCATAACCTTTCGAATTTATTCGATCTTCTTGACCAGTCATTCACAACGTTGGCAATCATGCTTACCGTTTAAATTTTTTGATGGATAACACTATTTTTTTTAACTTCTGGCTGCCTTTGACCAATGACTTTATTTTTAACAGAACAACGTTATCTCTGATCATTTTTGAATTAACCCGTACTTCAAGGGTCGGATTGTCGAAGAGATAACCAGGCCCATTGGCATTCAACAGATTAACTATTTGAGCGGCAAATTTAGTATAATAATCTGCATGTTTTTCTATTATATACTTATTTGAGTATAGTAATTTCTCCCGGGAAATAGCCCTGAACATCGATCCGGAGCGTACCCGGTAATGAAATAATACCTCTGGCACCACCACACCGTTAAATCCATGATGCATCATATTGACTACACTTTCATAATCCTCCAGCCCGTAATCCGTTCTCTTGTCATTCAGTCCGCCCTGTAAAAAGGCAGCCCTTTTATAGACCAATCCGCTGCTGTTTACGGGGTTGTGCACAAATAGATAGGGAGGCTGAGGGGTAAAGGTAGGCCAGAGCTGGCGACTGTTCTCAAAATATTGTACCCAGGCGCCCGCAAAATAGACATTGGTATTTTTTTTCAGAGCAGTAATCGTCTTTTCATAATAGGAAGGCGCTACTTTGTCGTCCGCATCCAGAAACGCCAGGTATGTCCCGACAGCCTGCCTGGCCCCCTCATTTCGGGTCAGCGCCAGCCCCTGGTTCTTCTGATGGAATACCCGGACCTTTTCCTGGCTTTCAAAGCTTTTCAGCTTTTCAATGCTCGCAGGATCCGAACTGCCGTCGTTAACGATCAGGACCTCCAGGTTTTTATAGGTGGAATCCATTACCGACCGGACGCATTCTTCAATATACGGCCCCATATTGTAGTAAGGAATGACAACCGTAAGCCTGCCATCAGGGATCTGATAGTTCTCTAACGGAATGCTTTTTTCCTGGTGCAGGAAAGGGAAATGATCTTTCGGCATAGACTGAGACTTCATCTGCTGCAGAAGTCCGATCTTTTGGGGACCTACAACATCAAAGGCATAACTTTCTCGCACGCGTTGACAAGCGCGGGACCCTATTCGTTGCACTTCATCGTCCGGTAATGACAATATCATCAACAGTCTGGCAGCAAAATCACCGGGAACATCGTGATCGAACAGAAAACCGGAGACCCCATCCTCGATCATCTCCCGCTGGCCGCCCTGCCGGGAGGCTAATACAACCTTTCCCAGACTCATAGTTTCCATGACCACATAGGGGAGGTTGTCTACTATGCTGGGAACTATTATCAGATGTGCATCCGACAGCTGCTCTTTTATTTGCCGGGGCTGGATCTTTCCCAATAACTGCAACAACCCTCCGGCGATGTAATCCGCATAATGTTTTTCCACCCATTGGCCCATGGTCTGCATTTCCGGGTGGTAAACGATATCCGTCCCCCCTATTATATATAAGGGATGCCGGAAGCCCGAATCCCAGAGGTCCTTAAAGTATTTTAAGAGCTCAAAGCTTCCTTTTTGCGGAGAGAGCTTGCCGTAATAGACGATCTTATTGCGCAGAAACCTTTCCGGAGGCTCATTCTCGCCGGATCTGTAAGGGTTAGCCAGCAGGTGCACCTTTTTTTTACTGAGATCCGTATAGTTCTGAATCTCATCTGCGATAAAGCGTGTCGGAGTAACAAGCAGGTCCGCAGCCCCGATCGCCTGCTTCTCCATTTCACAGGTCCAGAAATCCGGGAAACGGTAGGTCGGAACCCTGTTGTACTCGAGATAGACAAAGGCCGGAGAATGTAAAGTAATGACAATGGGGATATCATCCAGGAAAGTATATCCCAGGTGCTTCATCTGGGTCAAATAGTAAGCAATACCCAAATAATCCTGGGCTTCGATGATGTCTGGTCTTTCACCTTTTTCCATCATGGTCTTTACCACCAGGGCGAATTCATAGCTTAACCTTGCCGTATACCCTAATGATGGACCCAGATCGCTCCGGTTACTGTTGAAACGAAGGAGCCTTATGCCGATCTTCTCTTCTGTGCAAATGAAATCCCTGACGGCGTCATCCGGCACAAAAACAAGGACGTCAAAGCCCCTGGCCGATAACATTTCGGCTGTAAAGTGACAATAGGTACTAATGCCACCCCCGTGAAAAGGCGGGTATTCCGTAGTTAGCAGCCAATATTTCATTTTATTATTCAAATAGCGATCTGAAAGACCTTTTACCCTGTATAACTTTTATAATATGACCGAATCGTTTATACCACAGAGGTAGAACCTCGTATTGATTTTCATACCAGGCAAGGATCTTTATCAGTTCAGCCCGGTGCAATTCCACATAACCACTTTTGTTCATATTATCCTCTTCAAGGTTCTTCAGGATCAATGACTTTTCCAGCAGCTGCCTCCGGACTCCGGAAGCAAGCAGGGAGAATTTAAAGAATTTATTTTGATCGATCAGAATTCTTTCATTTCGTTGCAGCGAACCGAGAATGGCCATAATAGCTGAACTCGTGCTACCGGCGATAAAGATCAGGGGTTGGCTGATCCTGCTGGTCGCATTGCAATGATCCGTCCAGTTTTGAAAAAATGCGTCATAGTCGAATTCCTTTTCTCCTTCCCGGACCGTTTCTGCGTAAAAGTCCGCATTGTGCTTTCGATCTTCCTCATACGGAAAAAAGAGAATACTTTCAAAGCCCTGCCCCGACGCTGTAGCCTCAATCAGCGCAGACAGGTGACCGTGCTCCGCGCTGCCGGGTCCGAAGAAAAACAGCATCGGCACATTTCCAGCCTTGTAATAGCTGACCTTAAAAAAATATCGGACCAGATCCAATGCCTGGTCGGTATCCTGCATTTCCGCAAAAGAGGAAAGCTTCAGGGCGATGGCTACCCTGGTGGGGGACGAAACCTGATGGAACAGTTCCGTATTGCCAGGAGATCTGAGGTCTTCGGGAGAGCCGGCGAGCCAGCAGATACCCGTATCTGTTACGTTTGAGTCTTTAATAGCCTGGCTGAGCGGGACGATCATTGCCGTTTCTTCTACAATGATCCATTTTTGTATCTGCATGTCAGATGCCTTTTAGTTTATAGCCTTTTGCAATAGAGATCCAGCAAAACAGCCTTTCCCAGGAATGCGTATACGTACCGTTCCGGACATCAAGGATGTTACCGGCTTCCAGCTGCTTCCTGCATTCCAGTGGAGGGAAAACTCTGAAGAAATCCAGGAAGGGCTCCGTTCTCACCCAAAACATGGTTCCCCCTATAAAATGATGATCATCGGTTTGCAAGGAATACCTTTTGACGAGTAAAGATAATATTTCATTGTTGTTCCGGCTGGTGTTATTTTTATCGTATTCATTGATAATAAAATCTTTAGCTCCAACTATGCCCAAATCTTCATCCTTTGAGAACATTCTTTGGATCCGGCTGATCACATTGGGTTCGATTATATTTAACAGTTTGTTTCGCCATCTCTCACCCATGATCGCCTGAGGACTTCTTTTATCATGCAGCAGAACGAGCAGTGGTGGTCTCAGATCTAACTTCAGCAACAGGTCAATTAAAGCCAGCTTCCCGCCAATGTCCTTTCCGATATTCGGAGATTCAATGATAAATGCCTTTGGGAAATCAATTAGAATATTTGTTACAAGAGTTTGCTTATCAATTATATCCATGGAAAGATTTATCAAAAGCTGACATTCCGTGTCCCCTATTGTCTTCAGTTTTTCCCTAAAGATCATTTCCCAGGAATCCTTATAATAGATATGTATTAAGATGGCGAACATGCTGAATATTCTGTTTAACCTGCAAACATACCAGAGATAGCACTATTTGCCACTAACCGATAAAATTAACTTCATTTATCTTAAATAAGAATTTCAAATTTTTGATTGTTTCTAAAATTGCGATATCATTGTATTTAACAAAGCGTTTGCAACAGGAAAATTTATTTTTTACCGCATATGAGATAGTCTTTGTTGATGTATATAATATTCTATTAATTAAGCACTTAGAAAATGAACGGTCGAGTTGCAGTCATTACAGGGTTTTATAAAAACACTGATTTTTTGCAAACCTTGTTTGAAAGCCTCAATAACCAAACATTTACGCATTTTGACGTTTATGTATATAACAGTTCAGGAATTCCACTTGCAGATGTTGGCAGTAATTACTCCTTTACCTATAAAATCATAAATCTTAAAGACAATGCTGGTTTTGCCGGCGGCAATAACCAAGCTATTCAGGCTGCAAGGGAGTCTGGGGAATATAAATATTATGCTCTAATTAATGACGACACAAAACCTCAGCCTGGCTGGCTGGAGGCATTGGTAACTACGGCGGAGCAGGATCCTGCCATTGGTGCTGTATCCTCCAAAATGGTATTTTACGAGCGGTTTGTGACCATTCGGGGTCTTACCCAGGCTATCAATGTAAATGATCGAAAGCTGGGTTTGCGTTGGTATCACAACTCTTCATTCAATGAATGCTTTTATCCGAAAAAGTTTTATAAAGAAGGGTTTTATAATGAGGAAACGGATGAGATCAATGCCTTCCGATGGACGAGCGAGGATATTTCCATCGAAATGCCTGTTTCTTTAAGGAGTGGCCTGGACGAGTATACTCTTCGCTTATTTTTAAGAAAACATTCGAAGCTCAAAGACCAATATCTTGATCTGTACATTGGCGACACTTTTCTGACAAACATCGACTTGCATAAAGAAAACCTTTTTTATGAAGTGAAAGTGCCTGCTTCCCTCATTAACGAACACGCTCATTACATTATTCAGAATGCAGGTTCAGGCTACGATAAGGGATACAATGGCTTTGATATCGGGTCGGGTGAGTTGGATCTTTCGCAGTATGATAAAGAAAAAGATATACAGCTTTTTTGCGGCGGCGCCTGTCTCTTATCAGCAAAGGCCCTGGAGAAGACCGGGCTTTTCAATGGTTATTTTTTCAGCTATTATGAAGACTCCGACCTTAGCATGCGCATCAGGAAAAAGAACTTCAGGATAGTTTATGCACCTCGATCCCTGGTATTACACTATCATACTGGTACCAGTAAAGAATGGTCGCTTTTCTTTATTTACCATGTTTTTCGAAATAAAATAATCTTTACCGCACGCAATTTCGGAATGTTTTCATTTATTCGGGCATTTGCCGAAAGAAGCAAGGAAACAGTGCGATTTCTTAAATGGAATGTCAAAGCCCGCTTTAAAGATCCCATACTAAAAAGCAGACTTAAACTAAATCTCCGAATTTTGTGGGATTCAATTAAAGGCATTATCAAATATAAACCGGCCAGATTCCAATGAAAATCTTCCTATATAATAAATATTTCCAAACTTCGGGTGGTGGAGAAAAGCATGCAGGGGGGATCGCTGAAATCCTGGCTAAAAAGCATGAAGTCTCTATTTTACATGAAGGTAAAATAGATTCTGACGCCATTGCCCGAAGGCTTAACCTGGACCTTTCGAATGTCCATTTCGTTCAGCTCGGAGAAGCGAGCCCTGATATCGAAAAGGAAGTGCTGGACTATGTGCGTATACACCGTCCTGACCTCTTTATAAATTCAACTTATCTTTCCTCGCTGGTAGTAGACGCTCCCCATCGCGTCGCACTGGTGTTCTTTCCCAAATACTTTTATACGAAAGAACCCTCACTACTGGAGAAGATCAAATATCAGGCGGGCAGTATACTTTTCAGGGAGTACGAGAAAAAGGTCAGATTGCAGGACGGATTCAGTCATGAAGAAAATAATCATGGTACCCTAGGTCGATGGAGTTACAAAAGATCGGACATCCTGATCAACGGCTCTTTTACTTATGCGGATATTTTTTTTAAAGATCACAATCATCGGGTCATCCGGGATGTTGTAGAATCGATTCGCATTCACAATAAGGCGCTGAACTTTTTAATCCTCGAAGACAGGCTGCGTATACATTTTAATGCAGAGGACGCTACCGGTATCCATTTATATTTTAATACTTTCAAGCCAATTGAGTTTGAGGAGAACAGTCATGATGAAAGGGACCTGGGCTTGTATATTACACAAGTCCAAACAGATGCTCTCAGCCTGTTCTCGCGGTTGGTGGTCAAGGCATGGCAAATGGACCGGTTTCGAAAATTGCTAAACAGCTTCTATATTAAGAAGCAGATCATGAGGGAGTATTATGTTTACAGGGATTTCCTTCGTAAAAACCTGATCTTATCCAACTCCAATTATACGAGCGGCTGGATCCAACGAATATACGGAAAGGAAAGTCTCGAAATCAGACTCCTGTATCCTCCTGTTGATGTAGAGAAATTCAACAACTCCCGGCAAAAGCTGAACCGGATCATTTGTGTAGGTCGTTTCTTCGTAGGCGGCCATAACAAAAAACAAATGGATATGATACGGGCGTTCAAAAAGATGTACGATCAGTATCCTGAAGCCAGGAATTATGAAATGGACCTCTGCGGAGGTACACATTCGGGCAAATTACACCAGGATTACGTTGCTTTATGCCGGTTGAGCGCGCAGGGTTATCCGATCAGGTTTCATTTGAATATCCCTTTTGAAGAATTGACGGCCCTATATTCCGAGGCAAAAATCTTTTGGCATGGTGCAGGTATGCATGAAAATCAACATCTGCATCCGGATAAATTTGAACATTTTGGGATCACTACCGTCGAAGCCATGGCTTCCGGATGTATTCCGGTCGTAATTGGGGTAGCGGGACAATTGGAGATTGTGAATCATACTGACAACGGATTTCTATGGACCTCGGAAGACGAGCTTATTGAATACACCCTTAAGTTAATGCGGGATGACGATCTGGTAAAAACTATTTCGGATAAAGCGGTGAAGTCTGCGGAAAAATTTGGTCGCGAGTCATTCAATAATGAGGTGGAAAATATCTTCAGTAAAATAGTGGCACAATCGTTTCAGGAAAAAGATCGGCAGGTACAGTTACAAAGCGAGGGCAATTTACAATCGACTTTATCTGCGAAATAATTTCTGCCTGATCGTTCCCGCCAGGCTTCGTTTCTCATAAGTTCTTTTATACCATTCAATGTCTTTCTGGTAATTGCTGATATCACTAAGAAGCTTATTGATGAGTTGTCTCGTGCCTTCATTCATCTGACGGCATTCGAGTAACTGGCCCTCCATTCGCTGAATGATAACCTCTTTTTCTTCAGCGATCGCTTTTAGCTGACGGATCTGTTCATCCTGCCGGTCTATAAATCCTTGTTTAAAAGAGATCTCCCTTTCCATATAAAGCCTTATTTTTTCCAGGGCTTCGTGGATAGTTTGCAGTTCAATTTGCTTATCCGCATTCTTATCGATCACTTTAAATCTTTCTGGCAAATTTATCATGTTTCCAGTTTAAAATAGGAAATTTAATGGTAAAATCCACTCGTCTAACGTTCCATTAACTTTTATACAGGCTTCTGTAGGAAGTAGATGTCGAATAGACATCAAACTCCTGTTCACAGTGCTGTTGGGAATATTCGCCCATTACCTCCAGCATATCTCTGTTATTATGATACTGCAAGATCTTTATAATTGCCTCATCCACTGTTGTAAAAAGGTCCCCGTTCACTCTTTTGTTGACAATATCGCGGTTGCCGACGCAATCGGTCAGTAAAACCGGCTTTTTTAATGCCAGGGCTTCCAGGACGGCAAAAGGCATCCCTTCAAAGTTGGAAGTCGACAAATAGACCTGTGACTGGGCGATCAGCCCTTTTGTTTCCTCAGTAGACAACCAGCCTGTAATAACGATGTTGCTTGCCGAGAGCATGCTTCTGTTTCCCCCTTCACCTATCCACAAGAACTCAAAATCCTGGAATTCTTCAAAATAGCGAGCTATAGAATTGAAAAAAGCAGGATTTTTCTGATCTTCAATGCGTCCGCTTGTGACCACCCGAAACCTGCCAGGCTTTAATACAGGTGCTTTCACCGGCTCTCCGGAAAAACTTAATCTTGGAAGCGGAAGAGTAGGGCGGTCTTCTACCGAAATCCCATTGTTAATGTTTAATGCCTTGATCCCTATGGCCTTATATGCATTCCATTCCGAAGGGCTGCAGCAGACCACGAGTCCGCCGAAGATCGATCCCAGCCTCTCGAGCTGCTTGTACATATAGTTCGTCAAACGGCTGCGACCGACAAAAAAAGGCGCCCCATTAGGGGTATAGACGACTGTGTCTATACCGGCGATTCTGCAGGCCACCCTGCCGAGAAACCCACTTTTGGAGGAATGAAGGTGAACTGCATCTATATGGACTTTATTCTTAAGCCGTTTAAGGATGCTATACAGCTCCATGAAAGCTACCGTGTCTTTTCGGAAATTCAACTCTCTTTGGGCTGATTTCCAACGTATAAAACGAACATTTCCCTTGGGAAAACGCTGCTTGACCTCGGCTGAGCTCATGAGGTGCTCCCTTTCGCCATGAACAATAATATGAAGATCGTCGGTAAGGTTCTCCACCAACGATTTGACAAACGTTGCAATTCCAGAGGCAAAAGGTTCTACGACGTGTACGATTTTCATTGGTTTTTCTGATAAGGTGTCAGTAAATACGATTTTCCCTATATACTCTACGGCAAGCGTTCGTATTTATTTACTTATATTGAAGTCAGGCGATCTGACCTATTTAACGCGATTATGTTTAATTCCGTATATAAACTTTTTACTCTTTAAGATCAAGGTGTACGGAATTACCAGTAAAATCCCCAATTTCAGTATGCCCAACAGGCGGAAAAACCCATTATTCCCATATTGCCGGACCACTTTCATCCGGCTTTTCAACTGCTCTCTGCGATACTTTAGAGAGATTCCCCGCGGATTTATCTCACATATGACAAGGTCGGTGGGTAAAACCGCGGCTTCCTCTTTAGAAATAATTTTATAAAAAAAGCCATAATCCTCAGCATGAGGAAAATTTTCGGGGTATACCCCTATTTTTTTTGTCGTATCCGAGCGCCACATGACAGTCGGATGGATAAAAACATTTCTAAAATGCATCTCCCTCAGTATCTGTTTGTGTGCCGTTGGGGTTATGTACCGATACGCATCACCGGTCCGGAAGTCCTTAAATATACACCAACTGCCAACCAAGCTTACTTCCGGATGCCCGTCCAAAAATGCTACCTGACGGGTAAAACGGTCTGGCATACAAAGGTCCCCACAGTCAAGCCGGGCAACGTATCGGCAGTTGCCATTCTTCATAAGCCAGTTAAGGCCTGTATTAAGGGCCTCTGTAATTCCTTGATTTTCTCTAAGCCTTAGAATTGTAAGCGATAGCGATTGAGGAAGGTGAGGATGAAGGTCTTCGTGGCGAAGTATCTCTTTACTGCCATCATCTACAATAAGCAGGCCATATGCGAATGGATCATAATTTATACTGTTTAAAGACCGAATTAACCCGGGAAGGTTATTATAAAAGGGTATTAAGAGGTAGAAATCATATGCAGGTTTCTTCCTTACTTCCATTGACTCGGTTTAGTAGAACAAAGATAGGCAAAAAATAAATATTATATGTTAATATCTTGGTTTAAAATTAATTACGAGGGTCAGATAAATCTTTTTCGTGCAGAATCCAGCTTTTTTCGTGTAAAAATTAACGATTTCCGTGCAGCGTTTGTTCCTATACTTAGATCATACCACTTAGCGGTAGTGTGAAATGTCAAAATTATTTGCTTGCTTTGCAAGGTATTAAGGCTCTTTTTTGACTGGATAGACTATAAGATCAATTTTTTCGTTAACCGGGTTAATATTAGTAGAAAAACAATCCTTATCAGCATGCGCAATATGACAAGCCTGGAAACCTCAATTTGTCGCCAATATAAATGGGAGGATGAGCAGCCGCATATTATTCGTAGTTATTTCCAAGCCCGATATACTTATCTCGTGGCGAAACGGACCATGGATATCTTCGTGGCCCTGGCTGTGATTGTGCTGATATTTCCATGGTTATTTTCCATTATTATTTTACTCATTAAGCTTGATTCCAGAGGACCTGTTTTTTTCAGACAAAAAAGGATCGGTTTTCTTGGCAGGACCTTCTGGTGTTACAAGTTTCGGACGATGGAGCTTAATGATTCAGCCGATACCCAGCAGGCCGTCCGCAATGACCCCCGGGTTACCCGCGTCGGAAGGTTCCTTAGGAATACTGGCATCGACGAGATCCCCCAGTTTGTAAATGTCCTTCTTGGACATATGAGCATCGTCGGTCCCAGGCCCCATATGCTTAAAGATTCCAGTGATTTTGCGGAAGTCGTATCCAACTATAGATTCCGCAACCTGGTCCGTCCAGGTATCACAGGTATGTCCCAGGTAAGGGGATGCCGCGGACCCGCCACGACTTTTTCCAGCATTTTCCGCCGTTATCAGTGGGATGCCTATTATGTCAGGAATGTTAGCTTCCTCATGGACATTAGGATAATGACGGAGACCGCAATATTGATGGTCAAGTCTCTTTTGAACAAAGGGAAACAGGAGTCCGGCCTCGAGGACATTCATGACCAGAACATCAAATTTAATTCAAAGAAAATCGCCTGATCCCCAATAGCTTCTACAATGGCTGAAAATAATTTTACTGTAATTGAGAACTCCTCGGTGTATTATCAAGGTCATTATTGGAATGATTACGAGCAGGTCAGGCAGGAAATAAATAAAAGAACAAGCGGGGATGTCCACGTTAACTGGCATCTGCACTTCAAGAACACCCACCCGAACCGAAAGTTGTGGCAACGGCTGGGTGGAAAGGGATATTTACAAAACAGGTTTGTTTGAAGAAGCAGTAGGAGTAGATTACCTGCAGCCATTAATTGATGACGCCCAGCATCAGGCGAATATCAGCAATCTGCCTTTTCGCTATTACCAGCTGGATATTAATACCGGCATATTCCCCGAAAAAGACTTCGACCTCGTGGTAAACCATGCCGGGTTTCATCATGTTGCATTCATTAATAAGGTATTGAAGGCCGTCTGCGAAGTAATGACCCCGGATGGATATTTTGTGAATTATGACTATGTGGGACCTCACCGCAATCAATACCCATATGAGCAATGGTCAGAGGTTTTTCTATTGAATGAGTCCCTCCCATCGGAGGTCCGACAGGCACTTATGTATCCCCATCAGCCCACCATGCTGGTAACGGATCCCACCGAAGCCATTCATTCCGAACTGATCATTGAGGCTACCGCCAGATACTTCAATCTGGTAGAACATAAAAAGGTTGGCGGAGGTCTCGCGTATCCCCTTTTGACTTTTAATAATAACATGCGGGTCGCCAGCCAGGAATTGCAAAACGAATGGATCAGGTTCATTCTCAAAGAGGACCTTCGGTTCCTGCAAGATCATCCGCACCTCTCCCTTTTTGACTATTTTGTAGGGACGCCCAATAAAGAAATCATACGCGACTGGGAAAAAATGGCGCATTTCGATCAGATCGAACAAAAAAGAGAGAAAGAGAGTTCACTGAGCAATGGGGTTTATTATCCGAATACCCTGCTACAAGATTTGTACTTGAAAATTGCCAACCTGGGCAGCAATAATGATCATCTGCGTGCAGAGCTGGACTCGTTTTATTCGCGGAGCAAAAGGTTTTTGATGAAGCTGTATAAAGGCTTGCCCTGATCCATAATTATTTTCATCATTGCCGACGTAGAAAAATTGAATACTCCTAAAACTAACTGAATGATGTCTTACTGGTATAAGTACCGGGTCCACCTGCTAACGCTTGCCGTTTTTACCTATATCACTTATTTTTATTTTCCTTCCTTATTTTCAGGGTTTTTCACGACGATAGAAAGCAACGACGGGAGACTGCTTGCTTATTCGGTTTGCTGGGATATTCACAAGCTCCTGACCGATCCTTTCCATATTTTCCAGGCGACTATATTTTTCCCTCATAAAAATACCCTCGTTTACTCTGAACATGTGATCGGGACCTCTATCCTGGGTATACCGGTATGGCTTTTAACAGGCGGCAATCCGGCGGCGACCTTCAATTTCCTGATGATCAGCGGATATGTATTGAATGCCTGGTTTACCTTTTTGTTGATCAGGAAGCTGGTTCATCGCAATATGATAGCGTTCTTAGGCGCATTCATCAACGGGTATTGCTCCTACCGGCTGCTTAATTTCGCCCATCTTCAGAATGCCATCGTGTTTTATATCCCTTTATGCCTGCTTTTTTTCTACAATTATCTTGAAAACAAAAAGGGGAAATATCTTATCGGTATATTTCTTTGTCTCTTTATGCAGTCAATGTCCTCGTGGTACCACATGGTGTTCATCTTGCTTATGTTCTTCCTATTTACAGGGTATTACTACTTTTTTGAAAAAAAACTCTCGATCGCCGACCTCAAAAAGATAACAGGAATATTCCTTCTGACCTTTCTCCTTCTCCTCCCCTTTGCCCTTCCTTATCTGAAATTCAATAAGGAAGTGAACAGCGCATACTCGATGTCAGAGATCATTTCTGCTGACTTTGGAGGATACTTTATTCCTTCTCCCTATACTTATGGGAATCAGTTCTTCTATAATTATTGGGGGATCACTAAATCCCGATGGAGTGAGAATTTCAATTTCATCGGCTACAGCGTTTTGTTATTTTCTTTTCTCGGGATATTTGAATGGTACAGGGATGAAGAAAATACGACAAGGATCCGCTTCCGGAAGGACCGTTCTGTATTCTTGTGGACAGCCATCGTTTTTTTTATCTTTTCTCTGGGACCTTATTTATTCATCAATGACCACCAGACACATATAAAGCTTCCTTATTTTTTCATTTTTAAGTTACTTCCCCCGATAAGATTCCTGAGAGGGGTAGCGCGGTATTCGACAGTGGTCTTTTTAATGATGGCGGTCCTTGCGTCATATGGCCTGGCGGCCTTCAGGATTACCAATCCCTGGCACCAAAGAATTATGTACCTGGTCGTATTTTCACTTTTAGTTGTCGAATTCGCTCCCCAGCCCAGGTACGATCGATTCAGTGACATGTCAAAAACCCCGGAGGTGTACCAAAGAATAAAAAATGATCCTTCCATAGAGGCTATTGTAGAACTGCCTATCGATGTGGGGCCCTTTACAACAACAAAATATGAATATTATGGGGCGATACATCTCAAACCGATGTTGAACGGCTACAGCGGTTATGAACCACCAACGTACAGTCTGTATAAAAATTTATTCAAAACCCCGATCAACCAATTTTCCTGTTCGGTTTTGTTGAAGCTCGGCATAACCGACCTTCTTTGTAATCCGGAATATAAGGAACCGGTGGATACGGCATATGCGAGCTTAACCATGGAAAAAGACGGTTACCGGTTATATAAGATCAAACCACAGTATGCTAAAGCCGTTTTTTTTGAGAATATGGGCAAATATCCCCAACTAATTCAACTGACCGATTCTTCGCTGCACATCACAAAAGAAATGAAAGGAACTGAAATTTATCCGGGGAATCAATTGATCCAGGTAGGATATATCTGCCCAAAAGCGATCAATCAGCTGTCCTCCATCACTTATACTTCCAATAAGCCACTGGATGAGTTGAATATTCAGTTCAGAGCATATGCCCCGGGTGATACTCTACGAATTAAATGCATTGGTACCAGTGTCAATGGCGCCGATAGCACGGTCAAAGTTTATACCTATACCGCAAGTAACGAATATAATGAAAAGTATCTTTCACTACCCTGTTACAAATCGGGTAAAATAGCATTTGAAATGTATTCTACCCAATTCACCGACAGGGCTTTTATCCGTAATTTATCTCTTGTAATAAAATAGGTCAGATCTTTCTTAACCAGAGAGAGCCGCCATGGTTCTTATAGCAATCACTCATATCAGCAAAACTTTCACCGTGATATTTGTGCATGAAGCTATTGAAAAACAATACGTTAAAACTTGTATTGTGGGAAAGAAAAGCCTTTAGAATGTATATTTCATTCCAATTCCTGCCCTCATAGATCCATTCCAGCGGGTATTCGAAAGGATGAAAAATATCGTGGAAATGTATGATGACACCCTTTGCAAGAGCCGGCAGGACCTCAAAAACCAGGTAATTCAAATCGCTGCCGGTCTTCGAAACGTGCGATCCATCTATAAAAAGAATGTCTCCATCCTGTAATTTTGCGAAAACATCCGATTTTATATTCTGCACCTTGTCCACAAATATCGTACAGGATGATCTGTCATGATCGCTGATCAATTTATTCAATCGCTCAGGATAAGGCTCGATAAAAGTAAGATCTATGGAATTTTTGAAAAATTTATTATTCGTATCGAGCATGAGGGCTGAAGAATATCCGGATCCTACCTCAATTACCCGCCGTGGTTTGAAATGACGGAGAAACGAATAGAGAATAATAGCATCCGTGTAGCTAAAGACGTCGTTCTGAAAATAGTACCTGTAGTCTTCCTGCTTATCTTTCGGGAATGGAATTTCCGGGTAATAAGCGGCAAATTTCTTCAACAATTGTACCTGCTGCGATTCATTCAGATCGATCCCGGCTATCTCCTTTTTAGAAAAGTCAAATACCCTGTCTTCCATCGATCTGATCTCATCCAGGTTGGTGATGGGTGAATAATAGTGTCCGGGAGGAAAACAACAGTTCTTTTCGAATTCCGTATAAAAATTGATCAAGTAGTTATAGTAGTGGTTGTGCTTTTTATAATCTTCGTAAATTTCTCCTGAAGAGTATGATAATTCGTTCATAGTCACTGATTTAGTTTGATTATTGTTGTCTTTAATGAGTATTCGCTTCAATAATTCTTTTATTCTTGACATATTGGGGAATTTGAATAAGTCACCTTCACGGCAAACATAGTTAGTCCTTTTTAATATCCGGCATTTTAAGCAAAATTTTTACATCACAACAAGTGCATTTCTGCCAGGACTGAGAATTATATTTTAAAATACAATACCTTTAAATAATGAGCCCGGAGCAGATCATTCCTACAGATGAGGTAGGTTTCTCTACTTTATTGAATATCCGTGACCTCGATGAGTTTAACCAATGGATGTTTGAGTCAATCCGGCCATACGTCCAGGGAAGGACGCTCGAAGTAGGAAGTGGTATCGGCAACATTTCATCCATGTTCGTCAGGTCTCAACTTCCGTTATCCCTTAGCGACTACAACAAGGCGTATTCCAGTTTGCTTCAAAAGAAATTTGCTTCGGAACCTCTCATCCCAGGTGTCTACCGGATAGACCTGGCAGATCCGGATTTTGAAACCAACTGGTCCCATCTGTTTGGCAGTTTTGAAACTATATTTGCCCTCAACGTGATAGAGCATATCAAGGACGACCAGCTTGCAGTAGTCAACTGTCATAAATTACTTGCCCCGGGTGGACACCTGATCCTGTTGATGCCAGCCTATCCCCTTCTTTATAACAGGTTTGATAAAGGGCTTGGTCATCATCGCCGGTATACCAGGAAGACGATGAATCTCTTGCTTTCAACCCGGTTTGAATTAGTAAAAACCTGGTATTTTAACCTGGCCGGTATTTTTGGCTGGTTCATTTTTGGAACGATCTGCAGAGGAAAGACGATAACCAAACGGCAAATGAGCGTCTATAACCGGCTGGTCTGGCTCTTTCGCATTGCCGATAAAGTGACCTTTCGCCGGATCGGCTTGTCCGTTATCGGAGTGGGAAAAAAAATCGCCTGATTCCCCGGCATTCTCTCTTTTATCCTAATATTTATTCATTTACCTTTATCGCCTTATATGGTTTACTGCTACCCATATAAAACTTTTTTATTCAATTTAGTAAGAATCTATGCAAACAGGGCTTTTGTCGGTTATTATCCCCGTATACAATGAAGAACGAACAATCCATTTTATCCTGAACAAGATTAAGGATATAACACTCAATGGAGGCTTAGCAAAGGAATTGATAATAGTCAATGATTGCTCCACCGATCAGACTTCCGTGGTGATCAGGAAGTACATAGAAAACAATCCTGACATGCATATCTGTTTCTTTGAGCATGAGATCAATAAGGGGAAAGGAGCAGCGCTGCATACGGGTATCAAGGAGGCAACCGGCAAATGGATAATCATTCAGGATGCCGATCTCGAATATGATCCCAGGGAATACAATTTGCTCCTGAAGCCTGTTCTGGAAGGGAATGCAGATGTTGTATACGGAACCAGGTTCTTCGGCGGCAATCCTCATCGTATTCTCTTTTTCTGGCATTCAATTGGCAACAAATTTCTGACGTTCTTATCTAACATGCTTACTGACCTGAATCTGACAGACATGGAAACATGTTATAAATTATTCCGTTCGGATATTCTCAAAAGTATTCCGTTAAAGGAGAAACGCTTCGGATTCGAACCGGAAGTAACGGCAAAAATCGCCCGCCAACCCAATATCAGGATCTATGAAGTGGGCATATCTTATTACGGACGTACCCCCGCGGAAGGTAAAAAAATTGGCTGGAAAGATGGATTCAGGGCGATTTATTGTATTTTAAAATATAACATTTTTGCCAGATGAGCATTGGATTATCCGTCTTAGGAGTAGGAAAAAAGTCCTAACTTGTAACTACTAATTTATTACCCGGATGAGTGTAAATAGACGGACCGCCATCAGGCAGTTAGCGATTTTATCCGCAGGCGCTGCCCTTCTGCCTTCCTGCCTGCATCCACACGCTAAGCCATCGGTGTCGCTGAAAAACCTGACAGTAAACGGCGACCAGGAGAAATTGCTCGAAGAACTGGCGGCGACCCTGATCCCAACTGACACGACACCCGGTGCACGTGAAGTATCCGCTCATCTCTTTACGCTCAGGATGGTAGACGAGTGTTCCCCAAAGACCGACCAGGAAAAGTTCATGAAGGGTCTGGCAGCCTTTGACGAAGCCTCAAAGAATGCATCCGGAAAGTCTTTTGCCGAGGCTTCTTCCGCCCAGCGGGTAGCGCTACTGACAGGTATCGAAAACAAAAAGGTGCCGGGCGAAGAGCTTAATTTTTTCTACTCCACCACTAAAAAGCTGACTATCCTGGCGTATTCATCGTCTCAATTTTTCCTGACTAAGATTCAGGTCTATGAATTGGTACCCGGGCGTTTTCATGGTTGTGTACCGGTCGCAAAGGACCGAAGGTCCATCGCGACTCTCAAAAATGCTTCCTAATCCTTTTAATCGATCGCTATGGGTGATTCTATAAAGAACAGACAGTTTGATGCCATCGTCATCGGCTCCGGCATGAGTGGCGGCTGGGCTGCGAAAGAGTTTACTGAAAAAGGATTTAAGACTCTGGTACTCGAAAGAGGCCGCGAGGTCCGGCATATGAAAGACTATCCCACCACCAATATGATGCCCTGGGAATTCCAGCACCGGGGTGAGATACCCAACGAGATCCGGGAAGCCAATCCCGTCGTCAGCCGGTGTTACGCTTTCCGGGAAGATGCGATGCATTTCTTCGTAAAGGACACAGAACATCCCTATGTCCAGGAGAAACCCTTTGACTGGATCCGCGGTTACCAGGTAGGCGGCAAGTCGATCATGTGGGCCCGCCAGACTCAGCGTTGGAGTGACTTTGATTTTGAAGGACCGGCCCGGGATAAATTTGCGGTCGACTGGCCGATCCGGTACAAAGATCTGGCCCCCTGGTACAGCTATGTAGAAAAATTTGTGGGCATTTCCGGCAATAAGGACGGTCTTCCCAATCTCCCGGATGGAGAATTCCTGCCTGCCCTGGACCTTACGTGTGTGGAAACCTATTTCAAAGATCTTGTTTCAAAGAAATATAGTGACCGTCATGTTATCTACGGCCGCTGCGCCCACCTCACCGAGCCTACGGCACTGCATCTGCAGCAGGGTAGAGGACAATGCCAGAAGCGAAGCCTTTGCCAGCGCGGCTGTCCTTTTGGAGGGTATTACAACTCCAATTCCACCACTATCCCCTGGGCCGAACGCACCGGCAATATGACCCTGCGTCCCTTTTCCATTGTTGAATCCGTTATTTACGATGACAAAAAACGAAAGGCTACCGGCGTCCGGGTCATCGATGCCAATACAAAAGAGACCTTCGAATATTTCGCCCCGGTCATCTTCGTGAATGCCGGCGCCCTTAATACAAATCTTATCCTGCTCAACTCAAAGTCATCCCGTTTTCCTCATGGTCTTGGCAATGACAATGGCCTGCTGGGAAAATACGTGGCCTTCCACAATTACAGAGGCCATATCTCTGCCGAATACGACGGCTTCAAGGAAAGCACGACAGACGGCCGACGGCCTACCGGCGCCTATATTCCACGTTTTCGCAACGTCTTTCAACAGGACAAGGATGCTGATTTCCTCCGGGGTTATGCGGCCGGCTTCTCTGCTTTCCGCGGCTTCCAGCATCCGACCGAAGGGTTTGGGCAAACGCTGAAACAAAACCTTAACTCAGCTGAAATGGGTCCCTGGTATGTGGGATCTCATATGATGGGCGAGACCATTCCCAAGGAAACCAACCAGGTAAGCCTGGACAGCAACCTGAAGGATCAGTGGGGAATTCCGCAATTGAAGATCAATATCAGCTATGACGACAATGACGAAAAAATGCTTAAGGACTTTTTCAGGCAGATGACGGAAATGTACACTGCCGCCGGATTTACAAATATCAAGACCGGCGACTCCGGTCAGGCGCCCGGTCTTGACATCCACGAAATGGGCGGGGTCCGGATGGGCAACGACCCTAAGACCTCCCTACTGAATAAATGGCACCAGCTGCATGCCTGTGATAATGTATATGTCACCGACGGGGCCTGTATGACTTCCACGTCCACGCAGAACCCTTCCCTGACCTATATGGCCATGACCGCACGCGCCGTTGATCATGTAGTGTCACAATTGAAAAAGGGATAAGCCGATGAAAGACTTTTTATTGACTCTGACCGCCTGTTTACTGGTCTTCCTTGTTTTAAATGCCGGCTATTACGGCGAATGGTTCCATGGGAAACCCCGTCAGTATTGGTTCGACTTTCTGAAGGAAAAGAGTGACACCGCGGATGAGGTCGCCATTAAAAAGGCCCGATACGGAATAGCCTACACGATCTCGATGAAGGTTAAAGAGGTTGTTGAAAAGAGAAAAATGCCCTATGCCGTCATTCTCTTCGAGCCCAATAGCTACTATCGCGATTCATTGCATGTCTACAATGCCATTCGCGCTCCGGAGCCGGCAGTCTTTTACTACTACACCGGTCTCGAAGGGGTCTGGACGAATTCCCCGGACGTGAACAAGGCCAATTTTATCGTCCGGTATTCAAAAACCAAGGGTGTTACGCTCGACGAGATCCACTCTCCCCAACAACTGCAGCAAATACTGGCCAGCTATAAAAAATATCCTCCAATCCTGTAAACTATGCCCGTCCTTACTTTTCTGTTTTTGTTGCTTTGTTATTTACTGTCGGGATATGGCCTGCTCAATCTCTTTGGTATGCGGCTGAAGGCGGCGCATACGATCACGCTGTCTTTGCTTTTAGGCGTCGCAGTAGCTTCCTTTATCCCCTTTTTATTACAGCTGTTTTACATCGTCATTACAGGCCCCACCGTATTTGGCGCCTTGCTGCTGGCTGCCCTGCTGCTGAATATTCCTTCCTTTCTTCAAATACGTAAAGAAGGTGGCGCTGCTTTTATGCGCAGGTTCAGGCCAGGCCGCTTGAGCGTACGACCTTACGAGCTGCCTTACTGGCTGATCATCGGTTTTCTGATCTTTGTAAGCGTTTGGAGGTGCTACTACCTGCCGCCTACTTCACGGGATGCCCTTTCCGGGCCGGAGACGATAGCGGAATTCACAGTGCGCGAACAAACCATGATCAATTCTTTTTTCAGGATCGATCTCTGGTCGACCAACAATCAATTTAAATCTCCTTTCCTAATCAGCCTGCAGATCATTTATAAGCTGGCGGGTTTTCCTTTTGGCCAGGTTTGGCTCAGCATCGTCTTTATCTGTTTTGTAGTCTTTCTCTATAATGCATTGACGGAAAAATTGCATCCCATAATTGCGGGTCTGCTGCTGCTTCTTTTCCTGATGACTCCAGAGATGTATGCTTATACTTTTATGATCCTGTATGACTACAGCAACATGGTCTTTTATTTCCTTGGCCTTTATTTTTTATTTCGCGCACTGGCTTCACCCGGCTCGCCGCCTACGATTGTCCGTCCCCCGGCTGCGCTCGCCTTTGCCGGTCTGCTGTTTGGAATAGCAACTTATATCCGGTCGGAGACCCTGGTCCTGGTAGCGCTGCTCCTTCCTCTTATCCTGATTGCGCAGTTCCGCGACAGCAAGGGGCTCAGAAAAATGGCACTGGTCGACTTTTTCTTTTTGCTGCCTTCGCTAATCGGCTATTATCTGCCTACACAGCTCTATATAAAGTATTACCTGCCCGTACATTATGACATCGGCACCCTGGTCAACAACCATTTGAGCGACTTGCATCCGCTTTGGCAGCGGTATAGCGACATTGTTACCCGGCTGTTGTTCGGGACTTTTGCCATCAATCTGTGGGGATACCTGTTCTACATAGCCTGCGCCTTGTTCCTGGCCGAACTCATCTTCGTACGGCGTTTCAATAAGCAGGCCCGCAACTGGTTGTATGCGATGCTGATGCTTTACCTTGCCCTCGGTATTTTAGGTTTTGCCCTGCCGATGTTCAATCTGCTGGAGACGACAAAGCGCGCGCTCTTTAAAATGATGCCGCTGGTTCTCCTTTACCTGGCAAACAACGAGCTTTTGCTTCGTCTCTCCCGGCGCATTTCTCAATGGGAGGCCCTCCCCCGACGGGGCGGGTCTTCGTCGCAGCCAGCCGTTGCTGCTAGTGCCGGTGATACCCCGGCCACGCGCAAGAGCCTTTCACCCGCTGGTGGCGCCGGGTCACGCCCCAACCCTTCATCCAAAAAGAAATCCCGGAAAAAATGATTTCGCCACCCGTCACTCGCCGACCCCGGCCACTCGCCCGCCGCCCGCTCCTACACTTTCGCAGACGGCACGGCAGCCCGGAAGGCCGCGATGATCGAGTCCTGCTCCCGCAGCAGCAGACCCTCATTCACATGCAGGCGCGAAACGCCATCCTCTTCAGGGCTGGGTACGCGAACTGCGTATTTCTCTGCCAGCACTTTTGACAGAATCTTCCCATCGTATCCTTTATCCATCTGAAGCAAGAACACATTGCTTCCGTCGGGCACCGGCCTGATCCGTAAACCTGGTATCTTATTGAGCTCTGCGAACAACCCGTCGGCCCGTTCCTTTGTCTTCCGCAGCCGGTCCTCCAGCCCATCCAGTGCATGCAGGGCCATGGCTGCATTGGTCCAGTTCTGGTACATTGCCCCGCCATGCACTTTCACGAGGTGTTCCATCGGCTCGATATAAGACTTCGGTCCACACAGGACCGCTCCCGACGTTGCCCCCAGGTATTTGTAAAGACACATATACACGGTATCGAAATATGAGGCATACTCACGGACAGAGACACCCGACCAGGCAGCCGCAAGGTGCAAACGCGCCCCATCGAGGTGGAGTTTGTATCCTTTCTCCCGGCACCATGCTGAGATCTTCTTCAGCTCTTCAATAGGGAAGACCTGGGCATTACAGCGACGGACAGGAATTTCGATGGAGATGGCTCCGATCCCTGTCTTAAAATATTCCTCTTTGGCGTCATAGCTTATTTCCTGCTGTAATTCTTCCAGGCTGAATGCAAATTTCCCCCTGGCCAGCGGCACCAGCCTTTTGCCGTACAGGGATTGGGCCGCGTCCGCTTCATCCCGGAAGACATGACTCGTCTCCTGGACGAAGACTTTTGAATTCTCTCCGCTGAGCACCTGTATAGCCAGCTGGTTGGCCAGTGTACCGGAGGGCATAAAGAATGCCGCTTCTTTTCCGGTCATCTCCGCAAAGGTCTTCAGAAGGTCATCCACCGTACCACGGGCCCCGTAGAAATCGGGCTTTACAGGGCGCGTCTTATTGATCTCGCCCAGCTTGCTGATATATTCTGCTGGTGTGTAACCAGGGCCATCCCGGGTAAAAAAGAGTGGTATGGCTTCTTCGCTAGTGCCGTCCCCTGTTCCTTTTTTGCGAAAGGCCAAACCGGCCCATCCGCCCGCGATGAGCGGCAAGGTTCCCGCCCCTGAATTCTTTAGGAAATTTCTTCTGTTCATTGCAGTTTGTTTTCTCTGTTACCTAAGATACCCCTTAAAAGGTAAAAAGTACCATTTAAGTCATTAAAAGCACAATACCGGGTCCCGGCGAGTGAATAACTTTGTATCACTATCACAGCAACAATTTTCTCTTACCAAAATCATGTTATATGTGTGCCAATAAGCTCAACCACGATCATAAGCCCAATCTACTCCGGAGCGTATTGTCCAACAAATGCTCCCGCTGCCGCAGAGGAGATCTTTATAAATATCACAATCCCTGGCAGCTGAAACATTTTATGCAAATGAACGAGACCTGTCCTGTCTGCGGTCAGCCTGTTGAGATCGAAGTGGGTTTCTGGTATGGGACGGGTTTTGTAAGTTATGCCCTTTCTGTAGCCGTCTGTGTCGCCACTTTCATTGCATGGAAAGTGCTTATCGGCATGTCCCTGCATGACAACCGGATATTCTGGTGGATGGGTGTCAATGGGATTATCCTGGTTTTTTTACAACCCCTGCTCATGCGTGTCTCAAGGACCATCTGGCTCAACTTCTTTGTATGGTATGATCCCAACTGGCAGGAGGCGAATGCAAAAAATCCTGAGCGCACCAACCTCTCTTTGAAAAACGATTGGTAATCTAAAAATTTAGAACGGGCAATGGGGAT
>Ga0193717_1000341_pt1 | contig 33597 bp, 30 predicted proteins | sample U2c2metaG_FD_145900 | JGI IMG/M metagenome (GOLD analysis project Ga0193717, IMG submission 145900) | Soil microbial communities from a riparian zone of the East river system, Colorado, United States - U2c2 | ecosystem: Environmental > Terrestrial > Soil > Riparian zone | place: USA: East River... | reverse complement strand
GGGAAGGTCGGTGGGTTCTCGCTGACGGTGAAGGACGATCTGCGGCTCTACTTGCTCGAGACGGGCGAGAAGGGCATGAACTGGATGCGGTTGAAGGCTCGTGGTACGGCGGGTCACGGGTCGTTCATCAACAACGACAACGCGGTGACGGCACTCGCGGACGCGGTGAGCCGGATCGGGAACTACGAGTGGCCGCTGCGGTTGACGCCGACCGTGGAGCGGTTCCTGGCGGAACTCGAGGACGTTCTCGGGACGAAGCTCGACCCGGATGACATGACGGAGACGCTGGCCCGGCTGGGGAGCTTCAGCCGGATGTTCGGGGCGACCATTCGCAATACCGCCAACCCGACGATGCTGAACGGCGGCTACAAGGTGAACGTGATCCCCGGTGATGCCGAGGCGCATGTCGACGGGCGGTTCCTGCCGGGGTACGAGGAGGAGTTCTTCGCGACGATCGACGAGTTGCTCGGCGACAAGGTGAGCCGGGAGACGGTGATCGAGGACATCGCGTTGGAGACGTCGTTCGACGGTCGCCTGGTGGAGAAGATGCGGGAGTGCCTCGCGGCGGAGGACCCGCAGAGCCGGATCGCGCCGTTGCTGATGTCGGGCGGCACCGACGCCAAGTCGTGGAGCCGGCTGGGCGTCCGCTGCTTCGGCTTCGTCCCGCTGCAACTCCCGCCCGACCTCGACTTCATGGGCATGTTCCACGGCATCGACGAACGAGTCCCGACCGCCTCCCTCGAGTTCGGCTCCCGAGTCCTGGACCGCTTCTTCGACCAGGCCTGACCCGTACTGCGGTCCGCCCGCCGCGCGGCTTCGGGCGGCTTCCGGTAGTGGGCCGCTTATGTTGGGGAGCATCGGATTGGGAAGGGGCTAGGTCGTGAATCTTCAGTTGGCTGGGCTGCGTGCGCTCGTTACCGGTGGGACCAGGGGGATCGGTCACGCGATCGTGGAGACGTTGGCCGCGGAGGGGGTGGCGGTGGGGTTGTGTGCGCGGACTGAGGCTGATGTCGCGGCGACGGTGGAGAAGTTGCGTGCTCAGGGGGCGACGGCCACCGGGCGGGCGGTTGATGTGGGGGACGGCGAGGCTTTGACGCGCTGGGTCACCGACAGCGCGGCCGAGCTGGGTGGGCTGGACATCGTGGTGGCGAACGTCAGCGCGCTGGCGATCGGTGACAGCGAGGAGCTCTGGCAGCAAAGCTTCGAGGTGGACATGCTCGGTACGGTCCGGCTGATCAGCGCGGCGATGCCGTTCCTGGAAGAGAGTCAGGCGCCTTCGATCGTCACGGTGTCCAGCGTCTCGGCCCGGGAGATCGACTTCGCTGCCGGTGCTTATGGCACGTTCAAGGCGGCCATCGTGCACTACACCCAGGGTTTGGCGTATCAGCTGGCAGCCAAGGGGATCCGCGCCAACAGCATCTCGCCGGGCAACACGTACTTCCCGGGCGGCGTGTGGGAGAACATCGAGCAGAGCAACCCCGCGCTGTACGCCGAGGCGCTCGCCCTGAACCCCACCGGCCGGATGGCGCGGCCCGAGGAGATCGCCCGCGCCGCCGTCTTCCTCGCGAGCCCCGCCGCCAGTTTTATCACCGGCTCCAACCTGCTCGTCGACGGTGCCCTGACCCGCGGCGTCCAGTACTAGACGCGGGACGGGGAGTGGCGAGATGCCACTCCCCGTCTCACCAATCAGTAGGCGAACTGCTGGAGTTGGGTGCCGTCTGGGCTGTAGGTCCAGGCGGTGCGGGTGGTTGGGTCCAGTTGGAGTGAGGTGTCCTGGACGCCGTGGAGGAGCAAGCCTCCGCGGTTGGTGACGATGCCGAGGTTCAGAGTGCGGATCACCTTTCCGGTGGTGAGGTCGACCACCGCTATCTGGCTGGTGGCGTTGTTGTCCGAGAGGGTGCCCTGTTGGGAGCCGAAGTAGATGGTGCCCTCGGGAGCAGAGAACGACACGAGCGCGATGTGGTGGAGACCGTCGACGGCGAACGAGTTCGGCGTGCCCTTGCGCAAGGCGAATCCGTCGCCCGTGGTCTGGGTCGTTTCGTCGTACGGCGTGAGCGTGGTGGTCGGTGTGATCTTCGTGCTGACCGAGCCGGCCGCCAGGTTGTACAGCGTGCCGGCGCCGTCCGAGGCGATGCCACGGCCGCAGGCGGAGACCGACTCCGCCGTGGTCACCGTCCTGGCGTCGAGGTCCACCTTGGCCGGCGCGACCCCGCCGAGGCAGATGATCGCGCTGCCGATCTTGCCCAGGAACACCGTGCCGGTGGACTTGTCGAGCTCCAGCAGGCTGTACGTGCCGGCCGGGATCCTGTCGTTGCCGTCAGCAAGGATCGGGGCTCCGACGGTGCCGTCGGCGAGGTCGACCGGGAGTACGGAGTCGACGTTGCCGGTGATGGCTCGGACCAGTACTGCGGCCCGGTTGCGCTTGGCATCGACCCTCCCGGCGACGACCCGGTACTCCGAAGCACGTAGTACCGAACTGCCCACCAACGTGCCGGTCACGGTGTCCCACGTCTCGAGCTGGACGTCGCCACCTGCTTGGCCCGCGTGCCCGAGTAGTACCCGGCCAGGAGCCACGCCGATCACGTGGTAGTCGGAACCAGCGCTCGGGTCCGAGGTGAGTACTGCGCCATAAGTACCGGTTGCGGTGGAGTAGCGCCGTACTTCGGTGCCACCGGCAACCGTGCGCAGTGCAGCGATCGAGTCCTTGCCGGCGGCAATGAAGCTCAGCAGGGTGCTGCCGTCGGGAGCCAGGCCGTCGTCCACGACCAGGTTGGAGACGGGTGACGCCTGGCCGATGACGTGCTGCTTGCTGTCGAGAGCGAGTACGCGAACGCTGTAGTTGGCGGAGGTCGTCAGGCCGAGGGACAGTGCGCTGAGGCGGACCGTGCCCGAGGTGGTGGACACAGTCTTGGTGGCCGAAGACGGGGTGTTCACTCCGTCGTTGTCCAGCGTCGATCCGTTGGCGTTGGTGAACGTGTTCAGCGAGCCGAAGAGGGTCGGTGCCGGGGCGGAGAACTCGATGATCGCCGACCTCGCGCCCGGGATGCTGCGCACGTCGTAGCGCAGATCGAAGGCAGGGGCGGTGCGGGTGACCTCGGCGGTGTGTCCGTAAGCGCCGACAGCGCCGGCGAGGGTTGGTGCGTCCGGCCGGGTGGTCTCAGAGCCGCCGGCGATCCGGATCGCCGCGAATTCGCCGTACTTGGTGAAGCTGGGGTTGCCGCCGAAGCCGGACAGGGCGATGCCGATGCCATAGAGGCCACCGCCGCCCTTGAAGGCGTCGGCCGGGATGGTGACGGTGCCGGTGGAGGCGGTCAGGGTCTGGTGCCAACCAGCGGAGAAGATCTGGCCGAGGGACGGGTTCCAGTGGCCGACTGTGGACACGACCAGTTCGGGGGCGGTTGCGGTGGTGACTCCGGTGAGGTCGTAGGAGATGGTGACCGATTTCCCCGCCTGGGCGGTCGCCGGGGCGAGCGGGGCGGTGGACTCGACGTACCGGCCGTCGCTCGGGCCGATGGTCAGGGTGCGCCGCACGGTCGCCTGGGCCTTGCCGCCGACCAGTACCTGGAAGGTGAGATCGACGCTGCGATCAGCGGTGGAGATCACCGGAAGCCCGGCCGCGGTCAGGAGCTGGCGCGGCGTCACCCTGATCGCCGGGGTGGCGGAGGTAAAGGTGCTTTTGCCGACAGTGAGTCTGTACTGCGGCTTGGCGTGCTGCGGCAGTCCGGTGACGTCGGCCGCGAAGGTCACGGGGCCGACCAGGCCTTGGCCGTTTCCGCCGGAAGCCATGTCACCAAGGTCGATCCGGTCCTGCTCGGTGGCCTCGAGGAAGGTGCCACCGAGGCCACCGACGGTGAACCGATGGGCGACGGAGAGCCGAACGATCGAGGGGTAGGTGCTCTTCAGCTTGCCGCCCAGCGCCTTCTCGGTCGCGGCGGTCACATCGATCTGGGGTCCGACCTGCAGTTTCCGGTCGATCTGCGGCGGGGTCTGGACCGCGCGGCCGGTCTCCTTCAGGAGATCCCGGACCTGCAGTGGGTTCAGTCGATGACCGGCCAGTCGACCGGCCTGGAGCACGACTGCCGCGGCCGCGGCGATCTCGGGCGCGGACGCCGACGTACCTCCGTTGAACACGGGAGTGACGGCCTGCGCGTTGCCGCCCGTGGTGTGCTGGAGCGCGATGATGTTGTCGCTGGGGGCGGACAGGTCCAACCGGCTGCCGAAGCCGGAGGAGAAGGTGCCGAAGCCGCTGATCCGGGTCTCCGCATAGGTACCGGTTCCGCTGGCGTTCGCCGGTACTGCGAGGGTGTCGTCCAAGGTGGTTCCACCGGCGGCGATGGCGCCGGAATCGGGGACCTTCGACGGCGTCGTGGTCAGCGCGACATCGTCGATCGTGGTGGCGGACTTGGCGTTCGCGGCCTTGTCGGTGGGGGTGCTGCCGCCGTCGGGGCCGACCGCGGCGGGGGTGTAGAGCCGGGTGCCGTCGTTCGAGGAGATCGACACCACGATGCCGTCCTTCTTGACGATCGAGGCGACCACGGCCCGGACGTACGGGTCGTCCTCCAGATAGCGGCCCGGGAACCCGACCGAGTCGGTGCCGAATCCGAGGCTCGCGGTGATGACGCTGGGGCGCGGCGTCTGGTGAGCGGCGGCCAGCAGCGCGCCGGCGATCTGCTTGATGGTCGGCTCCTGCGGGACGACCAGCCGGTACTCCGCGCCGGGCGCGATCCCTAGCAGGTCGGTATAGCCGCTGCCGGTGGCGTCCTCGCGCTGCTGATCGTGGGGGAGCGGGGCCATCACGCTGAAGTCGAGGAGCACCTCGCCCAGTACGGGATCCTGGTTCTTGGTCGAGCCGGCCGGGTCGAGCGAACCGTCGCCGCCGGCCACATAGGTGGGGATCAGCGGCATCGAGGGCAGGTCGAGGTAGCGCCGGCCGTCCTTCAGTACCGTCGTCGGGCCGTAGCCCTTGACGTAGTCGTCCCCAGCATCCGCCATCGACTGGTCGGTGAGGTCGCCGATGGACACGTTGGTGATGATCTCGCCGGTACCTGGCTGCTGGCCGAAGCCCTTCTGGAGGGTGGTGAAGGCACCCATCGCGTTGACTCCGCCGGCGTTGAGGAAGGCCTGGGCGGAGTTCGACACGGCGTAGTTCGACGGGACCTCAGCGGGGCCGGTCGCCGCGGGGGCTTTCGGAGCAGGGGTTGTGGTGGTTGGCAGTGCTTGAGGGCCGGCGTTCATGGTGTTCACGTAGCGGTCGGGTTCGGCGTACGCGACACCGGAGGTGCCCTGGAGGGCGCTGGCGACGGCTGTCGAATCCTTGTCCTGCACGGTGACCACATAGGTCCGCGACAGGTCAGGTGCATCGGCCAGTGAGCCGGCAGCCGTGGTGGGGAACAGCGGGTGCAAGGAGGTGGCGCCCACTGCGCGTAGCTTGGCGTCGAGGGCCTTGTCGCTGGTCTGCGGGACCCGGGCGGCCAGCCTGCCCTGGGCCTTGCCGGAGAGAGCGGGGCCGGTTACCGAGGTGGCCTGGTTCAGGGTGACCAGCACCTGGCCCGGTACTACGCCCTGACGCTGGGCGGGTGGTTTGGCTGCGCCCTTGGCAATGCCCTGGGCGGTGCCGTCCAAGGGAGTTCCGCCGACAGGCAGTTGGCCGGGAGCGCCAGGCGTGGGGGCGGCGATGGCTGAGGCGTCGGTGGAGGCCGACGGAGTGGCGGAGGCGGTGCCGGTGAAGATGGTGGCGGTCAGGGTCGCCAGGGCGAGAGCCGCGACGCCGTGCCGTCTGTAGCGGGGATGAGCAGGGTGCATGGGCAGGCCTTTCGATCAGGACGCAGCGGGCAGCATCCAGCGGGCGGCCGGGTTGGCGCCGGCTGCCACTTGATGAGGTAGGTGAGGCGGGCGTGGACCGGGCGGGCACTACGCCTCCTACTGATGGAGGATGTCAACGGAGACAGCAGCGGCACAAGGAATGTTGGTGGCTGAAGTACGCCGGGTGGCGGAGAGTCGCCACCAGCACGGCGGAGGATTCATGAAACTGAACGTCCTGGGACTCACGGACGAAACAGAGCGGGTTTATACCGCCCTGGTTGGGCTGCCGCAGTGCACCGCCTCCGAGTTGGCCGAGACTTGCGGACTGACCGCGGCTACTGTCGGGCGGCTCCTGTCCGCTCTGGTCAGGGATGGCCTCGCTACCCGGGCCGCCGGACGGCCACCTCGCTTCTCCGCCACCGTCCCCGACGTCGCGGTGGCCGCTCTGATCGACGTGCAGCAGCATCGGCTGGACGAGGCGCGTTCAGTGGTCCACCGATTGATGGAGACCTACCGCGAGGCGGCCCGGATCACGCATCCGGAGATGGCGGTCGAGTTGCTCACCGACCGCGATGACATCAGCTCGGCGGTGGCCCGGTTGACGGCTGACGCTCGGCGCGAAGTACGGGCGTTCGATCGTCCGCCGTACGTCGACCGGCCGGGGATGCACCTCGACGTACAGATCGAGCGGCAGCGGAGTGGCGTGGTCCATCGGGTCATCTACAGCCAGGAGGCGGTGGCTTGGCCGGGCCGGATGAACTCCGACATCGGACCCAGCATCAAGGCCGGGGAGAAGGCCCGGGTCCGGCCCGAGCTGCCGCTGAAGCTGGTGATCAGCGACAACCAGGTGGCCATCATCCCGTTCAGCCTGGCGGCCGGCGGTCAGTCGGCGGCCTACCTCATCCACCAGTCGCCGATGCTCGTCGCGCTCGAGTCCCTCTTCGAAGGCGAATGGGAGCGGGCCGTCGCACTGTCGGAGGGCGGACCGACCGCCGGCGGCGACCCGACACAGCCGGACGACGACACCCGCTGCCTGCTGGAACTGCTCGCCTCCGGCCTCACCGATGCGGCCATCGCTCGCTCCCAGGGCTGGAGCGAGCGGACCACGCAGCGGCGGATCCACCGGCTGATGCAGCAACTCGGCGCCTCAACCCGCTTCCAGGCCAGCCTTACCGCAGCCCGCCGCGGCTGGCTATGAGGTTCGCCAGGAGAACTCGGGCTCGTAGCCGAGGACCCGCCGCGCCTTGTCGATGGACAGGAGGGTTTCGTTCGGGCCGAAGGGCTTCTTAACCGGTACGTCGGGGAATACCTCGGCCAGAAGTTCTTCGTTGGGCCGCGACATCACGGTGTCGGCGTTGGCGATGATGAAGACGTCGGTGCCGGTGGTGTCGAATTCGAGGGCCCGGCGTACTGCTTGAGCGCCGTCGCGGGCGTCGATGTAGCCCCAGAGGTTCCACTTCCGCAGCCGGGCGTCGGCGTCGAAGGAGGGGAATCTCGCGTAGTCCTCCGGATACATCACGTTCGAGAACCGCAGGCCGAGCATCTTGAGGTCGGGATGCCAGCGGCACAACTGCCGCGCGAGCTCCTCCTCGAGCGTCTTGACCAGCGAATAGGTGCTGTTCGGCCGCGGCGGGTACTCCTCGTCGACCGGCACATAGGGCGGGGCCTCGTCGAACGGCAGGCCGAGAACCGTCTCACTGGACGCCCAGACGATGTTCCGTACTCCGGCCCGCAGCGCCGCGGAGAACACGTTGTAGCTCGTGGTCATGTTGTTGTGGAACGTCGCAGCGTTCGGCCGCAGCCCAGGAGCCGGAATCGCCGCCAGATGCACCAACGCGTCGACACCGTCATACCTGTCGTCGATGCCGGCCATGGCTTCGTAGGCCTGTCCGAAGTCCGTCAGGTCGACCCGCGTCGACCTGACGTCGGGCCGAGTGGGCGGTGCCTGGTCCAGGGCGACAACGTCCCAGCCCTGGTCATGCAGGTGATCGACCACCGCCTTGCCTAGTTTGCCGCTGCTGCCGGTGACCGCTACCCGTTTGCTCACTTTCAGATCATTACATTCTCACCGGCGGCGGGTGACGCGCTGTCTCATGCTGAGACAGGTGAGGCACTTGTCGGTCAGCGGGGCGGTGTTGGACGGGTGAGGTTCAGGGATCGGCGGAGTTGGGGGAGTAGGGGTAGGAAGGTCGGAGGTGGCGTGGTGCCGGTCACGACGCTCAGGGTCAGGCTGTAGCGGAAGGGGGCTGGGACCAACTGCTCGCCGGGGCGGAGTTCGCCGGCCAGGGCGCTGCGGGGGACCAGGGCGAGTTGGGAGCGGCGGCGAGCCATCGCGACCGTGGTTCCGAGGGTGACGCCGCGGCGGGCGCGGGCGCCGAGAGCGATCAGGCGGTTGCGGATCTCCTCGATGCCGCGGTCGTAGGTGGAGAACGGGAGATCGCGCTCTCTCAGCGGTTGCTTGCCTGTCCCGGGCAGGGCCACGCCGGGTGGGACGAAGAGGACCAGGTGGTCGCGGCCGACGGGATGCGCGACCGTGCCGCGAGGAAGAACCATCTGGTCGGCGATCGCGATGAACGCAGCGTCCATGGTGCCTTCGGCAACCTTCTCGACCAGGAACTGACCATGGTCCACCTGTTGCTCGATGTCGATGTCGGTCAGCTCGGCGTCCAGAATGGGGAACAGGATCGGGGCCAGGCTGCTGAATGTGCCGATCACCAGGCGGGTCCCGGCCGCTGCGGACCTGGTCGCGCCGTACACCTCCTCGAGGTGGCCGAGGATGTGCTCAGCGCGCCTGGCCAGTTCTGTTCCTGCTGCGGTCGGCCGGGCGCCGCGGGTGTCTCGCTCGAAGAGCTGGGTCTCGCAGGCGCGTTCCAGCCGGGCCAGTCGCTGGGATGCGGACGGTTGGGCGATCCGCAGTTCGCGCGCCGCCGTGCCGACCGAACCGGTCCGCCTGATCGCCAGCACCAGGCGAAGGTCTTCGACCGATGGTGATGAAGTCATAGGTACAGCCTATGGCCGCCGGATGATTGTTGCCGGCTACCTGGGGAGCGCTCTCCGGACCAGGATCGATGCATGAGAACAGCAGCTGGGAGAGCGCGGCGAGACGCGCTGTTTCTCCTGGCAGGAAGCGGTACTGCGGATCTGGCCTACCGGATCACGCAGGTCGCCTTCCCGTTGGTGGTTCTGCAGCAGACAGGCTCCGTCGCGGCAACCGGATTGGCGGGTGGCGCGTCGGGGATTCCAGTGGTGTTGTCGCCGTGGTGGGCCAGGAAAGCGCGGCAGTGGGTCGATTCCGGTCCACGGTTGGCGGTTGTCGCCGCAGTACAGGCGGTTGCGCTGGCGATGGTTCCGGCTGCGGCCGTGCTCGGTTTGTTAGGCCCGGAGGTGTTGATTGCCAGCGGACTCCTGCTGGGTTGCGGAGATGCGTTGGCGACGCCAGGTCGAGCGGCTCTACTTGCCGACACCGGTGACCGTTGGGGACCTGACAAGGCGGTGCTGCTGTTGACCTGGCAGGACGGGATCAGGCGCGCAGGCATGGTGGTCGGTCCACCGCTCGGCGCGCTGGCGATCGCGGCCGGGTTCACTGATGGCTTGCTGTGGGTCGAAGCCGGGACGGTTCTGGTCGCCGGGCTGCTCGCAGTGAGCGTCACCGGGGAGCGCTCTCCCGCGATCCGGGAGCTGCCGTCGATCCGGGCCAGTCTGGTCGGGCGGAGTGACGTGCTCTACGGCTGGATCGTCCGGGGGGCGGGATGCTTCACCTGGTTCGCGTTCACGCTCGGTCTGTCGGTGATCGGTGCCGAGCGAGGTCAGCCGGGCGTCTACGTGGCCGCCGGGATGTCCGGGTACGGCGTCGGCTCGGTGGTGGGCACGTTGATCTCCCTGGCACTGATCCGGCGATTCCCACCGGTACCGCTGACCGCGATCGCCTGGACCGTCGTCGGGAGCTGCTGGATCGGCATGGGTGTCTGGACCACACCGGCCGCGGTCGCAGTACTGGGAGCTCTTTCGGGTGTGACCATCGTGCTGGGAATCGGGGCCATCACGGCACTGATCACCTGGACGTCGGCAGGTGCGCAGCGGCGTGCGTTGTTGTCGGGCCAGTCAGTCGTGGTGAACGCCAGCAGTTCGGCCGGCCTGCTGATCGGGGGACCGGTGCTGGCGGTGATCGGGGCTGAGCACACGCTGATCGGGGCCGGCCTGGTCACCTGCCTGGTGGCGCTGGGAGTGCTGCCGGCCAGGAGAAACCGGGAGGCGCGGAAAACCAGGGGCTGTCAGAATGCGGAACATGACGGAGATCGTGATCACCACGTTGGCCGAGCGGCCTGATGTCGTGCCCTATCTGGGCGACTTCTGGAATTCCTGGCCCGAGTTCATGAAAGAGGATCTGGTGGCCGACGCGCTGCTCGGCGCGGTGCCGAAGGAGTTCCCGGATCAGTGCCTGATCGCGACCGAGGACGGCGAGGTGGTCGCGCATGCGCGCAGCATCCCGTTCGCCTTCCCGATCGAGGGGCGGCCGGAGCTCCCGGCGCGCGGCTGGGACCAGGTGCTGCAGTGGGGGAGCGAGGACCACCGCCTCGGCCGCGCCACGAATGTCTCCAGCGCCCTGGAGATCATGATCAAGCCGACCCACCGCGCCCGCGGGCTCTCGCACCGCATGGTCGGAGCCATGCGCGATGCGGTCAAGGCCAAGGGTCACAGCACCCTGTACGCACCCGTCCGGCCGAATGGGAAGACAGCCGCCGCGCTGCCGATGGCGCAGTACGTCGAACAGGTGCGTGAGGACGGGCTGCCGGTCGATCCGTGGTTGCGGGTGCACGTGAGGGCCGGCGGGAAGATCGTGAAGGTGGCGCCGACCTCGATGACGGTTTCCGCGTCGCTCGCCGAGTGGCGCGAGTGGACCGGCCTGCCGTTCGACCGCACCGGCGACGTGATCGTGCCGGGAGCGCTCGTGCCGGTGCACTGCAGTGTGGAGCACGACAGCGCCGTCTACCTCGAACCCAACGTCTGGGTCCAGCACGACCTCTGAGCGTGAATACCCCAACTAATCGGGGTATTCAGCCTCGATCAACCGCCGCACGATCGGTGGCATGACAGCCACAGAGCAGAACAAGGTCACCGTTCGGGACTTCATCGACGGTCTGTTCACCAAAGGAGACCTGGGCGCGGTGGACACCTACCTCGCCGAGGACTTCATCAACCACGACCCACCCTTCGGGGTGTCCGCCGATCGGGAAGGGATGCGGACCGCCGCGACGATGATGCGGGCCGGCTTCACCGACTGGCACAGCGAGCTGCACGAGTTGATTGCCGAGGGCGACCTCGTGGTCGAGCGCTTCACGGCCGGCGGTACCCAGACCGGCGAGGTGATGGGGGTGCCGCCGACCGGCCGGGAGGTCAGCCTGCCGGGGATCAACATCTTCCGGCTGCGGGACGGCCGCATCGTCGAGCGCTGGGGACGGCTGGACGAGCTCGGCTTTCTCCGTCAGCTCGAGGTCGTTCCGGCGTAGCATCCACGGTATGGGCGCGGGCGATCGCCTGGAGATGCTGATCCGCCGCTGCTACGCGGGGCTGGAGACGGATGCCCTGCGGGCCGAGGTGCTCGACCGGCTCCGCGGCATCCTGACCGTCGACGCCGCCTTCATCGCCACCGTCGATCCGGCCACCCTGCTGTTCACCTCGGCGACCGCGGAGGATCCGCTCGGCACGGTCACGGAAGCGTTCCTGGACAACGAGTTCGGCCGGTCCGACGTCAACAAGTTCACCGCGCTGGCGGCCGCCGCGGATCCGGTCAACTCACTGGATCACGCGACCCGCGGTGACTGGTCCTCGAGCTCCCGGTACGTCGAGGTGATGGCGCCGCTCGGCCTGGGCGACGAACTGCGGGCGGCGCTGAGGTCCGGCGGCCGTTGCTGGGGAATGATCTGCCTCCATCGGGCGGACGCCGGGTCCGGGTTCTCGGAGCGGGAGCTGACCCTGGTGCGGCGCCTCGGTCCCCATCTGGCCGAGGGTTTCCGGCGCAGCCTCCTGGCCACGAAGGAGCGTCCGGCAACTGAGATCGGACCAGGAGTGATCGTCCTGACCAAAGGGTTCGAGGTGGTGGCGAGCAGCCCGGAGGCGGAGCACTGGCTGACGGAACTGGACCACCACGACGACCCGATGCGTCGTACGGAACTCCCGGTTGCCGTGCGGGCCGCAGCGGCTCAGCTCACTCATGTTCACGAGCTGCCGGCCGCGCCGGTGCTGAAGGTGAGAACGCGGGCCGGACGCTGGCTCGCGGTCCATGCATCGACGTTGAGCGGTGCGGGTGATCACCACATCGCGGTCGTCATCGAGCCTGCTACGCCGACCCAGCTCGGCTCGTTCCTGCTCGATCTTCACGGCCTGACGCCGGCTCAGCAACGGGTGACCGAGCTGGTCCTTCGGGGGCGGTCGACCCGGCAGATCATCGAGCAACTGCATCTGTCCCCGCACACGGTCCAAGAGCATGTCCGCGCGGCCTACGACAAGGTCGGCGTGGGAAGCCGCCGCGAGCTGATCGCCGCGTTGCTCGGCGATCACTGAGACCCGCTCGGAATCAGAAAGTCCGCATCACCTTGATGATGCGGCGGCGGAGCCAGACCCGCCTGGTGCCGTCCGGGTAGCGCCTCAGCCTGGCGAGCTCCCAGCCGCCGTACTCGGCGTGCTCGGTGAGCAACCGCCGTACTGCGCCGCGCGACTCGGTCCTCGACACCTCGAACTGCTGCAGCTCGTATTCAGCCATCCGCACCTCATTTCCTACCGGAACAACAACAACTTCTTCACGAAACATCCTCCAGCGCCGCCACGATGGCCGGCGGCAAGGTCAGCTCCTCCACGCCCAGTACCGACTTCAACTGCATCGCCGTCCGGGCCCCGACGATCGCCGCCGTCACGCCCGGCCGGTCCCGGACCCAGGTGAGCGCCACCTCGAGCGGAGTCCAGCCGAGCCCGTCAGCAGCGCGGGCTACCGCTTCAACGATGCCCGAACCTCGCCCATCGAGGTAGGGGTCGACGAATCTGGACAGATGTTGAGACGCCGCCCGGGAGTCGGCGGGGATGCCCGTCCGGTACTTCCCAGTCAACACACCGCGCCCAAGTGGCGACCAAGCCAGTACTCCGATGCCGAGGCCGCCCGCCGCTCGAATGGCATCCGCCTCCGCGTCCCGGGCGAGCAGGGAGTACTCCACCTGGTTCGACACCGGTACTGCGCGCCCGGGCCACGCCTGCTGCCAGGTGACGGCTCTGGCGGACTTCCAGCCCGCGTAGTTCGACACCCCGACGTACCGGACCTTGCCGGAGCTCACCGCGTGGTCCAGCGCCGACAGAGTCTCCTCCAGCGGCACGTCGTCGGACCAGGTGTGCAGCTGCCACAGATCGATGTAGTCCACGTTCAGCCGCCGCAGGGACCCTTCCAGGTCGCGCAGCAGGGCACCGCGGGAGGTATCGGTGATCCGCTCGCCCCGGCGGACGCTGAAGCCGGCTTTGGTGGCGATCACGAGGTCGTCGCGATCCACCACGTCGCCGAGCAGGGAGCCGATCAGCAGCTCGCTGTCACCGTCGCCGTACGCCGCGGCGGTGTCGATCAGGGTGCCGCCGGCCGCCACGAAAGCCGCGAGTTGCTCACGGGCCTCGTGCTCGTCGGTGTCGCGGCCCCACGACATGGTGCCCAGGCCCAGCCTGCTCACCGTCAGGCCACTGTGACCCAGATAGCGCTGCTGCATGAGCCGAGCCTATTGCGGACCTCCGACATCGGCTCGTTAGGCTCGCCTGTCATGCGACTCGGACTCAACATCAGCTTCGTCCTCGGTGGGGACGACCATCTGGATCACCTGCGGCTGGTGAGGGAGGCCGAGGCGCTCGGATTCTCCGTCGCCTGGGCCGCTGAGGCGTACGGCTCGGACGCCGCCACGCTGCTCAGCTGGATAGCAGGCCAGACCTCGACCATCGACCTCGGCGCGGGCGTCTTCCAGATCCCGGCCCGGACGCCGGCGATGACCGCGATGACGGCGGCGACCCTCGACAAGCTCTCCGGCGGCCGGTTCCGGCTCGGGCTGGGCGTGTCCGGACCTCAGGTGTCCGAGGGCTGGCACGGCGTCCGCTTCGCTCAGCCGTTGCTCAGGACGCGTGAGTACGTTGCCATCGTGAACTCCGCGCTGCGCCGCGAGACGGTCGCGTTCGAAGGCAAGTACTTCACCCTGCCTCTGCCCGACGGGCCGGGGAAGGCGCTCAAGCTCTCGATCCGGCCGGTGCGCGATCATGTACCGGTCTACCTGGCCGCCGTCGGCCCGAAGAACCTCGAACTGGCCGGCGAGATCGCCGACGGCTGGCTCGGCATCCTGAACGACCCGTCGTACCTGGGAGAGCAGTTGAACCACATCAGGACCGGCCGCGGGCCGGATCGCGGCCTGGACGACTTCGACGTGGTCGCCTCCGTCCCGGTCGTGGTCGGGGACGACATCGAGGCCGGCGCCGACCCGATCCGCGGTTACACCGCGCTGTACATCGGCGGAATGGGCAGCCGCGAGAAGAACTTCTACAACGCGCTCGCGGTCCGGATGGGGTACGCCGACGAGGCCAAGGAGATCCAGGACCTCTACCTGGCGAAGAAGCACCGCGAGGCGATGGCCGCCGTACCGCTGGGCTTCATCGACTCGATCTCGCTGCTCGGTGGCAAGGAGCGGATCGCCGACAAGCTCACCGCGTACGCCGAGGCCGGCGTCACCACACTCGCCCTGACCCCCTTCGAACCGACCGTGGAGCAACGGATCGACACGCTCCGCACCGTGGCCGCGGCCCTTGAACTCGCCGGGATCGGTGACTGACAGTCCATGTCGATCTGGGACGCCATCATCCTCGGCATCGTCGAGGGGCTCACCGAATTCCTGCCCGTCTCCAGCACCGGTCACCTGACCATCACCTCGAAGATCCTCGGTCTGCAGATCGACGATCCGGCCATCACGGCCTTCACCGCGGTGATCCAGTTCGGCGCGATCGCGGCCGTGGTGCTCTTCATGTGGAAAGACATCCGCCGGTACGCCGTGGCGTGGTTCCGCGGTCTGCGGCACGCCGAGTACCGGGGTGAGTTCGACCACCGGATGGGCTGGTACGTCATCGTCGGCTCGCTGCCGATCTGCATCGTCGGGTTCCTCGCGAGGGACATCATCTCCGGGCCGCTGCGCAGCCTGTGGTGGGTCGGGGGGTCGTTGATCGTCTGGTCGTTCTTCATGATCGCGGCCGAGCGGCTCGGCAGCCAACGCCGCCCGCTGACCCGGATCACGCTGATCGACGCCGTCTTTATGGGCATCATCCAGTGCCTCGCCCTGATCCCGGGCGTCTCCCGCTCCGGCGCCACCATCACGGCCGGCCTGTTCCGCGGCCTCGACCGGGTCGCGGCGACCCGGGTGGCGTTCCTCCTCGGCATCCCGGCCCTGGTCGGCGCGGCCGTCTTCGAACTACCCCACGCCCTCGACGGCAGCGTCGGCGCCGTCCCGGTCCTCGTCGGCACCATCGTCAGCTTCATCGTCGGCTACGCCTCGGTCGCCTGGCTGATCAGATTCGTCGCCAAACACACCACCGAGGTCTTCGCCTTCTACCGAATCCTCCTAGGCATAGTCATCCTCATCCTCCTAGCCACCAGCACCATCACCGCCACCTGACCCCTGCCAAAACCTGGGATCATTCGCCCCGTTTTCACCTTCTGTGGACAAGTGGTCTAGCGGTGTGTCAGACCACTCGTCCACAGAACGTCAAGACGGGGCGAATGAGTGGAAGGCGTGGTTAGAGCCAGCCGGCTTTGCGGAAGCCGGCGTACATGGCGGTGCAGACGATGGCCATCAGGGTGAGGACGGCGTAGTAGCCGTAGTACCAGCGGAGTTCGGGCATGTTGTCGAAGTTCATGCCGTAGATGCCGGCCAGCATGGTCGGGACCGCGGCGATCGCGACCCAGGCTGAGATGCGGCGCATGTCGTCGTTCTGCTGGACCGAGACGCGGGCCAGGTGGGCGTTCAGGGCAGAGCTGAGCAGAGTGTCGAGGACGTCGGTCTGCTCGGAGACGCGGATCACGTGGTCGGCGACATCGCGGAAGAACGGCGCCGCCTCGCGACTGACCAGCGGGACGGCACCGTGGGCGAACGCCTCCATCGGTTCGCGCAGCGGGAGGACCGCGCGGCGCATCTCCAGCACCTCGCGCTTGAGCAAGTAGATCCGCTCGGCGTCGCTGGTTGGTGCGGGCGAGAAGACCGAGGACTCCACCTCGTCCACGTCGATCTCGACGTACTCCGCGACCGCTTCGTAGCCGTCGACCACCGAGTCGCAGATCGCCCAGAGCACCGCGGGCGGGCCGTGACCGAGGACCGAGGCGCGGTCCTCGAGTTCCTGCCGGGCCGTGGTCAGGGCAGCCCCTTCGCCGTGGCGGACCGTCACGACGTACCGGTTGCCGACGAAGACGCTGACCTGGCCGGTCTCGACCGCGTCGTTGGCGTCGACGTACCAGAGGGTGCGCAGGACGACCACGATCGATTCGCCGTACCGTTCGACCTTCGGGCGCTCGTGGGCCCTCAGGGCGTCCTCGACGGCGAGTTCGTGCAGGTTGAAGAGCTTCTGGACCCGGCGCATCTCGTCCTCGGTCGGCTCGTGCAGCCCGACCCAGCCGAACGAGGCGCCGTCGTCGTCGATCGCCTGCGCGACCGTCTCGGGGTCCCGGGGCAGGTCTTGCCGTTCGCCCTCGGCGTAGACCCCACAGTCGACGATCACCACGCCATGATCGCATCGACCCCATCCCTTGCGTCCGAAGAGGCGCGGGGCAGGCCCCTCGTCGCTTCGGACGTAAGGATCAGAGGTGGGAGCGGGAGGCGGGGCTTTGGGGGGACCGGATAGCGTGCGGGCATGCCCACGGTGATTCTGGTTCGGCACGGTCGTAGTAGCGCCAACACGTCCGGTGTGCTGGCCGGACGGACGCCAGGGGTCAAGCTTGACGAGTTCGGGCTGCAGCAGGCCGTCAAGGTGGGGGAGCGGCTCGCGGAGCTCCCGCTGGCCGCGATCGTCACCTCGCCGCTGGACCGCTGCAAGCAGACCGCGGCCGCGATCGCGAAGTACCACCAAGAGTTGCGTCCGGCAACGGACCGGCGGCTGACCGAGTGCGGGTACGGCGACTGGACCGGCAAGAAGATCGGCACGCTGGCGAAGGATCCGCTCTGGTCGGTGGTCCAGCAGCACCCCTCGGCGGTGACGTTCCCGAACGGCGAGTCGATGCGCGGGATGCAGCAGCGGGCGGTGGACGCGATCCGCGAGCACGACGCGACCCTGAAGGCGAGCCATGGCGACCACGCGCTCTGGGTGGCGGTATCGCATGGGGACGTGATCAAGGCGATCGTCGCCGACGCGCTGGGTCAGCATCTGGACACGTTCCAGCGAATCGTCGTCGACACGGCGTCCACCACGATCATCACCTACACCGCGACCCGCCCGTTCCTGGTTCGCCTGAACGACTCGGGCAGCGAGCTGGCATCCCTCGTCCCGAAGCCCCCGGCCAAGACGAAGGGCCGGGCCAAGAAGTCCGCAGTACAGTCCTCCGACGCCGTAGTCGGTGGACGGTAATAGGGTTTCAGCATGGCTCGCGTAGTGCATTCGTATGACGATCCGGATCGGTTCGTCGCCGGTACCGTCGGAGAACCCGGTGCCCGGACCTTCTTCCTGCAGGCCAGGGCGGGGGTCAGGCTGACCTCGGTGGCCTGTGAGAAGGAACAGGTGATGGCGCTCGCGGAGCGGTTGGACGTGATGCTCGACGAGGTCGCCCGGCGGTTCGACCGGGAGCCGTCCACGCCGCTCGGGCTGGACGACACGGACCCGCTGGAGCAGCCGATCGAGGAGGAGTTCCGGGCCGGCACCATGACGCTGGCCTGGGAGGCCGACGCCGAGCGGGTGGTGATCGAGGTGTTCGCCGTGATCACGACCGAGCAGGTCGAGGTCGAGGAGACCGACCCGGTGACGGCCGCGATGGAGTCCGAGGACGCCGAGGTGTTCATCGTCCGGATCAGCGAGGAGCAGGCGCGCGCGTTCGCCCGCCGGGCGGTCGCGCTGGTCGCCTCCGGCCGGCCGAGCTGCCCGTTCTGCGGCCGCCCGATCGACCCGGAGGGGCATATCTGCCCGCGCGCCAACGGTTACCGCAGGCACGTCCGCGAATGACCGACCTCGACCTGCTCCGGACCGGCGAACTTTCTCTGCACGGACGACTGGTGGCCGCCTCGAACGGCACCTTCCAGGGTTCCGTGAGCCTCGACGGTGAGTCCGCGACCGTTGTCTACAAACCTGTCGAGGGCGAGCGCCCTCTCTGGGACTTCCCGGACGGCACGCTCGCGCAGCGCGAGTACGCCTCGTACGTCGTGTCGGAGGCGCTCGGCTGGTCCGTAGTACCGCCGACCCTGCTCCGGGACGGACCCCTCGGCGAGGGCATGGTCCAGCTCTGGATCGACGAGACGGAGCTGCTGCCGGGCGAGACCGAGCTGGTCGACATCGTCCCGCAAGGACGGGTTCCCAAGGGCTGGATCGGCGTACTCGACGCGCTCGACGGCCGGCACAACCCGGTGACGCTGGTGCATGCGGACAACGACGCGTTGCGGCGGATGGCGGTGTTCGATGCCGTGGTCAACAATGCCGACCGCAAGGGCGGGCACGTGCTCAACCCGGGCGACGGCCGGGTGTTCGGCGTCGACCACGGCGTCACCTTCAACGCCGACGACAAGCTGCGCACGGTGTTGTGGGGATGGGCCGGTACGCCGGTACCGCCGGAGCTGCTGGATGACGTCAAGAAGCTCGCGGACGGACTCGCGGGGCAGCTGGGAGCCGAGTTGTGCGCGCTGATCACCGGGGTCGAGTTGACTGCTACTCGTGAGCGGTGTGCCACGTTGCTCAAGACCGGGATCTTCCCGTTCCCGAGTGACGACTGGCCCGCCATTCCCTGGCCCGCGTTCTAGGCCTGGGCGGCGAGGCTCGTGAACGTGCTCGGGCTGGTTCCGCGCTCGCGTTTGAAGGCGGCGCTGAAGCTGAAGGCGTCGGCGTACCCCACTCGTCGGGCGACGGCCGCGACGGTAGCGCCGGGTTCCGCGAGTAGGTCTGCTGCGACGGTCATCCGGACGTCGGTCAGGTAGGCGAGCGGCGATTCGCCGGTGAGCTCAGTGAACCGTCGCGCCAGCGTGGTCCTCGACACTTGGGCGACGTCGGCCAGGGTTGCCAGCGACCAGCCTGCCTCGGGCGACTGGTGCATCGCCCGCAGTACTGGTCCCACCACGTCATCGGCAAGCGCTTGGTACCAGGGCGGCGGGGTCTGCTCGAACCAGGCTCCCAAGGTGCAGATCATCAGCCAGTCGACCAAGCGGTCGAGGGCGAGTTGGCGTCCGAGGGATCCGGCTGCGATCCGTTCCTCGAGGTAGGCGCGCAGGGGACCGCAGTCGTGGTCCTCGGGAAGGACGAGCACCGGGGGAAGTTCGCTGAGCAGACGCCGGGGCATCTCCTGACGAACGTGATAGGCACCGGCCAGCAGGACGGTGCCGCCGTCGCCGCGATCGGGTCCGGGCGGTTCGATCTCGCCGTTGCACAGCACGGCCACCGGCTGGGTGGACCGCTCCGGATCGTCGGTGAACAGGAACGGGCCCGGCCCTCGCACGATCGCCGTGTCGCCCGTCCGCACGAACTGGGCAGGCGCGCCGGACACCACCAGCCAGCCGTCACCGTGCAGCGGCGAGCAAAGGGTGAGCGCCGCACCGTCGACGAAGCGCAGTCCGTACGGCGGTCTGAGCACCCGCGTTCCCATCACAGCACCCTCGGCACGCAGTCCCCAGAGCAGATCATCGAGCGGATCCATACCGCCAAGATAGGCGGCAATTGGTGGAATGGGTGTGGTGATGTCGCCCGGTGGGACGGACGGACATACGACGGGCACTGACACACATGGTCTGCTGGGCAGGGCGCGGATTGACTTGTGGGTATGACGATTTTGGTGCTGGGGGCAACGGGTAAGACGGGCCGGCGGGTACTGCGGCGGCTGCGTGAGCAGGGCGAGAAGGTTCGCGCCGCATCACGTTCAGCGGAGACACGGTTCGACTGGGATGACCCCAGTAGCTGGGCGGGCGCAGTACGGGATATCGAGTCGGTCTACCTGATCGCCCCGGATGATCCGGCTCCGATTGAGGCGTTCGTCGAGCAGGCCGTGGCGGCTGGTGTCCGGAGGTTCGTGGTGTTGTCGGGTCGCGGGGTCGACCAGATCGGCGAGGGGTTCGCGGCTGGAATGGGCGTGGCAGACCGGGCCGTCCGAGCCTCGGCGGCTGAGTGGACCATCCTGCGGGCGAACAACTTCGACCAGAACTTCGACGAGGATCTGTGGCGGGCCCCGTTGCTGGCCGGGCGGCTGGCGCTGCCGGCGGGGGAGGTGGGGGAGCCGTTCATCGATCTCGAGGATGTCGCCGACGTGGCCGCCGCGGTGCTCACCCGGCCCGGTCACGAAGGCAGGATCTACGACCTCTCCGGACCGGAGTCGCTGACCTTCGCGCAGGCGACCGAGGCGATCTCGACGGCGTCCGGGAGACCGATCTCGTACGTCGAACTCTCGCCGGCCGAGTACCGCGCCGAACTCCTCGCCGAGGGGTGGCCGGTCGAGGCGGTCGACAGCGTGAACGCGATGTTCGACCTGATGCGGGAAGGACAGCTCGCGGAACCGGCGGACGGTGTCCGGCAGGTTCTCGGCCGGGACGCCGGCTCGTTCGCGGACTACGTGGCGCGGGTCTGGCGTCCGTAGTACCGGCTGGTCCCGGCGGAGGGTAGGGGACGAGGGGTTCGTCCGCCACCGGATCCGGGGAATGGAACCGCGTCGTGGCGCGAATTCGCTGACTGGATAGGCTCCGTCTCATGCAGGCGTGGACGAAACCAGAAATCCCGGTCGTACCCGGGCCGGCCCGGCGTCTTCGCCTCTACGACACCGCCTCGCGCGGCCTGGTGGAGGTTCCCCCCGCCACCGACGGCTCGGCCCGGATGTACGTCTGCGGCATCACGCCGTACGACGCGACCCACATGGGCCACGCTGCGACGTACGTCACCTTCGACCTGATCAACCGGATGTGGCGCGACGCCGGCTACGAGGTGCACTACACGCAGAACATCACCGACATCGATGACCCGCTGCTCGAACGCGCGGCCGCGACGGGCGTCGACTGGACGGATCTGGCGCACAGTGAGATCCAGCTGTTCCGCGACGACATGACCGCGTTGCGGGTGATCCCGCCGCAGAACTATGTCGGGGTGGTGGAGTCGATTGGGCTTGTCACCGACGCGATCGCCGACCTGCAGCGCGCGGGTGCCGTCTATGACGTCGACGGTGACCTGTACTTCGCGGTGAAGGCCGATCCGACCTTCGGGAGCGTCTCCGGGTACGACGTGGAGACCATGCGCGCGCTGTTCGCCGAGCGGGGCGGCGATCCTGACCGCGAGGGCAAGCGGGATCCCCTGGACAGCCTGCTGTGGCGTCACGAGCGTCCGGGCGAACCGGCCTGGGACTCGCCGTTCGGCGCCGGCCGGCCGGGCTGGCACGTGGAGTGCTCTGCGATCGCGCTGGAACACCTGGGGATGTCGTTCGACGTCCAGGGTGGTGGCAGCGACCTGATCTTCCCGCACCACGAGATGTCGGCCAGCGGGGCGCAGGTGGCGACAGGGGAGCACCCGTTTGCCCGGGCGTATGTGCACCAGGCGATGGTCGGGCTGGACGGCGAAAAGATGTCGAAATCCAAGGGCAACCTGGTGCTCGTCTCGAAGGAACGCCAGGCGGGCACCGATCCGATGGCGATCCGCCTGGCCCTACTGGCCCATCACTACCGCACCGACTGGTTCTGGGCGCCGACGGATCTCCTGGACGCCCAGGCACGCCTCGACGTTTGGCGCGGCGCGATCACCCGAGGATCCGGCCCCGACGCCGCTCACACCATCGACGCCATCCGAGCAGCCCTGACCAACGACCTCGACACCATCGCCGCCCTCTCGGCCGTCGACACCTGGTCCGACTCCAACGGCAACGACCCCGAGTCTCCCGCCCTGCTCGCCCAGGCCCTCGACGCCCTCCTAGGCATCAAGCTCTAGCCGGTACGCCGGTACGCCGGTACGCCGGTACGCCGGTACGCCGGAGGTCGGGTCCGGCGCGCGAACCCTTAGCCCGTGACCGGGTGGTGGGTCTTGACCGGTGTTGGGACCGGGGCGGCTGGTGGGACGCCGACGTCGGTGCCGGGGATCGGGACGGTTGGCTTCGGCTTTGGGGTTGGCTTGGGGTGGGCTGCGGGCTTGGCGCAGGTTGCTGAGGCTAGGCGGATCACCTGGGCGCCGTTGCCGAGGTTGATGGTCAGGCCGGTGACGGTGAACGAGCCGTCCGCACCCGCCGACTGCTCGTTGACCGTGATCGTGGCCAGCGGCGCGGCGGGGATGACCGCGCCCTCCTTCGTGCTCGGGATCTGGATCTTCAGGCCGAGCAGGGTCAGCGATCCCACGTCGACCCCACCGCGGTCGCCGGCGCACCAGACGTTGATCGCGTCGATGCCGAGGATCGAGCTGGGTGGCGTGAGCAGCAGGTCACACAGTTCGGGAAGGTTCTTCACCGGCAGGTCGACCGTACTTAGATCCGGCAGCGGCAGGCCGAGGTCGGGCAGCGGGAGATCCGGAATCGGCAGATCATCAGCGCCCGTGGCTGGCAGGGACGCGCAGGACTTCTTCAGTTCCGGCGGCAGCTTCACCTGGTTGAGCGCACCCTGCCCGAGGGTGACGTCGAGGAGCTCGACCGACGCCTTGTCGTTCCCGGCGGTCACCGTCGCCGTGCGCGCGGACAGCAGAGGGTTCTTCGGTAGCTCGAGTGCCGAGGAACTGTGCTCGCGGCCGTCCCGCGACTCGACGTACGGCGTCTTCTCGACCGGCACCTGGCCGTCGGCACCGACCGCGTATGCCGAGGAGGGCCGGTCGACCGCGTTGCCTGCCGGGGCGCTGGCCACCAGGGTCAGGGCTACGAGCCCGGTCACGGCCGCGGCTGTCAACGCCGTCGGGACGATGTTTCGTCGCATCTGGAGGATCCTCACTCTGAGCCGCGCATTACTTGCTGTCGATCAGGACGAGCGTCCCGAGCGGGACGCGTTGGAGACGGTCGAGGGCGGTCTGGGGCACCCGCACGCAGCCGGCGCTGACCGCGGCCCCGAACACATCCGGCCGGGGCCAGCCGTGGATCGCGACCGTCCCAGGACCGCCGCCGAACGTGTCGAGGGTCGGACTGTGCGCCCCCAGCGGCAACACCACCGGCGAGGCCGACCGTTTCGGATCGATGATCGACCCGAGCAGGAACGTCCGGCCTGGTGGCGTCGGCGTCTTCTGGGCCCCGACCCCGGCCTTCCATTTCCCGAGCCGCTTGCCGCGCTCGAACAACTCCAGCGTCCGGGACCCGGTGTGCACCCGGATCGAGTACGACGAGGAGGCGTGCTCGAGATCCTCGTCCGCCAGCCAGCCGGTCGACCGATTGGGCTTCGAAGGCAGCAGCACCCGCACCCACCCGTCGACCCGCTCCACCACCGGCAGCCAGGTCGCTCCGAACTGGGTCGGCCCCACCTTCGCGAACGGCTCCGCGTCGGGCGCCGAGTACACGGCCGTCTCCACCCGAGGATGGACAACCAGCCCGTCGGTTCCGGCGAACGGCTGCGAGTCCAGCGGCGCCGTACTGATCGTCGCGAACGTAGAGGCCCCGGCCAGGGTCGTCAGATCAACGTCGGGCTTCCCGTCGTCAAGCACCGCGAACACCCCGGCCGCGCCGAGCAGCGCAAGCACAGCCAGCGCCGGGACAGAACTCCCGCCCCGCTGATTCTGCGCCGCCCTACCCATGCCCCGTCAGTCCCCGTCGCTAGTGTCGCCGGAAGTGAAGTGGCCAAGCCTTCCGTCGTCCGCCGACGATAGAACGATCCGGGAAGTTACGCCACAGTACGTGGCCTACCGGCTACAGCCGACGGTCAGTCCGGGTGGTTCTTGTTCCGGCGGCGGAGGTAGCGCTCGAACTCGGCGGCGATGGCATCGCCGGAGGCTTCGGGGAGATCGGTGGTGTCGCGTTGCTCTTCCAGGGTGGCGACGTACTCGGCGACCTCGGGGTCCTCTTCGCTGAGCTCGTCGGCGCCTCGTTGCCAGGCGCGGGCCAGCTCGGGGAGTTCACCCTCGGGCATCGGGAGGTCGAGGAGGGCCTCGACCTTGCCGAGAAGGGCCAGGGACGCCTTCGGGCACGGAGTACCGGCGATGTAGTGGGGGATCGCGGACCAGATCGAGACCGCCGGTACGCCGAGGGCGCCGCAGAGGTCACCGAAGACGCCGGTGATCCCGGTCGGGCCTTCGTACGTGGACGGCTCGAGGCTCCAGGACGCGGTCAGCTCAGGGTCGGAGGACGAGGCGCTGACCGGGATCGGGCGGGTGTGCGGGGAGTCCGCGAGCAGAGCACCGAGGACGACCACCAGCTGGGAGTTCGACTCGTCGACCAGGGAGAGCAGCTCGCGGCAGAAGGTGCGCCAGCGCATGTTCGGCTCGATGCCGCGGATCAGCAGGATGTCGCGGCCGGTGTCCTCGGGCCGGGCCAGGAAGACCCGGGTGGTGGGCCAGGTCAGGCGGCGTACACCCTCGTCGTCGAAGCCGACCGTCGGCCGGTTCACCTGGAAGTCGTAGTAGTCCTCGGGGTCGATCGCCGTGACGAGCTCGGCGTCCCACTCCTCGATCAGGTGATCCACTGCTCCGGTGGCTGCCTCGGCCGCGTCGTTCCAGCCCTCGAACGCGGCGATCACGACCGGGTCCCTCAGGTTCGCGAGATCAGCCATCCTCGCCACCCCCTGTCCTAGTCGTCTGTAGTGGCTCCCGGCGGCAACCGTCACCGTCGGTGCCGGACTGCCAGCCTACGTGCATCCCGGACCCGGCGCCGCGTGTTTCACGCCGAGCGGAAAGTGTCGAAGCCACTGACTAGAATCCGAGATGGTTGCTCAGATCCCGGATCGCCCGCGCTTGGCGCGGACCGGCAAAATGGTCAGGGAGCCGGCGGACATCTAGCTGAGGAGCAGCAGTTGCAGGCAGTGCTGTGGGACATGGACGGCACGTTGGTGGACTCCGAGCCGGTCTGGGCGCGGGTACAGATCGACCTGCTGGGCTCGCTCGGCGCGACCTGGACGACCGAGGACTGCGTCAGCCTGGTCGGCAGTGATCTGAGGGACGCGGTGCGGGTCTGGATGGCGCGGATCCCGGACGGCGCGATCACCGCCGAGGAGCTCGCCGAGCGGATGTACGGCGAGGTGATCGAGTCGCTCAAGCAGGCGGTCGTGTTCCGTCCCGGCGCGGTGGAGCTCCTTCAGGCGCTGAATAAGGAAGGCGTTCCCTGCGCGCTGGTGTCGGCGTCGTACCGGCTGATGATCGACGCGGTGCTGCCGCATCTGCCGGGCGATCTGTTCAGCGTGATCGTCGCCGGTGACGAGGTCGTGCGCGGCAAACCACACCCCGAGCCGTACTTGACGGCGGCCCGTCTGCTGGACGTGGATCCGGCCGAATGCGTCGTGATCGAGGACTCCCCGGGCGGCACGGCCTCGGGGACAGCCGCCGGCGCGTTCGTGGTCGCAGTACCGCAATGGGTGGCGATCCCAGAAGGCCCACGGCGCTTGGTGGTCAACTCCCTCGAGCCGTTCACACCGGAGGCACTGCGCGACCTGCTCCGCTGAGGCGTTACCGTCTTGAAGAGCCCGCGGGGGCGTTCTGGGGTCGAGAGGGTGGAATGGTGACTGTGTTGAATCGCCGGGTCGTGGCTGTGGCCGCGGTCGGCGTGCTGGCCGCATCGCTTGGCTCGTGCGGCAAGCCGGCCAGTACTCCGCAACAGGGTGCCGGTGAGACGCCACAGGCACTGATCCTGAAGGCGGCAACCACCGACAGCGCGACCTCGCTGGACCCGGCCGGTCCGTACGAGGTCGGCTCGAGAACCCTGCAGGCGAACCTCTTCCAGACCCTGCTGACGATCATCCCCGGCCGCTCGACGCCGGTGCCCGACGCGGCCGATTGCCAGTACGACGCACCGACGACGTACACCTGCAGTCTGAAGAACGGACTGACCTTCCCGAACGGGCATGAGCTGACGTCGTCCGACGTGAAGTTCAGCTTCGACCGGATGATCAAACTGAAGACCCCGGGCGGTCCGTCCGGGTTGTTCACCTCACTGGCCTCGGTGACGACGCCCGATGACCTCACCGCGGTGTTCAACCTGAAGAAGCCGGACGCGCGACTGCCGTACCTGCTGACCACCACGGCCGGCTCGATCGTGGACGAGGAGTTCTACCCGGCCGCGAAACTGCTGAACGACAAGGCGATGGGAAGCGGCCCGTACCAGTTGGCGGCGTACAAGCCGGGCTCGAGCGCGACGCTGACGAAGTTCAAGGGCTACCGCGGCGCGCGGGCGGCGCAGAACGACGGGATCGACCTCAGCGTGGTGCCGGACTCGGCCGCGCTGACCCAGGCCGTGACGACCGGGAAGGCCGATCTCGCCTTCCACGGCTTTGCTGCGACCGACCTGGAGAAACTGCGCGCCGAGGACGACGTCCAGGTGGTCGACGCCGCCTCCGCGGAGATCCGGTACTTCTCCTTCCACTTCAAGTCGTTGACCAGCCGCAAGCCCGCGGTACGGCGGGCCGTGGCGCAGCTGATCGATCGGCCTTCCATCGCGAAGAAGGCGTACGCCGATCATGTGACCCCGCTGTACTCGGTCGTGCCGCCGGGATTCGGTGGCCAGGTGGACGCGTTCCAGACGGAGTACGGGCAGCCTGACAAGGCGGCGGCCGCCGCGATCCTGCGGGAGGGTGGCATCGCCACGCCGGTCACGCTGACGCTGGGCTGGACGCCGGTCCACTACGGCGCCGGCGCGAAGGCGGAGGTGCTCGAACTGAAGCGCCAACTGGAGGCGTCCGGGCTGTTCAAGGTGACGTTGCGCAGCGTGGAGTGGCCGAAGTACCAGCAGCAGGCCCGGAGCGGGGCGTTTGATATTTATCACTCTGGCTGGCTCCCGGAGTACCCGGACGCCGACGACTACCTGGTGCCGTTCGTGCGCGACGGCGCGGTGTTCCAGAACGGCTACAAGTCCCAGACGGCGAACAAGCTGCTGGATCAGGAGACCGCCGAGCAGAACCAGCTGGATCGCGAAGAGCTGCTGGAGAATCTGCAGACAGTGATCGCCCACGACGTCCCGGTGCTGCCCAGTTGGCAGGGCCACCAGACGGTGGTGGCCGGCAAGGACTTGCAGAACGTCGCAGCGGCCCTGAACCCCCTGACTTTCCTCTATTTCTCACCGTTGGAGAAGTAACAGTCAGCGAGGCGTCCGCGACGGGCAGTGCGGTGGCATGCTTTACTGCCACCTGTCCACGATACGGGACGATTTCCTGCTCATCACGATCGGGCAACGCAGCACTTTCCGCGTTTGACTCCGTGCGGTAATGGCGGCAGGTTAAGGCGGCAGCCATACCGGTTCGGCCGGTCGACGACAACAGGGACGGGGAACCAATCGCGTGAGCGCACCACTCGAGGTCGAGCCGGGATCCGCGTCAGCCCAGCCGGAGGCCGTACTCGAGGGTGTCCGGAAGATCGAGGGCCGCTCGCTGTGGCAGATCTCCTGGATGCGGCTGAAGCGCGACAAGGTCGCGCTCGCGGGCGGCGTGGTCGTGTTGCTACTGATCGTGGTGGCGATCATCGCCCCGCTGCTGTGCAAGCTCGTCGGTGTCACGCCGAACGACTTCCACCAGGATCTCGTCGATGAGGCGACCCAGTTGCCGATCGGCAGGCTCGGCGGCGTCAGCTGGGATCACCCGTTCGGGGTGGAGCCGGTGAACGGCCGCGACCTGTTCGCCCGGGTCGTCTACGGCGCCCGGATCTCGCTGCTGATCGCCTTCCTGGCGACCCTGCTGTCGGTGGTCATCGGCACTGTGGCAGGGATCGTCGCCGGCTACTTCGGTGGCTGGGTGGACACCATCATCAGCCGGGTGATGGACATTTTCCTGGCCTTCCCGCTGGTGCTCTTCGCGCTGTCCCTGGTCGGAGCGATGCCCGATTCGCTGCTCGGCCTGTCCGGAGATCCGCTACGGATCGCCGTCATCGTCTTCATTATCGGCTTCTTCAGCTGGCCCTACATCGGCCGGATCGTCCGCGGTCAGACCCTGTCGCTGCGCGAGCGTGAGTTCGTCGACGCGGCCCGCAGCCTGGGCGCGCGCCGGCCCTACATCCTGTTCACCGAACTGCTGCCGAACCTGGTCGCGCCGATCCTCGTCTACGCGACGCTGCTGATCCCGACCAACGTGCTGTTCGAGGCCGCGCTGTCCTTCCTCGGCGTCGGGGTCCGGCCGCCGACGGCCAGCTGGGGCGACATGCTGTCGACGGCGACCAACTGGTACCAGGTCGACCCGATGTTCATGGTGCCGCCCGGGCTGGCGATCTTCGTCACCGTGCTGGCCTTCAACCTGTTCGGCGACGGCCTGCGGGACGCGCTCGACCCTCGATCGCGCTAGAACTTTCTCCAACCAGGGAGCGCAGTGCTCCGAACAAAAAAAGGGGTGCAACACGAGATGAGAAGGAAGCGCATCACGACGGCGACCGCCGTCAGCGCGGTCATCGCACTGAGTCTGGCGGCCTGTGGCGGCAACGGCGGCAACGGCGGCAACAGTGACGGTGGAGGCAGCTCGACCGCGGCCGCACAGAATGCCGCGGTAACGAAGGTGTTCAACCCCTCCGACGTCAAGGGCGGGACGCTCCGGATGGCCCACCCGGCCTTCTGGGACTCGGTGGACCCGGGCGACACCTACTTCGGTATGTCCTGGAACTTCGTCCGCACCTACGGCCGCAGCCTGCTGGCCTTCAAGTCGGCGCCCGGTGACGAGGGGTCGAAGCTGGTCGGTGACCTGGCCGTCGGCCCGGGGACGCCGACCGACGACGCCAAGACGTGGACCTACAAGCTCCGCCCCGGCGTCAAGTTCGAGGACGGCACCCCGGTCACGTCGAAGGACGTCAAGTACGGCGTCGCACGGTCCCTCGACAAGGCCACCCTGCCGAACGGCTACACGTACTTCAACGACTTCCTGCTGGACATCCCGAAGGACTACTCGGTCTACAAGGACAAGTCGCTCACAGGTGTGGCCAAGGCGATCGAGACGCCGGACGACCAGACCATCGTGTTCCACCTGAACAAGTCGTTCTCCAGCTTCGACTACTTCGCCATGCTGCCGGCCACCATGCCGGTCCCGCAGGCGAGGGACACCGGGGCGAAGTACAAGGAGCACGTGCTCTCGACCGGTCCGTACAAGTTCGAGAGCTACCAGCTCGACAAGCAGATGACGCTGGTCCGCAACGACCAGTACGACCCGGCGACCGACCCGGACACCGGCCGCAAGCCGCTGCCGGACAAGATCACCGTCGAGCTGAACGTGGCCGCCGCCGACATCGACAACCGGCTGCTCGCCGGTGACCTCGACGTCGACATCGTCGGGACCGGTCTGCAGCCGTCCTCGCAGGGCAAGGTGCTCGGGCAGGCCGACCTCAAGAACCGCACCGACAACGCGGACGTGGCGCGGCTGAACTACACCCAGCTGAACTCGGACGTCCCGCCGCTGAACAACATCAACTGCCGTAAGGCGATCCTGTACGCGGCCGACCACGAGGGTTACCAGCGCGCGTACGGCGGTAGCGTCGGCGGCTCCATCGCCACCAACCTGATGCCGGCCCTGGTCCCGGGTGCGGAGAAGTTCGACACCTACGGCTTCGAGACGGACAAGAACGGCAACGTCGAGAAGGCGAAGGCGGCTCTGGCCGAGTGTGGCCAGCCGAACGGCTTCGACCTGAACGTCGCCTACCGGACCGAGCGGACCAAGGAGAAGGCGGTCGCGGAGTCGCTGCAGCAGTCGCTGAAGAAGGTGGGCATCAACGTGACCACCAAGCCGTTCCCGGAGTCCGACTACACCAAGCTCTACGTCGGCAAGCCGGACTACGCCAAGAACAACAAGCTCGGCATGTCGGTCTTCAGCTGGGGTGCGGACTGGGCGGACGGCTTCGGCTTCCTGAGCCAGATCGTCGACAGCCGGGTGATTCGCGCGACCGGTGGTAACAGCAACCTGGGCGTCAAGCTGCCCGAGGTCGACAAGATGATCGACAAGGCACTCGTCACCACCGACCAGGCCGCGCGTGAGAAGATCTGGGTCGACATCGACAAGGCTGTGATGGACAGCGCGATGATCCTCCCGGGTGTGCACGCCAAGTCGCTGCTGTACCGGCCGGAGAACCTGACGAACGTCTTCGTCAACAACGGCTTCAACATGTACGACTACACAGTGCTCGGCACCACCAAGAAGTAGTTGCTCCGAACAACCACCATCAGAGGTAGGTGAAGGCACCGGTGGTCGGTGACCCGCGCTGAACCGCGGGTCACCGGCCACTCCGCCGATCAAGTGTTCGCATACATCATCCGGCGGTTGATCGGGGCAGTGTTCCTGCTCATCATCATCACCGCGGTCACGTTCGCGATCTTCTTCCTGGTTCCCCGCCTCGGCGGTGCGACCGCGGACGATCTCGCTTCGCGGTACGTGGGCAGGTCCGCCGGGGCGGAGCAGATCCACCAGACAGCGGTGAAGCTGGGCTTCACGGATCCTCTGTACGAGCAGTACGGCCGGTTCCTGAAGGGTCTGGTCGCCGGTCAGGACTACAACTACGGCCCGGCCACCGAGCACTGCCCGGCGCCGTGCTTCGGGTACTCGTTCCTCACCCAGAACCCGGTCTGGCCGGATCTGGTGGACCGATTACCGGTGACAGCGTCACTGGCGTTCGGAGCGGCCTTCATCTGGTTGGTCACAGGCGTCGGCACCGGCGTCGTGTCGGCGCTCAAACGCGGCAGCCTGCTGGACCGGTCGACGATGTCGATCGCGCTCGCGGGCGTCTCGCTGCCGATCTTCTTCACCGGGCTGCTGTCGCTGTCGATCTTCAGTTACTCGCTCGGCTGGACAGCGCAGGGTGGCACCAATCCGATGGACGCGTCCAATCCGGCCTGGTGGGCGTACGACCTGATCCTGCCCTGGGTCACGCTCGCGTTCCTGTACGCCGCGTCGTACGCGCGGCTGACCCGGGCGGGCATGCTCGAGACGATGAACGAGGACTTCGTCCGGACCGCGCGGGCCAAGGGCCTGCCCGAACGCACGGTGGTGATCAAACACGGGTTGCGCTCGGCACTGACCCCGATCCTGACCATCTTCGGTCTCGACCTCGGGCTGCTGCTCGGCGGCGCGATCCTGACCGAGACGACGTTCTCGCTGCCCGGCATCGGCCAGTACGCCGTGATCGCGCTGCGGGCGAACGACCTGCCGAAGGTGCTCGGCGTGACGCTGGTCGCGGCCGTCTTCATCATCGTCGCCAACCTTGTCGTCGACTTGTTGTACGCGGTCGTCGACCCGAGAGTGCGGACCCAGTGACCGAGACCCCGCAAGACCTCACCCGGCAGGACTCGGTCCGCCGTACCGAGCGCGGCTCCGCGTTCCTCGACGTCCGCGACCTCAAGGTGCACTTCCCGACCGACGACGGCGTGGTCAAGTCGGTCGACGGGCTGTCGTTCCAGCTCGAGCGCGGCAAGACCCTCGGCATCGTGGGCGAGTCCGGCTCCGGCAAGAGCGTCACCAGCCTGTCGATCATGGGCCTGCACAAGGCCGGTACGGCGAAGATCACCGGCGAGGTGCTGCTGGACGGCCAGGACCTGATCTCGGCCAGCGCCGAGGAGGTCCGGCTGCTCCGCGGCAAGCGGATGGCGATGATCTTCCAGGACCCGCTGTCGGCGATGCACCCGTACTACACGGTCGGGCACCAGATCATCGAGGCCTACCGGGTGCACAACAAGGTGAGCAAGTCGGTCGCCCGCAAACACGCGATCGAGATGCTCGACCGGGTCGGCATCCCGCAGCCGGACCGGCGCGTGGACGCGTACCCGCACCAGTTCTCCGGCGGCATGCGGCAGCGCGCGATGATCGCGATGGCGCTGTCCTGCGACCCCGAACTGCTGATCGCCGACGAGCCGACGACGGCCCTGGACGTCACCGTGCAGGCGCAGATCCTGGACCTGATCCGGGACCTGCAGAGCGAGTTCAACTCGGCCGTCATCATCATCACCCACGACCTCGGCGTGGTCGCCGAACTGGCCGACGACATCCAGGTGATGTACGCCGGCCGGGCGATCGAGTACAGCAGCGCGGAGGACATCTTCGAGCGGCCGCAGCACCCGTACACCTGGGGTCTGCTCGGCTCGATGCCGCGGATCGACCGGGAGCGGACCGAGCGGCTGATCCCGATCAAGGGCACGCCGCCGAGCCTGATCAACGTGCCGAGCGGATGCGCCTTCAACCCGCGCTGCAACTACGCACACCTGAACAACGGCGCCAGCGAAACGGAGCGGCCGGAGCTGCTGGACATCGGCAACGGCCACATGGTCGCCTGCCACCTGTCCCCGGAGCAGCGCCGGGACGCGTGGGAAACCGACATCAAGCCGAAGCTGTGACCGGGACTGACGGAGCAACGACTGTGACCACTGCCAATACTGAGCCGAGCACGACACCCTCACCGGTGGGTGAGGAGCTGCTGTCGGTCACCGGCCTGGTGAAGCACTTCCCGATCCGCAAGGGCCTGCTGCAGCGCCAGACCGGTGCCGTCCAGGCCGTCGACGGCCTCGGTTTCACCGTCACCAAGGGCGAGACGCTGTCGCTGGTGGGGGAGTCCGGCTGCGGCAAGACCACCACCGGCCGGCTGCTCACCCGGCTGCTGGAACCGACCGAGGGTCGGATCGTCTTCGAGGGCCGGGACATCACCCACATGTCCGAGGGCAAGATGCGGCCGCTGCGGCGCGACATCCAGATGATCTTCCAGGACCCGTACGGTTCGCTGAACCCGCGGCACACGGTCGGCAAGATCGTCGGAGCGCCGTACAAGCTGCAGGGTGTGAAGACCGAGGGCGGCACCAAGAAGGCGGTCCAAGAGCTGCTCGAGCTGGTCGGGCTGAGCCCGGAGCACTACAACCGCTACCCGCACGAGTTCTCCGGCGGTCAGCGGCAGCGGATCGGGATTGCCCGGACGCTGGCGCTCCGGCCGAAGCTGATCGTCGCGGACGAGCCGGTGTCGGCGTTGGACGTGTCGATCCAGGCCCAGGTCGTGAACCTGCTGGAGGACCTGCAGGAGGAGTTCGACCTCACCTACGTGATGATCGCGCACGACCTGTCCGTCGTCCGGCACGTGTCGGACCGGGTCGCGGTGATGTACCTCGGCAAGATCGTCGAACTGGCCGACCGGGTCAGCCTGTACGAGAAGCCGATGCACCCGTACACCCTCGCGCTGCTCTCGGCCGTGCCGATCCCGGACACCAAGCGCAAGGGCAAGCAGGAGCGGATCCGCCTCCAGGGCGACGTCCCCAGCCCGATCAACCCGCCCCCGGCCTGCCGCTTCCACACCCGCTGCTGGAAGGCCCAGGACATCTGCAAGGTGATCGAGCCCCCACTCGTGGAACTGGCTCCCGGCCACCAGACCGCCTGCCACTTCCCCGAGAACGCCACCGCCGAACAACAAGCCGCAGCCGAGTCCGCCGCCAAAACCAACCCCGGCAAGGACTCCCTCCCCACCTCCTGATCTCGGCACCACTAACGTCCGAAGAACCTTGGGTTATAGCGCAAGGTTCTTCGGACGTTAGTCATTACGGACCCGGCC
>Ga0193717_1000339_pt1 | contig 33660 bp, 33 predicted proteins | sample U2c2metaG_FD_145900 | JGI IMG/M metagenome (GOLD analysis project Ga0193717, IMG submission 145900) | Soil microbial communities from a riparian zone of the East river system, Colorado, United States - U2c2 | ecosystem: Environmental > Terrestrial > Soil > Riparian zone | place: USA: East River... | reverse complement strand
GACCGCCATCATTTCCATGGCATCGATCTGGTCGGTGGCGCGCATCAAGCCGATTTCGGCGGTGATCGAGGTACCGGCACGACCGGCGAACAGCAATGCCGTGACTACCGGACCAAGCTCGCGGTAGATGGCGATGGCGACCACCGTACCCGTGGCCGATGTGCCGCCGAAAATCGACAGTACATCGTAAAGCTGCAGCGCCAGCACCATGCCCACGAACAGGCCGCAGGTCATGATGATGGTGAGGCTCATCGCACCGACGAACCACACCTGGCGAAGCGTCTCGCGGAAGTGCCGCAACGAGCCCGGCACGGCGCCCAGCAAGGTGAGGCCGAACAGGGCGCAGGCACCGATCTGCGCCAGCGCATTGGACACCACGCCGTTACGTTCGATGCGCGCGTTCATGCGTTCCTCCGCAGGCCCAGTGCCGCGGCGTAGTCGCCGGCGGGGTATTGGAAGGGCACCGGTCCGTCGGGCGAGCCGCCAAAGAATTGTTTCGTCCACGGCGAGCCGTCGTTGGCGAGCGTCGACGGTGCGCCTTGCGCCACGACCTTGCCATTGGCGATCAAATACACGTGGTCAGCCACCTGCTGCACGGCTGCCAGCTCATGGGCCACCAGCACGCTGGTAATCCCCAGGGTTTCATTGAGCGTACGGATCAGCTTCAGCACCTGGTTGAGCGAGATGGGATCCAGGCCCACGAAGGGTTCGTCGTACAGGATCAACATCGGATCGAAGACGATCGCCCGGGCCAGCGCCACGCGCCGGGCCATGCCGCCGGAAAGCTCCGCGGGCGTGAGCGCCGCCGCGCCACGCAAACCCACCGCCTGCAGCTTGGTCAGTACGATGTTGCGGATCAATACCTCTGGCAACGTGGTGTGCTGGCGAAGTGGGAACGCCACGTTCTCGAACACGTCGAAGTCGGTGAGCAAGGCTGAGTTCTGGAAAAGGTAGCCAATGCGTTCGCGCAGGTCGAAAAGGTGCTCGCGGCTCAAGGTGCGGACGTCTTCGCCATCCACCAGTACCTGGCCGGCATCGCCGCGCATCTGCCCTGTGATGTGCTTGAGCAGGGTGGTCTTGCCCGTGCCGCTGGGACCCATGATGGCAGTGACCTTGCCACGCGGGATGTCCAGGTCCAGCGCGTCGAAGATCTTCTTGCCATTCAAGACCGTGGTGAGGCCGCGCACCTTGACCATGGGTTCGGAATCGGGTGGCGCGGACGGGATTTCTGTCATCAGGGCACGCCGGGGCTTGGAAAGGGGGACAAGTTACCGGAAATAGGGTTCGGACGCCGGAACCACAAGCGGTTTGGAACGCTCAGACCGCCAATAATTCCGCGATCAGGCTTTCGTGGCGCTTGCGCGCGACGCTGCTGCGCTGGCGGACCGCCCGCACGATGGCTACCAGATCGCCCAGGGCGTCCTCGAAGCGGTCGTTGACGATGATGTAGTCAAATTCATGGGCGTGGGCGATTTCCTCACGCGAATTGAACAGGCGTCGCTCGATCACGTCCGGTGCATCCGAGCCTCGGCCGCGCAGGCGGCGTTCGAGCTCGATCCGGGACGGCGGCAGGATGAATACGCTCACGCAATCGCCCATGCCCTCGCGCACCTGGCGCGCGCCCTGCCAGTCGATTTCCAGCAGCACGTCGCTGCCTACTTTGAGTTTTTCTTCCACCGTGCGGCGCGAGGTGCCGTAGAAATTCCCGTGGACCTCTGCGTGCTCGAGGAAGATGCCCTGTTCGATCTCGCGGGCGAAATCCGAACGCTCGACGAAGTAGTAGTGCCGGCCGTATTCCTCGCCCACCCGCGGTGGCCGAGTGGTATGCGAAATGGAAAGGGATATCGCAGGCTCACGCTCGAGCAGCGCGTTGACCAGCGTGGACTTGCCTGCGCCCGATGGCGCGGCCACCACGAACAGCGTGCCAGGTACCGTGGCCGGGGCGTGCGCGTCGCTCATTCGATGTTCTGTACCTGTTCGCGCATCTGCTCGATCAGCACCTTCAACTCCACGGCGGCGTTGGTGGTCCGCGCATCGACGGACTTCGAGCCCAGTGTATTGGCTTCGCGGTTGAATTCCTGCATGAGGAAATCCAGGCGTCGACCTACCGGTTCGGCCAGCTTCAGCACGCGGCGCGCCTCGGCCACGTGGGTGGCCAGGCGGTCGAGCTCTTCGTCGACGTCAATGCGGGTCACCTGCAGCACCAGTTCCTGCTCGAGCCGTCCCGGTTCCATCGGCTGGCGCATGTCGGCCAGGCGGGCCTCCAGGCGGGCGCGCAGGGCGGCGCGGATCTCCGGCACCCACTGCCGGACGTCGACGACGATGGTTTCGATGGCATCCAGGCGTCCGGCGATGATCTGCCCGAGCTTGTCGCCCTCGCGCTCACGGGTGGCGGTGAGGGCGTCCAGGGCTTCGTCGAGCACCTGCAAAAGCGCTGCCTGCATGGCTTCGGGATCGACGTCAGCCTGCTGCAGCACACCGGGGAACCGCAGCAGTTCGGTGAACTGGGTGGTCATGCCGGGGAAGCGGTTACCCAGGCCGTTGGCCAGTTCTTCCAGATGGGCCAGTAAGACGCTGTCCAGCTGCAGGCCGTCGCCGGCCAGGCGCGCTTCGCTGCGCAGGCGCACCGTGGCATCGACCTTGCCGCGGGACAGCCGGGCGGCGATCCTCTCGCGCAAAGTGCCTTCGTGGGCCCGGAGTTCATCGGGCATGCGCGGGGAGATTTCCAGGTAACGGTGGTTCACCGTGCGCAATTCACAGGCGAGGTTACCCGCGGGACTCGCCGTCTCGGCCGACGCGTAAGCGGTCATGCTGCGAATCATTTGGCGTCCTGCGGGCGAGCCTTGGGGGCCGGCAATGGTAAACTTTCCCGCCCGCCAACGCCAAAGTCCCCCATGACTGCCTTTTCCCGACCCAGCGGCCGACCCGCCGACCAGCTGCGCGCCGTCAGCATCGAACGCCATTACACCCGTCACGCCGAAGGCTCGGTGCTGGTGAGTTTTGGCGACACCCGGGTGCTGTGCAATGCCAGTATCGAAGAACGCACCCCGGCGTGGCTACGCGGCAAGGGCGAAGGCTGGATCACCGCCGAATACGGCATGCTGCCGCGGGCCACCAACGAGCGCATGCAGCGCGAGGCCGCCCGCGGCGGCCAGGGTGGCCGCACCATGGAAATCCAGCGCCTGATCGGCCGCTCGCTGCGCGCCTGCGTCGACCGCGCGGCCCTGGGCGAGCGGGTGATCACCCTGGATTGCGATGTGATCCAGGCCGACGGCGGCACCCGCACGGCAGCCATCACCGGCGCCTATGTGGCACTGGTGGACGCCGTCACCGTGTTGATGAAACGCACCTCGCTCAAGCGCAACCCGATCATCGGCGCCGTGGCGGCGGTGTCCGTGGGCATCGTCAACGGCGTGCCCGTGCTCGACCTCGACTATGCCGAAGACTCCGCGTGTGACACCGACATGAACGTGGTGATGAACGACGGTGGCGGTTTCATCGAAGTGCAAGGCACGGCCGAGGGCCACGCCTTCCGCCGCGATGAGCTCGATGCCCTGCTCGACCTTGCCGGCAAGGGCATCGCCGAACTCGTCACCGCCCAGCGCGCGGCGCTGGCCGAAGGCTGATCATGACCGGCCTCGGGCGCGTCGTGCTGGCGTCATCGAACGCCGGGAAGCTGGCGGAGTTCAGCCAGCTGCTAGCGGGCCTGGGCATCGAGTTCGTCTCACAGGCCAGCCTTGGCGTGGACGACGCCGATGAGACCGGTCGCAGCTTCGTGGAGAACGCGCTGATCAAGGCCCGCCACGCCAGCACGGTCACCGGCCTGCCCGCGTTGGCAGACGACTCGGGCATCTGCGTCGAAGTGCTCGATGGCGCACCAGGGTTGTATGCCGCGCGCTATGCCGGCGTGCACGGCGATGCGGCAGCCAACCGCGCCAAGCTCCTGCGCGAACTTGACGGCAAGCCTGCGAGCGAACGGGGCGCGTACTTCATCGCCGTGATCGTGCTGCTCCGTCATGCCGACGACCCCGCGCCGATCATCGTCGAAGGGCGCTGGTCCGGACGCATCCTCACCGCCGAGCGGGGCGACGGCGGCTTCGGCTACGACCCGCTGTTCCTGCCCGACGGCTTCGAACAAAGCGCCGCCGAGCTCAATCGGGTACTGAAGAACAGCCTGAGCCACCGCGGCCAGGCCGTTGCCGCGCTGCGGGATCGCCTGGCCGCCCGCTGATGCAGCCGCTTTCGCCGCCGTTGTCGCTTTACGTGCATATGCCCTGGTGCGTGAAGAAGTGCCCGTACTGTGATTTCAATTCCCATGGCCTGCGTGGCGAGCCACCCTACGAGGTGTACATCGACGCCCTGCTGGCCGACCTCGACGCAGACCTTGCCGACTTTGGCGAAGCAATCGCCGGGCGACGCATCGACACGGTTTTTTTCGGCGGCGGCACGCCCAGCCTGTTTTCATCCTCCCAGGTGGCGCGTTTCCTGGACGGCGCCCGCGCACGCATCGCCTTTGCCGAAAATACCGAAGTAACGCTGGAGACCAACCCCGGCACCGTCGAGCACGGCCGCTTCGATGGCTACCTCGCCGCCGGGGTCAACCGGCTTTCCTTCGGCATCCAGAGCTTCGACGATGAAAAACTCAAGCGCCTGGGCCGCATCCACTCTGCAAGCGAGGCGAGCGATGCGGTGAAGCTTGCACAGGATGCAGGTTTCCAACGCATCAACCTCGACCTCATGTACGCCCTGCCCGGCCAGGACCTCGCCGGCGCCATCGCCGACGTCGACCGGGCCATCGCCCTGGCACCTAGCCATGTCTCGCACTACCAGCTCACCCTGGAACCGAATACCGCCTTCGCCGCGAACCCTCCCCCGCTCCCGGCCGACGACGATGCCTGGGCGATGCAGGAAGCCTGCGAGGCGCGCCTGGCCGCCGGCGGGTTTGCCCAGTATGAAATCTCCGCCTACGCGCGGCCCGGCGAACCATGCCGGCACAACCTCAACTACTGGCGCTTCGGCGACTACCTGGGCATCGGCGCCGGCGCCCACGGCAAAATCAGTGGCCTGGATGTCCGCCGCCGCTGGAAGACCCGGCACCCCAACGCTTATTTGACGGCCGCCGGAACGCCGGCACGAATCGGTGGCGACACCACCGTGACCGTCGCCGACCTCCCCTTCGAATACATGCTCAATGCACTGCGGCTGGTGGACGGCGTGGATCTTGCCGGTTTTGCCCAGACCACGGGCCAACCTCTGCAGGCGATTGCCACGCCCCTGGCCGAGGGCATCCGCCGCGGCTGGCTGCGCGACGAGCCCGGACGCCTGCATACCACCCCCCTGGGCCAGCGATTCCTCAACGACGTGATCGAAAGCTTCATGGCATGACTTAAGCACTCCCGGCACAGTGCTTTCGGCCGGTGGCGCCACGCCTGGGCCTTCCCTACACTAGCCGTCACGAGGCAGGGGAGCCACTCGTCACATGTCGCTCGATTCACCCTCACGAACGCACGCCGCTGAGGCGTCTGCCGCCGCATGGCGCGCGGAGCTGTCGCCACGCGCGCGACAGCACGTTGCCCATAGCCTGGCCACCTGCATGGCCTGGCTTGAGGCGCCCCTGCAAGCGTCGCTGTCGGAATTCGACCAGCGCCTATTCCAGATGGCCGATCGCGCACGCAACCACATCGAGCAGCAGGCGTGCTTCGAAAGTCGCCATGTGCTGGAGCGGGGTACCGCCGCCTTCCGCGAGCGTTTCGCCAACGGCCTGCGCGAGCGGTTCATCCGCCTGGGCGACGCCGGCGAACAAAAACGCCTGCAACCGGAACGGCTTGAACTGAGCCTGGTGGATACCACCGAACAGGAAGAAAACGACTCGCTCTCGGTGCTCTCCTCGCGCGCCGAGGCGCGGCATGCCGGCGTGCTGCATGAACTGGGCTTCCGCCTGGCGGTGCTTGCCGCCAGCGCGCCGCTCGATGGCGACGGCCAGCCGGCCGGTCCACGCGCATTGGCGTCGGTATTGCGCGAAGCCGCCACGCCCATGCCGCTTTCCCTGGCCCATCGCCTGCTGATGTTCCAGTGCTTCGACGCGCGCCTGATGGCTAGCCTGGAATCGCTGTATGCCTCGCTCAACGACCACCTGCGCGACAACGGCATCCTGCCGCAGCTGCGCGTGGTCTCGTATGCACGTACCACGGCGTCCACGCGCGCCGCGGTCAATGCCCGGGCCGAAGCAGCCCCCGTGCGCGAACCGGTGGCGGCACCCACGCCTGCCAGCGAAGCTGCGCGCAGCGAAAGCATTTCGGTACTGGAAAGCCTGCGCGATCTTCTTTCCAAGCGCACCCGCGAGCCTGCTGTTGCCCACGGCGCCGCACGCCTGGCCAGTACCGACGAACTGCAGATTGCCCTCACAGCGCTGCAGGGCCACCTTTCCGAAGTGGCCGACCACGCCTCACGCGAGATACGCAGCGCCCAGCGCCTGCGCGATGAGCTGGTTACCCAGCTATCGATCAATCGTCCGCCCGGCTCGCCGCCGGTGTCGCTGAGCCCCGAACACAGCGACACGGTGGAACTCACCGCCATGCTGTTCGAGACCCTGGCACAGGAGCTGACCAAGCAGGGCGCCGCACGGTCACTGCTCGGCGGCCTGCAATGGCCGGTGCTGCGCACCGCCGTCACCGACAAGAGCTTCTTCGAACAGCACGACCATCCAGCGCGCAAGCTGGTCAACACCGTGGCCGAGGCCGCGAACGACTGGCTCGACCACGCCGATGCCGATCCGGTGCTCGCCGAGAAGCTCGAGCGCGTGGTGGGCGAAGTGGCCGTGGCGACGGCGATCGATCCGCGCTGGGCCTCCGACATCGAAAACCACGTCGCCGCGCTCAGCCGCAAGGCGCAGGTGGCCGAGCGTCGCCTGGCCGAGGCGATGGAAGGGCGCGAACGCCTGGCGACGGCACGCAAGCGCGCCGCCGAACTGATGGCCGAGCGCATGAACGAGCGCTCGCCACGCGGCGTGCTGCGCATCCTGCTCGAACGCACATGGTCGGACGTACTGGCCCTGAACCTGCTGCGCAACGACGAGAAGAGCCCCGCTTTCCAGGCAAGCCTGGAGATCACCGACCAGTTGCTTGGGCGCACGCCTGTCGCCAACGTGGCGCATTTGCAGGCCGAAGTGGAAACGCGCCTGCAGCACGTGGGCATGCATGCCGACGAAGCGGCCGAAGTTGCCCGCCGCCTGCTTCGCCAGCAGCAGGAAGACGACGCCGCGCCCACCAATACCGACATGGCGATGCGCCTGCGCACACGCCCGCGCTTCGGCGAGGACGTGCTTGCCGCCATTGAACCTGCCACGCCACCCGACGATGAAAGCCGCCTCAAGCCACGCATCCGGGCCGAGCTCGAAGTGCTGCGCCATCGCGAGGCCGGGGCCTGGTATGAATTCATGCAGGCCGATGGCACGCTCGCCCGCCGCAAGCTTGCCTGGTTCAGTGCATCGTCCGGCCGCTGCCTGCTGGTGAACGCCAACGGCATCCGCGCCGAGGACATTACCCTGGCGCAGCTGGCCACCGCCCTGATCGAAGGCAGCGCGCGCGAATACGTGCCACCGCCGTCATCCCTGCTCGACCGCGCATGGCATGCCATCGCCGGCAGCCTGCGTATGTCCGCCGCGAGGACCAGCTGACATGGGCACGTTCGAACAGCGTGGCGCCCCGCGTCGGCGCACCCGCCTGCCGATCCCGGTGATCGACACCATGACCGACCAGATCCTGGGCCAGCTTGGCAACTTGTCGGCCACCGGCATGATGCTGATCGGCGGCCGTGCGCCCAACAGCGCGGCGGTCTACCAGGTGTCAATGTCGCTACCGGGCGCCGATGGCGCCATGTTGCTGGTCGGCATCCAGGAGCAATGGAACGAGCCCGCCACGACGCTGGGCCAGACCTGGTCGGGCTACCGCATCGTGGCCATCAACGACCGCGACGCGGCGCAACTGGACCGCTGGCTGGAACACGCCGCGAGCAGCGAGTACTAGGCCGCCACCTGGCCGAAGGCATCGCGGGTGAGGTTTTCAGGCTCGCCCTCGGTGCACACCACGTCGTCCTCGATGCGGATGCCGCCGTACTTGCGGAAGGCGTCCACGCGCGCCCAGTCGATATCCTTCGCCTCGGGCTTCTGCTTAAGCTCGGCCAGCAGCATGTCGATGAAGTAGAGCCCCGGCTCGATCGTCACCACCATGCCCGGCGCCAGGGTGCGCGTCAGGCGCAGGTAAGGATGGCCATCGGGGCGCTTGATGAAGCCGCCATTTTCGCTTTCCTGGAAGCCGGCCACTTCGTGCACCTGCATGCCGATGCCATGGCCCAGGCCATGCGGGAAAAACACCGCCGACACACCCGATGCCACCGCGCTCTCGGCGCTCATGCGGATGAACCCGTGCTCGCGCAGTATGTCCGCCAGAACGTGGTGCGCGTGGACATGAAGCCTGGCGTAGTCCAGGCCTGCCTTCACTTGCGCGCAGAACGACTGCTGGGCCGCTTCCACCGAATCAATCAGCGCCTGGAATTCCGGGGCCTGGGGCGAGGCATAGGTGCGCGTGATGTCGCTGGCATAACCCGAGGCGCTCGCACCGGCGTCGATCAGGAACGAAAGGCTGGGCTTGGGCGGCTCGCGGTCGAAGTTGGTGTAGTGCAGCACCGAACCATGCTGGTTCAGGCCCACGATCGAGGCATAGGGCAACTCAGCGTCGATCTGGCCGACGGCGCTGAGGTAATCCATGTGGATGCCCAATTCGCTCTTGCCGGCGCGGAAGGCGGCCTCCGCGGCACGGTGGCCGCGCGCGCCACGCTCACTGGCAATGCGCATCAGGGCCAGTTCGTAAGGCGTCTTGAAGGCGCGGTGGAAGTGAAGGTAGTCCATCACCGCCGCCGTGGCGCTGGGGGCAAAACCGTCCAGGCGCACATTGTCGTCGGCGATGATCGCGCTGCGCGATGCTTCGGGCAGGTGCGCCGCGGCCTCGGCGGGCTCGCGGATCACGACGATGTCGAAGTGCTCCACCCAGTAGCCCGACGGCGCCTCGGGTACGACGTGCCAATAATCGCGCGGCTGCAGGAAAATAAGCGTGGGCTTCTTGCCCGGCGTTGAGGCGATCCAGCTGCCCGGCGCGTCGATCAGCGGCAACCAGTGCTTGAAGTGCGGGCTCACCACGAACGGGTAGTAGTTGTCGTCCAGGAAGCGGACGATCGGCCTCCCGGCAGCCACCACCAGGTGGTCGAAACCACCCAGCGCCAGCGCCTTGTCGGTGCGATCGCGCACCGTGGCCAGGTGCTGGGGATAAAGGGCGGCAAGGGCGCTGGACATCGTGGGGCTCCGGTCCGGATGGGGGCAAACACCAATGGTGCGCCTTGATGCCCGGCGCGCCAAGTGTGGGCAGCAGGGCTAACCCCGCCCGAACACCACGGCAAAACGGCCCTGCGCGTCGCCCAGGGCCGTGCGCAGCAGACGCGCCGGGGTATCCGGTGCCGGATCGATCAGTTCGCGCAGGTGTGCGCCCCAGAGCGTCACGGCCAGTTCTCCGCAGGCAAAGCCATTCCCGGGCGAATGCCAGTGCGGCAGCGGCGTCCAGCCACCACAGGCCGGGCACACCAGGGGCGCCGTCTCCGAGCCTTCGGTCCAGACGCTCAGCGCTTCTTCCAGATAAGCGCTTTCCTCACCGCCCATCACCACCAGGTGCCCGCATTCGGGGCATGCCAGGTCCACGTCGTCGGCAGCGAATAGCCCCATCTCGCCACCGCCCTCGACAAGGTGCGCGCCGTCATGCACATCGGCGATCCATCGATGGGCGCGCACGTGGATCCCGATGGCGACGATACCCGGGGCGACCAGGAGCGACGCATCATCGCCGCGCACGGTGAACAGGGCCGCCCTTAACAGGCTCGAACCACCATCCTGGCTCCACAAGCCAGGGGACCGGTCGATGGCCGCCAACGAAACCAGCCGCCGGTGCAATGCCGTGGCGGTCGCCACCGCCCCGATGGCGGGAAGGCGATCATCAACCAGCGCTGTCCAGGGCGTGAGCATGAGGGAAAGGATCGTCGCTGCAGTCAGGGATTTTGCCGTGGGACATTCACGATGCGCGGCTGCCCAGCAGGTCTTCCAATTCCTCAATGCCCTTGGGTACGTCGCCGGTGAGCACCTGCGGACCATCGCGGCCCACGGCCACGTCGTCCTCGATACGGATGCCGATCCCGCGCCATCGTTCAGGGACCGACCGCTCGTCCGGATCGATGTACACGCCAGGCTCCACCGTCACCACCATACCCGGCTCCAGCAGCCGTGGTTCGCCATCCACGCGATAGTCCCCGACATCATGAACGTCCAGGCCCAGCCAGTGACCGGTCTTGCCGGGAAAGAATTTTTTGTAGGCCGCCGAGGCGATCGCCTTGGCTGGCGTTCCCTTGAGCAGGCCAAGCGCACACAGGCCTTCGGTGATCACCTCGACCGCGACATCGTGCGCGGCGCTGAATACCTGGCCCGGGCGCACTTCGTCGATGGCAGCGGCCTGCGCACTCAACACGATGTCGTAGAGCGCACGTTGCTCGGGCGAGAATTTTCCACCCACCGGATAGGTACGGGTGATGTCCGAGGCGTAGCAATCCACTTCCGCGCCGGCGTCCACCAGCAGCAGGTCGCCATCGCGCAGGCGCGCGCGATTGGCCTGGTAGTGCATGACGCAGGCATTGGCGCCGCCGGCGACGGTGGGGGGAAAGGCCGGCACCGCCCCGTTGCCGCGCATCACGCGCAACAGTTCGCCTTCCACCTCGTATTCGGCAACGCCCGGCCGGGCCACGCGCATGGCGGCCAGGTGCGCCTTGGCGGCAATGGACGCTGACTGCTTCATCAGCGCCAGCTCCGCTTTCGACTTGTACAGCCGCAGATCGTGCAGTAGGTGGCCCAGGGCCACGAACTCCTTGGGCACCACGCCGCCACCCCGGGCGGAGCGCAGGCGGCGCATCCAGCTGAGCAAACGTGCATCGAATTCAGGTTCGGCGCCAAAATGACAGTACAGGCGCGCCCTGCCCTCAATCATGCCCGGCAGGATGTCGTCGATGTCCTCGATCGGGAAGGCGTCGTCCAGTTTCAGCTGTTCGGCGGCGCGCTCGGTGCCCAGCCGCTCACCGTCCCAGCGTTCGCGCTCGGCGTCGCGCTCGCGGCAGAACAGCACCGCCTCGCCCTGGCTGCGGCCTGGCAGCAGGGCCAGGATGCTGTCCGGCTCGCCGAAGCCCGACAGGTAATGGAAATCCGAATGCTGGCGGTACGGCCAGGGTGCGTCGGCGTTGCGCATGCGCTCGGGGGCCGCGGCGACAATGATCGCGGCATCCTCGCCGGCCATGCGCATCAGCTGGCGCCGGCGGCGCGCGTACTCGGTCGCCGCGATCAATGCAGGGTATCGCTGGCCGGTGGTTCGCCGGCGGCAAGTTCGGCGTGTAGCAGCAGTACGCCCACGCGGACAAATTCCTCAAGCTCGGTATATGAGGCTTCGTCTTCCTCCTCGTCGCCGCGGTCGAGGTCGGACGAGGCGATCACGCCAAGGTCGCGCAGCACTTCGCGCGCTTCCTCGGAAAGATCGCCATGGCCACGGGAACCGGCCAGCCCCAGGCCGCCAAGGAAACCCCGGCACCATTCCACCAGGGCATCGGCGCGATCACCCACCGGGGCGTCGTCGTCAGGCAGCAGCAACTGGAAGGCAAACTCAGGGTCCGACAGGGCTTCTTCGCTTTCCTGGCGCAGCCGCGACAGCAGGGAGAGGTCTGGGCCGGTGGGTGCCTTGCCTTCCTCCAGGTGCAGGGCCGGCAATACGCCAAGCCCACCGAAGTGGCCGCCACCGCTCAAGAAACCGCACAGAGAGCCATGCAACTCGCTGGCCTCGGTACCCAGTTCCAGGCGCACGACGAGCCGGTCGAGATCGTCGAAAGTGACACTCTGGCCGGTGCCCATGACTCGCCTCCTGCAAAGAGCCTAAGTCTAACGCAGCTCTTGCTGTCATCCGGTGGCGGTTTGCTATAGTCCGCCCATGCCGACACCCTCTGATGTTTCCGCCGAAATCGACGCCCTGGGGCACAGCCTGGACCAGCTCGCCGAGACGGTCCGGCGACTGACCGAGGAAAACCGCAGCCTCCGCCACAGCCAGGAACAGCTGGCCAGTGAGCGCGCAGGCCTGGTAGCGCGCAATGAACAGGCGCGCCAGCGGGTCGAGGCGATGATCCAGCGCCTCAAGGCGCTGGAAAGCACCCCTTAAGGACGTATCCCGCCATGTCCACCGCCGAACCGGTCGCCCTGCGACTGCTGGACCGCGAGTTCCACATCGCCTGCGCCCCGGAAGAGCGCGCCGGCCTCGTGGCCGCGGCGCAGTACCTGGACGGCAAGATGCGGGAACTAAAGGTAAATGCGCGCGCGCCGGGCTTCGACCGCATCGCCGTTTTGGCCGCGGTTTCCATCGCCCATGAGCTCCTGGGCCTGAAGGTCGAGCACGCCGCCCAGGAACTGGCGCTGACCGAAGGTTTGGGCAATCTGCGAAAGAAGCTTGAAGGTGTGCTCGACGGCCACATAAAATAGAGACGGCGTTTTCTGCGGTGTTCGATAGCGCATCCTTACATTTGCCTTGTTCCTATAAACGGCCCCGGGTCGGCCAGTTCACGGATTGTGTGCATGTCCGCCGCGTGCGGAAAGCCTTAGAGCCGTGATGGTCCTCCCACCTGATCCTCGTGGATCAAGGTCGTTCGGTGTGCAACGGCATTGCGGTTAACGCCACTTACTTTCCTTTGACTGGGCCTGTCAGTCTTATGCCAACAAGTCCCAGCCAGCGACGCGAACTGCGTGGCGACCTCGCCCAGCGACGTCGCGAGCTCGGGCCCGCCGAGCGCATGGGCGCGGCACAGGGCCTGCGCCGGAGCCTTGAGTCGCTCCCCGAATTCCTTACCGAGACAAAAGTCGCCGGCTACTGGGCAACCGGTGGCGAGCTGCCGCTGAACCTTGCCATCGCCGGCCTTGCCGAGCGAGGCCAGCATTTCTACCTGCCGGTGATCGACAGCAACCGCCGCCTTTGCTTCGTTCCCTGGCGCACGGGCGACGAAGTGGCGCCGAACCGGCTTGGCATCCCGGAGCCCGTCAACCAGGACCACGTCACTGCACCCAACCAGATGGATCTGGTACTGGTGCCGTTGCTCGGCTTCGACCGCAAGGGCAACCGCCTGGGGTTCGGCGGCGGCTACTACGACCGCAGCTTCGATTTCCTCAACGTCCCCGGGCGCCCCGCGCAGCCGCTGCTGGTGGGCGTGGGTTATTCCTTCCAGGAAGTAAAATCGATCGAGACGGCCCACTGGGATGTCCCGCTCGACTACATCGCCACGGAAAAAGAGCTCATCGACTGCACGGGCGGGAAATGAACTACTGGCTGATGAAGTCCGAGCCGGACACGTTTTCGATCGACGACCTCAAACGCAAGGGCAAGGAGGCCTGGGACGGCGTCCGCAACTACCAGGCGCGCAACTTCATGCGCGACGGCATGCGGGTTGGCGACAAGGTCTTCTTCTACCACTCCAACTGTGCCGTGCCCGGTATCGCCGGCATCGCGTCGGTAGCCACCGCCGCCTATCCCGATCCCTCCCAGTTCGATCCGAAGAGCGACTACTTCGACGCCGGCGCGAAGCGCGAGGATCCACGCTGGATGCTGGTGGACGTCAAGTTCGTCCGGAAGCTCAAGCGCGTCATTTCGCTTGAAGAACTCAAGGGCATCGAGGAACTGGCCGACATGGCGCTGGTCCGCAAGGGTAACCGGCTTTCGGTGATGCCGGTTTCCAAGCCACATTGGGACTACATCCTTACCCTGGAGTGATGGCCATGAGCCAGAACGAAAAGCGCCTCGCTGGCGAAGCCGCCCTCCGCTACGTCGAGAAGGGCGCCGTCATCGGCGTCGGTACCGGCTCTACGGTTGCCTTCTTCATCGATGCACTGGCTTCGATGAAAAACGACATCCAGGGCGCGGTGTCCAGTTCCGAACAGTCCACCCGCCAGCTGAAGTCGCACGGCATCGACGTACTCGACCTCAACGCCGTGGGGCCGCTGGATATCTACATCGACGGCGCCGACGAGTGCGATCCGCACAAGCGCCTGATCAAGGGCGGCGGCGCGGCACTCACCCGCGAAAAGATCATCGCATCGGCATCGAAGACCTTCGTCTGCATCATGGATTCATCCAAGCAGGTGGACGTGCTCGGCACGTTCCCGCTGCCGGTGGAAGTGATCCCCATGGCACGCAGCCACGTGGCCCGGGAGATTTCCGCCATGGGCGGCCAGCCGGTATGGCGCGATGGCGTGGTCACCGACAACGGCAACTGGATCCTCGACGTGCACGGCTGGCGCATCGTCGATCCCGTCGGCACGGAAAACAAGCTCAACCAGATCGTCGGCGTGGTCACCTGCGGCCTATTTGCCGCGCGCCCGGCCGACATCGTGCTGGTCGGCGACAGGGTGCTTGGCTAGTTACCAGCGGTAGCGCACGGATGCGGTGACCGTGCGCGGGTAACCGTAGTAGCACCAGATCGCACTGTTGCAAGCGGTAATGTAGTTGCGGTCGGTAAGGTTCGAGCCCGTTAGCTGCACGCGCCACTGCTCGAAGTCGTAGTGCACGTTGGCGTCGAAGAGGGCGTAGCCGCCGGTTGGAAAGTCGTTGTTGGCATCGCCATAGTGGCGCCCGATGTAGCGTACGCCACCGCCGAAGCCAAGACCCGCCAGGCTGCCTTCGTGCAGGGAATAATCCGCCGACACCGAGCCCTGCCGATTGGGCACCAGCGCCACGCGCTTGCCGCGGCTGGCATCGTTGGCCTCGGTGACGCGGGCGTCCGTCCAGGCCCAGGCGGCCGTCATGCTGAAGTCGTCGGTGATGGCGACGTTCGCCTCCAGTTCTGCGCCACGCGTGCGCGTGCGGCCCTGCTGGATCGAGAACAGGATGTGATCGGGATCAACCGTCAACGCATTCTTCTGCGTCAGCTGGTAGACCGCCGCGGTCAGTAGCGTACGGCCATCGGGCGATGCGTACTTCACGCCGCCCTCGTACTGGTCGCCCGTGATCGGTTTGAAGGATTCACCGGCGAAGGTGGCACCGACGGTGGTCTTGAACGAGTGGGAATAGGCCAGGTACGGCACCACACCCGAATCGAAGTTGTAGTTCAGGCCCAGGCGGCCAGAGAACGCGTTGTCCGTCTGCTTGCGATGCGTGCCTGCGATGATGTCGTCGGTATCGTTGGTCACCCAGTCGTTGCGGCCGCTGGCGACGATGCCCCACTTGCCCCAGTTGACCTGGTCCTGCACATAGGCACCGGTCTGGCGCAACGTGGATTCGGTACGCGAGGTATAGGGGATGCGATCGATCGGCGCGCCGTATACGGGATTGTAGATATCGATCGTCGGTGCGCTGCCGAAGGCCGAGCGGCTGTCGTCGCTGTTGCGCAGGTAATCCACGCCCATCAGCACGGTGTGCTCGGCGCTGCCGGTGGCGAACTTCGCCTGCACCTGGTTATCCACGGCGAACAGGTGCGTGCGGTCATACACCGGGAAGTTGTAGCGGTTGAGCGTGCTCAGGTCGTCCTGCAAACCCAGGCTGCCGATGGACCGGTGGTCCACCATCGCGTCTTCCACGCGCAGGTCCTGGCGTACCGACCACGTGTCGTTGAACCGATGGCTGAAGTCCCAGCCGATGGATTTGTCGGTCTTGTGGTAGAAATCGTAGCCCGGCTCGCCAGGATTCACGTCGCGGGGAATACGTCCGTTGGGATTGGGCAGCAACGTGCCCTGCTCGGGCAGGAAGCCGCCCACGCCGTTGGACAGTGCGCGCTGGTAACGGGCAAGCAAGGTGAACGAAGTATCGTCGTCGGGTTTCCAGGTGAGGCTTGGCGCGAAGTAGTAGCGGTCGTCCTGCGAATGCTTCAGCGGCGAATCGCCCTGGCGCGCCAGCGCCACCACGCGGTAGAGCCAGTGGCCGTCGTTATCGAGCTGTCCGCCGACATCGCCGGCAAGCTGTTTCTCACCGAAGCTGCCGACCGTGGCTTCCACTTCGCGCGGCGCATCCAGGCTCGGGCGCTTGCTGGTCATGCTGATCATGCCGCCCGGTGGCAGCTGGCCATACACCGCGGACGACGGCCCCTTGTTCACCTCCACGCGCTCAAGGCCATACGGCTCGATGCGCGAATCGGAGGTCCAGGAGCCGCTGGGCAGGGCCAGGCCGTCGAGGAAACGCGCCGGGTCGTAGCCGCGGACGAGAATCCAGTCGCTGCGCGGGTCCATGCCATAGCTGCCGCCGACCACGCCCGCCAGGTAGCGCACCGACTCATCCAGCCCCTGCACGCCGTACGCCTGCATGCGGTCCGGCGTGATCACCGAGACCGACTGCGGGATCTGCACCACCGGCGTTTCGGTCTTGGTGGTGGAATAGACCACGTTCACCGCTTCCATTGTCTTGGCATCGACCGGCGCACTGGACGTGGTTTCCTGTGCGGCAGCCGGGGCGGTCAGGGCGAAGGCGATGGCAGCGAGCAGCGCCGGCCGGGAGAGAGGCTTGGACACGGGTTTCATCCGGACAGGTCGGCCGCGCGGGGTGCTGCGGCCGGATTATCGCGAATGATAACGGTTCTTATTACAATATCAAAGCCAATCCCGGCCAGGCGCTCTCATTTGGCGGCGGCGAGGGTCGATTCCAGCGTGGTCCATGGTGTCGGGCTCATATGCATGCCAATCAGCGACAGGCCATGCGTGTCGATGGCCGCCGCCTGCACGGAGTGCGTCAGTTCCAGCAGGGACTCCGGATAGAGCAACGAGCCGCCCGGGCCCAACGGCTGCACCATCTCTCCGGTGTGCAGCAAGTGCGCGCCCGGGATCGACGACATCAGCATGGGCTGCTCGCCGTCGGGCACAGGCATCACGGTGATGGCGTTGACGCCTTTGCCCAGGGTGATGGGAGCCGATACCGACCGGATGTCCGGCGACCGCGGTGCACGCACGAGTGCGTCCGGAAGCAGGCCATGAGGCGCCGAAGCCAGTGCGCGGATCACCGCCACGTTGCGGTCGCGGACATACATGGGAATGCCCCGCGCCACGTATTCGCGCACGCCGGCCACGTGCCAGTAGAACGCGGTGGACGTGATCAGTGCCTTGACCTTCATGCCCGGAAAGCGGCGCGCCGCTTCGTCGAGCACGCGACGCGAGTAGCCGGCCGAGATCGGCGCATCGATGATCACCAGGCCATCATCCTGGCGCACGATGGTGCTGTACCAGGAGCCCGGGATCTGCACCACGCCCGGTGCGATTTCCGCGATCGGCCGCTTCGGATCAGGCGCCAGGCCGATCGCCTCGCCCAGCGCGAGGTCGTCGACGTTATGCGCGGCCATGGGTGGTAGCGCGGATTTCATCGCGAACGCCTTTTCATCCACCGCGTTGTTGAAGTGCACTTCCTCGATCACGGCAGAGCGCAGGTGCACGCCGTTACGGAACGTGTCCGATTGCCCCGGGTAGCGCACGCCCTCGCCCAGCGCGTAGTTCATCAGTTCAACGCGGTCGGTGATGTCCCCCCAGGCATTCCAGGCCAGGTCGCCGCTGGTGGCGCGGTGCCAGCTACGCGTGGTCTCGATGGCGGAAGGCAGGTTGGTCTGTGCGTCGAGGTAGATGCGTACGGGACTCTTTCCCTGGTGGAAAGACACAAGGCGCTGCGGAATACCGTGGAGCGATGTATCTTTTTCCTGCTTCAGGTCATCGGCGTGCTCGGCAAGCAACAGCGCGGCGATGGGCTCGTCGGCCTGCCATGCCATGGGGGCCTCCATGTGCCACGCCCGTGCGGCCTTCCCGGCCACGACCATCTCTCCCACTTCGCCGTCTTTCCCGTAAAGCTTGCGCATGACAAACGGCGGCGGCGCGCCACTGGCCGTGAGCTGCGCCTCATCGCTCACGCGCCGCTGTCCGTGCAAGTCGTCCACGGTGGTCTGGCCTCGTGCGCCGGAGAATACGTAGGGCGCGTCGGCGTGATCGAACTCGACGATGTCGAAGTCCACGCTGGTCGTCGTGCGCTTGATTTGCGCCACGGCGTGCAGGTCACGCCCCGGCCCCATGGCAGACAGTGCCTTGCCCACGAGCGCGTGGGCATCTTCCGCACAGCCAAGGGCCGGGGCGGCCAGGGCGATCAGCGCGCACGCGGCGGCCAAAGCAGATCCCGGCCTCATGCCTTACCTACCGCGCCGTGTTGCGAATACACCGCGTGCCAGGCGCCGCCCTCGTACACGAAGACATCCGACGACTTCACTCCGTTATCCGGTCCAAGGGCAGGATCGTAGAACGACACAACCGCGATCGTGCCGTGGACCACCACCGAGGTTCCCGACGGGTGATCCTTCATGTACGCGTCGAGTTTCGCCTTGCCGTCCGTCGAGCCTTTGTTCTTGGCCGCGCCGGCAACGATGCGTTCCTTCGAGTGCGCCACGCCGTGGGTGTCGACCGAGCGGTAACCGGGCATCAGCATCGACTTGAGCCAGTCGGTCTGGCCGGTCATCTCCGCGAGGCTCCAGTGGTCTTCCGTTGCGCGGACGCCGGCTTCGCTCTGTTCGTGCTCATTGGCACCGGGCGGTGCGAGATCCCATGCATGCGCAGGGACGGCGGCGACTAGCGCCAAGGCGAATATCGTTCGAAGACAAGACGCAGCTTTCGCAGCGAAGGGGGACATGTGCGTGCACTCCATCATGGCGGGGCCAGGGTGGAGGGACGTTAGGGTGGAAGCAGCTTCGCCGCACCGACGATGGGATGAGCGGGTCCGCCGACGGGCCGGACGGCGGAAACCACGCGTCCAGCGGACGCGCGGTTTCCACACCGGTGAGGACTATCGCGCGGCGGTCGAGGGCATCTGGCCGATGACCTTGCCCTTGTCGTCAAGCATCTGCAGCGACGGCGTGCCATCGGGAGCTACCTGCATCCGGATCCGTGGCCTTCCTTCGGAATCGTTGAGGCCAAGCATCACCGACTCGTCCGGCATGCGAGCAAGGACCATCCGCGGCTTTACCTTGTACTGGTTGCTGGCGATGAATTCCGCCATGCGCTTTTTCTTCTCATCGGCCGGCAATTGGCTGATGGATTCGGTGAACTCAACCACTTTCGACATCGGCACATGGGGGTTATCGGCAAACACCAGCCTGGCGTACCGCTTGCCCTCCTGCTGACCGTATTCCTGCACGAACGCCTGGTCCTGCTCGTACTCATCGAAACTCAGGTGGCCGGAAGATTCGCCCTGCCCGTCCTTGCCCATCTTCCCTTCGAAGGTAAGCCCGCCGTTTTCGGTGCCTTCGTCGTTATAGAAGATGATGCCGGCACTCGATCGCGTGGGATGGGGATGCTCCTTCGACTTGATGATGAGGCCCGGCTCTGTGGCCTTGTTCGAAATGACCATGCGCAAGGTGCCGTCGGGCTCTACTACGTTGATTCGTTGCACGGTAAGTTCGTCGAGCGTCGTTTTCTTTGTTGCAGTGCCAACGAAGCCGGAAAGCACCGTTACCGCGAATACCGCGGTAAGCACACCGGAATAGATCACAAGAAACCGCTGCCCAAAACTTGACTGCATAGCCCTGCCCTCCATCGTTGAGGCCGATTCGTTCTACATCACCACTGGATGTGTCGCCGAGAAGCGCGCCGCGAGATTCTGGCGCTTGAACGTTTCCACGACGTGGTCGATAAAGACGCGCGTTTTCTGCGGCAGCATCTTCTGCGCGGAGTAATAGATCGACAGGTTGCCGCCCTCCACCCACCAATCGGGGAGCACCCTTCGCAATGCGCCGCGCTCGATCCAGGGTAGTGCCGACTGAACGGCTAGCAGCGCAATGCCCATGCCCATCGCCGCGGCCTGGCAGGTGGCATCGGGATCGTCGAAGACGATGCGCGAGTCCAGTTCGATCGACGCCTGGGCACCCTTGCGATGGGTCAGCATCCAGTCGCGAATGCGCCCTGTCTGCGGCGAGCGGATAAGGATGCCATCGCGGCCGGCGAGATCGGCGGGCGTTTCAGGTGTGGGGATCGAGGCGAGGTAGGCGGGCGACGCCACCAGTATCCGGTGGGCGGGCGCCAATGCGCGCGCGACTACTCCCGGACGCAGGTCGAAACCACCGCCTAGCGCGACGTCGAAGCCCTCGGCGATCAGGTCGACCGGCCGGTTGTCGAAGTGCCAGTCCGGCCGCACCCCAGGGTAGGCACGCAGGAAATCGCCCAGCATCGGCACGATATATTCGCGGCCGAAGGCATTGGGCAGGCTGATGCGCAACACGCCCATGGGCCCGGCTGTATGCGCCCGCGCATTGGCCAGCGCGACCTGGAGGTGATCCAGGCTTCCCGCCACTTCCAGACGGAAGGCTTCGCCAGCTTCAGTGAGGGACAACCGGCGGGTGCTGCGCTGGAACAACCGCACACCCAGCTCTGCCTCCAGCCGCGCGACATTCTTGCCGACGGCGGCGGGCGTGAGGCCTAAGCGCCGCGCTGCATTGGCAAAGCTCCCAGACTCCGCGCTGCGCAAGAAGCAGACCATCCCGTTGAGGGTATCCATGGAGCTAATTCTAAACCAGTAGGATCGAATGAAAATACCTTATTCGATCTATTGGTTGGGAAAGCTAAGCCGTACATTGGTGGCCGACCAAAACCCCCTTCCAGCGGAGATCCATCATGGACACCCTCAATTCCATCCAGGGCAAGAGCGCCCTGGTCCTCGGCGGCTCGCGCGGCATCGGCGCTGCCATTGCCCGGCGCCTCGCCGCTGGCGGCGCGTCGGTCGCGATCACCTATGTCCAGGGCGCGGCTGCCGCCCAGGCCCTCGTCAAGGAGATCAGCCAGGCCGGTGGGCGGGCCATCGCCATCCAGGCTGACAGCGCTAGCGACACCGCGATCGACATGGCGGTCGACACGACCAAGGAAACATTCGGCAGCTTCGACATCCTGGTGAACAGTGCCGGCGTGTTGGCCATCGCCCCGATCGAGGAATTCACCACCGAGGATATCGACCGCACCATCGCCGTTAACGTGCGCGCCGCCGTGATTGCCAGCCGGGCCGCCGCACGGGCCATGGGAACAGGGGGTCGCATCATCCACATCGGCAGCACCAACGCCAACCGCATGCCCTTTGTCGGCGGCGCGGTGTACGCGATGAGCAAGTCGGCGTTGCAGGGGCTGACCCAGGGCCTGGCTCGCGACCTGGGTCCGCGCGGCATCACGGTGAACACGGTGCAGCCCGGCCCCGTCGATACCGACATGAACCCGGCCGACGGCCCGAAGGCCGCCAGCCGGGTTCAGATGCTTGCGACCGGCAGGTATGGCCGTCCGGACGAGATCGCCAGTTTCGTGGCTTATCTTGCGGGCCCGGATGCTGCCTACATCACCGGCGCAAACCTCCTGATCGATGGTGGCTTCGCAGCGTAAGTCAGGCTGGACGGGTGGCCTCCACCGGCGAGACGCGCGTAGCGCGCATCGCCGGGTTGAGCGTGGCCGCCTGTCCCAGTGCCAGCAGCAACACGATGCCGGCACCGATGTACGCCAGCGGCACGTGGCTGACCTCGAAGTTCACCGCCATCCAGATATTGAGTACTCCGCAAAGCGCGATACCGATCGCCACCCCGGCAAGGGTGATGAGGAAATTCTCGGTAAGGAAATACAGTAGGATGTCGCGCCGCGTGGCACCCAGCGCGCGGCGCACGCCAATCTGCGCACGTCGCTGGCCCACCCAGAAACTGGTGAGGCCAACGATGCCCGCGCCGGTGATCAATAACAGAGCCACGCTCACCACGCCCATGATCACCGCCATACCGCGGTCGGTCCGGTAGGCGTCCTGCCGTACCTGGTCGAAAGTGCGCACGCCGCCATGAGGTGGGAATACGCGTTCACGATGCGCCTTGACCAGGGCCGCGGGCGCCTCCCGCACCATGCGGTCGAGCATGCCGGACCGGGTACGAATGAGGTAGTCGCCGTAGCGATTGGTCAATCGGGCGGGGACAATGGCGACGTCTTCCGCCCACGTGTCGGCAAATGCCGCTGACCACGGCCCATGCAGGCGATCGATGATGCCGATAATGATGGTGGGTGGCGCATTCCTCCCCGTGTTCAGGTACACCGTCTTGCCCAGCGCCGACCCATCCGGAAACAAGCGGTCGGCCATGGCCTTGGTGACGATCGCCACCGGCGGCATCACCAATGTATTGAAGTCGCTGCCGTCGACGATTTCCTCGGGCCGGAAATTGCGGCCCGCCACCAGGTGCACGCCCAGCGTGGCCAGGGCATGGTCGTCGCTGGCGTACATGCCAGCCTCGAATAGCCAATGTTCCTTGCTGTTGTCCAGGCGCACGCCGGTGGACCATCCACCGCCGCGCAACGGGAATGAGTTCATCACGGTGGCGTCTTGCACCCCGGGAAGGGAACGCAGGGTTTCAAGGTCGGTACGGATCAGGGGCGCGAGCACGTTGCCGTCGGTGCTTCCCACCCAGGTGTTCATCACGGCAAGCAGGTTTTCTTCCACGATGCCCGTGGGGCGCGCCATCCGCTCCATGTTGGTGCGGATGATCGACAACGCGTTGCAGACGATCGCAAGGGTAAGGGCGATCTGCAGAACGATCAGGATCGTGCCGGCCTTGTGCCGCCGCAGTGCGCTGATGATGGGCTGGATGTCCATGGTTGCTCCTAGTTCGACTTCAGCTGCCAGGCCGGTTGCACCTGCGCGGCACGCCACGTCGGGTACAACGAGGCAAGCAGGGCCGCGACCACTGAAACGGCAAGCGTCAGGCCCATCAACGAGGGATCCAGATACGCAAGCCGTGCAATCTGGGCGCTGAAGACCAGGCCGATGCCGTGCATGCCGATCGCCGTCAGCAACAGGCCGAGCACGCCACCGGTGAGGCCCACGGTCGCCGCCTCGATCAGGAACTGTGCATAGATTTCCCGCCGCGAAGCACCCAGGGCCCGGCGCACGCCGATCTCCCGCGCGCGGCGCATGAACTTGGCCAGCAGCAGCCCGATGGTGTTGACCAGGCATACGCCAAGGAAACTCACCGACACCACCAGGGAAACCTTGGCGCCCTGCGGCACCACCTTCTGGTAATCGAGCCAGTCGGGGACATCGTGCAGGCGCACGTTGGGTGGCCAGCGGAAGCGGCCGGCGCGCTGCTGCTCGGCGGCGTAGGCGCGCAAGCGGTCGCGATACGTTGCCGCTTCCGCCGGCGTGGGCAATTCCGCCCAGAATGTGATCCAGACACACTCCGAGCGGAGCCAGTTATCCCAGCCCACGCCGGGATCGGACACGCAGTTGGTGTTGCCGGAGGTGACGACGCGTTCGTCGAGGGCATGGGTGAATGGGATGAACACCTCGACCGGCTCGGTGAAGCCCTTGGTATTGACGACGTCGAGAAACAACGGCTGCGGGTCCCAGGTGTCGATCACCCCGACCACGCGGTAGAGGTGACCGTCCAGGTTTACTTCCCGCCCAACGCTGTTTTGACCGTGGAACATCCGGTCGTTCAAATCCCGGTTGATGACGGCGACAGCCGCATGACCATCATCGTCATTCGCCGTCCATGGGCCGCCATAGAGGAACGGGATGTCGAACATGGCGAAGGCATCGGTGTAAACGCCATAGGAGTTGACACCCTCGGGCTGGCGATTGGCCTCGTCGGGAATCACGGACATGCCCAATGGGTAGAGCGCAGTCTGCCGAGGCGCCCAATGGGCGTGCTGCAGGGCCATGGCATCGATGTAGGTCAGCTGCTCGGGAGGTTCGCCTGCAGGGCTCTCGCTGTTGTTCGGTCCCCAGTTGTCCACCTGGGCCACAAAAAGTTGCGATGACTTCCATGGAATGGGGTTGCGCGCCGTGGCGCGGTACACCGCATAGGTCACCATGGAGGAGGCCACGCCGAAGCCGATGGTCAACACCATCAACGCCGTCAATATCCGGTGGCGCGACAAACTGAGCAAACCGAGTTTGAAGTAATACGCGAACAAGGGCCCGCCTCCTCGTTACTGAAATTCATACCGTGCAGCGACGTAAGCAACGGCCGCGCCAACTATAAAATTACAAGCACTTCAAAAGCTTGTAATGACATGTATATGCTTGCCACTGTCCGCGGACACGAGAGACGGACAACGGGGACAGATACTCGCCCTGACCCAAACATCGCTTCAGGTAACAGCGACGCTGCCGATAAAAGATGTATGACTACGCATGACATCGCCACCGACGACGCCGTCTACAAAACGCTTCTCGAATCCACCCGGGCCATTCCCTGGAAGATCGACTGGGCGACCATGCAGTTCGCCTACATCGGCCCCCAGATCGAGGAACTGCTTGGCTGGACGCCGGATAGTTGGGTCACCGTGCAGGACTGGGCCGAGCGCATGCATCCGGAAGACCGCCAGTGGGCGGTGGACTTCTGCGTGGCGCAGTCCATGGCCGGCGTGGATCACGAGGCCGACTATCGTGCGCTGTGCAGCAATGGCGATTACGTATGGATCCGCGACGTCGTGCACGTGGTGCGTAACGACGATGGCACGGTGAATTCGCTCGTTGGTTTCATGTTCGATATTTCCGAACGGAAGAGAACCGAAGAAAAGCTGGTGGCCATGCAGCGCGAGCTGGAGGAACTGTCGTTCAAGGACGGCCTGACCAACGTCGCCAACCGGCGTCGCTTCGACCATGTAATGGATGCCTCGTGGGAGCGCGCCCGCAACCAGCGCGAGCCGATCGCGCTGCTGATGATCGACATCGATTACTTCAAGCAATACAACGACCGCTACGGCCACCTGGCCGGCGATGACTGCCTGCGCCGCGTGGCCTCGGTGCTAGCCCAGGCCGCCACCCGACCGAACGATTTGCTGGCCCGCATTGGCGGCGAGGAATTCGCCATGCTGCTCCCTGGCACCAGCGCGTCGGGCGCCGTTGGCGTGGCCGAGCACTGCCGCCAGCTGCTGAAGGACGCCCAGATCCTGCACGGCCCTGCCCCGCTAGGCCGCCTCACCGCGAGCATCGGCGTGGGCGCGATCACACCGGAAGACGGTGACAGCTGGGTAAGCCTGCTCGACCGCGTCGACCGTCGCCTGTATGCCGCCAAGCAGGCCGGCCGCGACCGGATGATGGATGCCGATCCGGTCGCGGTCTGATTTGTCTTACGTGATCAGAAGAACTTGTAGTTGAAGCTCAACGTCGCGCTTCGGCCGGCGGCGTAGTACAGGTTGCTGTACTCATCCAGCACGAAGTACTTGCGATCGAGAAGATTGTCGCCATTGACCTGCAGCGACGCGTGGTCGTTGAAGGCGTGACGCGCCATCGCGCTCAGTAGAAGCACGGACGACTGGTTCACATACTGCGGGCCGTTCGGGCCATCCACCGGCGCTAGGCTCCCCGACTTCCAGTTGGGGCCGCCACCGATGGTAAGGCCGTTCCAGCTGCCGGGCAGTTGGTAAGTGGTGAACAGGCGTACCAGCGTGCGCGGCAACGAGGTATTGATGGCGCCCTGCTGCGGGGCCTTGATGTTGAAGTGCGACCACCCCAGCGTGGTGTTCCAATGATCGGTGATCGCACCGGAGGCTTCGAACTCGTAGCCGCGCGAGCGCGTGCCGTTCACCGGCGTATAGGCCTGGGTAATACCGTCCGGCAGGAATTGGCCTGGATCGGCCTGGGCCACGTTGTCCTGGCGTGTGTCGAAGAAAGTCAGCGAGGTATTCAGGCGGCCATCGAAGTGGCGCCCCTTGATACCCACCTCGCGGCTGCTTCCGATCACCGGATCCAGGAAGTCGCCATTGGCGCGACGATTGTTCTGCGGGTCGAAGATCTGCGTGTAGCTGGCGAAGGTCGAGTACACCGGGGTGATGTCATAGATCAATCCCGCATAGGGAATCGTCTTGGAATGCTCGTGATGGTAGGTGCCCGCACTGGCATCGAAAGTATCGTTGGTCCAGGTGCTGTACCGGGCGCCGGCAATCAGCTTGATCTTGTCGGCCAGCGACCAGCGCGAGGCCACGTACGCGCCGCCCTGCTTGATGCGCGCGGCGGTGAGGAGGTCGGCTGTTGGGGCGAACTCCGGGTACGGGTAATTACCCGTCCATTGCAGGAAATTCCCCGTGTCGGGAAGATCGCCATGGGCGTTCTCGTAGGAGTCCTGGGTGTAACGCGAGCCGCTCAGGCCCGCCACCAGTTCGTGCTCGCGGCCGAAGGCCTCGAACGGGCCGGACAGGTAGATGTCCGCCATGTTCTGCCGGCCACGGTCGGTGCCCCGGTAAGCGAAGGGGGCGGCACCCTCACCTGTTTCGCGGTTGGGAAAGCCATAGACATAGAACAGCGCCATGTCGCCGTCCGTTTCGCGGCGGCTGGCCAGCGCATGCAGCTGCCAGCCATTGGCGAACTCATGCTTCAAGTCCAGGAACGCCGTCTTGGTGGTGTTGTTCCAGAAAGACCAGCTTGCAGCGCTGGAGAACCCGCGCGGCCACGTGATGAAACCACCGTCGTCGTAGAACACCGGGTAGGTACCCCAGGTCACGCCGTTGGGCTTGGTCTTCTGGTAATCCAGGCCGGCACTGAGGGTAGTGTTGGGCCCCAGGTCCGCATCGACCACGGCATACAGCACGTTCTTGTTGCTGCTGTAGCGATCGATGTAGGAACTTCCCTCTTCATGCGTCGCCACCACGCGTCCGCGTACCGATCCGGATGCATTGATCGGCGTTGCGAGGTCGACGGTCTCGCGTGTGGTGCCCCACGTGCCGTAGCTAAGGGATGCATCCGCGTTGAACGTGCGGCTATCGGCGTGCTTGCGCACGAAGTTGATCATGGCCGACGGGCTACCCGCGCCGCTCATCAGGCCCGTCGCGCCACGCACCACTTCGATGCGGTCGTAGATCGACGTATCCAGGCTGCCGTCGGCGGAAGATGAGTTCAGGGCCGGGGCGACGGGCACGCCGTCGTAGGCCATGTTCTCGATCTGGAAGCCGCGCGAATAGAAAAGCACGCGCTCCGAGTCGTAGGCGTTGGACGATACGCCCGTGGTGTTGTCCAGCACGGCACGTACGTTGGTAAGGTTCTGGTCCTCCATACGCTGGGCAGTGATCACGCTGACCGACTGTGGCGTGTCCTGTAGCGTAAGCGGCAGACGTGTGGCCGCCGCGGTATCGCTGACGGTGTAGCCCGGGAGGCCTTGCCCTTCCACCTTCACAGTGTCGAGCCTGGTGGCGTTGTCGGGCTTGGCGGTGGTGTCGGTAGTGGACTGCGACTGGGCCACGGCCGCGGCCGGCAACGCCAGCATCACGCTGGCAGCCAGCGACACGACCGGCAGACGGCCGGAACGGATGGAGAACATGGTGGATTGCCCTTGTGTGCGAAGCCGGCAAGCGGGAATTCGCTTGCGTGGAGTTACGCCACTGGCTCGCCGGGGGCTGGCTTGTCGCGATGCAGCAAAAAGCTTAACAGAAACGCCGGTTAATGCGAAAGAGTCGCATTTGTAAACATGTCGACGGCTACACCGGCCGTCATCGGCCCTGCTCAATCCCCCCACTACAATGGGAAGAATTGGGTAACGAGCACTACAAGTGACCTCCGCAACGATCAAAGTGGCAGCGGGCGAACTGACCGCGCTGCGACTGTTCGATATCGCCTACACCGTGGACCTCTCCCATGCCGAGCAGCTCTGGGCGGCCAGGCCAGGCCTGGCCTTCAGTCGGTCCAGGCTCACCAGCACGCCGGCCAAAGCGGTGACGTTCGGGGTGGCGCCCCTACGCCTTCAGTTGGGGGAAACCGCGCTGACCCTGGATTCGCGCACGGTCACCGCCGACCTTTCCGTACGCATCTACGACTTCGGCGTAGCGGCACTGGCGGTTCGCATCCAGGTGGGCGACCAGGACTGGGACGACTTCGTCGCCGATTTCAACGCACTGGATCGCGTGGTCGGCCACGGCGCGCCGATCGACTTCTGGACAGACTTGCTCCAACGGGTCAAGGACATCATCCTTCCCGCACTGGATCGTCCGGCCACCCATGCCAAGCTGGAAGAGGACTACCTGATCGCCACCGTCCAGCGGCTGGACGAGCCGATGGATGCCACAGCGCTACAGTCGCGCGTGGATCTGACGGCGCTGTTGTCGGGCGAGAAGCGCCCGCTTTCCAGCGATTCGCAACGGGAATTATTGTCGCGCAGCTTTTCCTACTACGCCGACGATCTGGTGGTACTGACATGGGACCGCACATTCATCTACGAACCCCGGCTCGATTCCGACGTTGCCGATGTGATCGAAGTGGCCAATGCCCAGCTGGTGGAGTTCCGTTACTACGACACCTTGCTGGATGAAGAACTCCCTCGCATGTACGAGCGCGTCGAGAACGCGCGCGGTGCGGCTTCGCTGCTGGCATCGCGGCGATTCGCCTACCTGGCCCGACGGCTCTACACGCTCGTGGCAGAGGTCACGGAACTCACCGAGCGGGTGGACAACGCGCTGCAGGTGACCGAAGACGTTTACCTAGCCCGCGTTTACAGCACGGCGCTGGGGTTGTTCCGCGTGCCCACTTTGAGCGCATCGGTGGATCGCAAGCTGGCGATCATCCGGGATACGTATGCGGCTCTTTATGAAGAGGCATCAAGCCGGCGCGCGGAGCTGCTGGAGGTGGCCATCGTGCTGCTGATCATGCTTGAGATTGCGATCATGTTGTTGCAGCGGTAGGCCCGCACTGACGAATCTATAGTCCCGCCTCTTCCAATCGCTTCTCAAGCTCCCGGCCAAACTTGCCAAGGTTCGAGTCACAAACCTTGAGCCAGGCGCGCAGTTGCAGCGCATCGAGCCTGAGCAGCCCTCGCTCGACCGAGGAAACATACGGCTGAGAGACTCCCGCGCGAAGGGCCAGTTCTTTCTGGGTGAGCTGTGCCTTGTCCCGCACTTCCCGCAGGAGAGCGATGAGGATGGGATATTCCTTGCTGTAGATGCTCTTGCCCTTGGGCATTTCGGTCACTTCTTCCACTCAATGAAGCGACGCTAAACAACAACTTGTGGTACTCCATCCTGTTATATTCTGTAATCTATGCTCCGCCTATAGGACAAGTGGAAGGCGTTTCATCACTGTTGAAAGGAATCAACGCATGTCGACCGATACCCTCATCACCCTCGGGGCCAGCGTCGCCGGCCTCATTACCTTTGCCGTCGTCATGGGACGCTGGGAGAAGGCAACCATAGCGGCCATGGGCGCCGCAGATCACTTTCAAGTAAAAGGCTTTGAAGCGACGATCGACCGCGCACGCAATGAAGTGCACATCTGTGTGGAAGGCCATGCACGGATTTTTCGCGCGCCCTTTGGCCACCTCGTGGTCGAACATAAGGTAGAGACCACCGCGGTAGCCCACGAGAAGCGCCCCAAGAGGCGCCGCGGCATTGCCCTGACCTCAAACCGGCGCAGACTGTTGAGGTCGGGCAGCTACGTGGCCCCATCCAGTGGCTGGACAGAGACGACGTGGACCGCTGTGGAAACCGGTAAAACATGGCTGCGGCTTCGGGCCGTCCGCCTCCCCGCTTACTACGCCCAGCACTGGGGCGACGGGAGGGAGGGACAAACCAGTGTCCTGACCGACGCCATGGATGTGCCCCTGTCAAACAGCAAGGCTCGCGCGCTCAAATTGTGGCTGGACCACCATAGGTGTGAGCTCTTCCCCGACCATGCAGCCCTGCGTGCGACATGGGAGCAGACTTGCGCTGAGCTGCTCCGGGCGTGTCGGCAACAGCGCGATCACCAGGGAATCGCTGCTGGGGCTTTTGAAAGCTGGTCATTCTCCGCCCACCCCACGATCGCCTACCTCGTGATCGAGGCGGACGGCGCAGCCTTTTGGGCATCGGGCGATACGCCGATGCTCGAGCCCGTTGAGAGGCCTCGTTTCAAGTTGGCCGGCGACAGGCTGACCGTCTTCTCCGCTGACGACAACCGGTCGTTTCCCCTGCCAGCGGACCGCATGGCACCGCTGCAAGCCTTGCAGCGGCGGGGCATAGTCAGATTGGGTTGAGGCCTACGGCCGCGCCTCCAGCACGATATTGAACGGCGTTTCCGCCGCCCTGCGAAGACGCCGAAAACCGCCGGCATCAATGATTACCTTGCGCAGTCGAGCCTCGCCAGCCTGCGCACCGAGCGCCGGACCATGGCGAGCCAATGACACCGGCACGCAGATCATCGACGATGCCGCGTAATACACGCGGCCTACCGGATTGAGGTTATCCGCCGTGCTATCCCCAGCGAAAGGCTCCACGACCATGCAGGTGCCGTCGTCCTTCAGGGCACTTCTCGCATGGCGGGCGGCACCATCGGGATCGGCCATGTCGTGCAGGCAATCGAAAAAGGCGATGAGGTCGAAGTCGCGGCCTTTATATCCGGTGGCATCCGCCTGCTCGAACGTTGCATTCTTCACCCCGGCCGTCTTTGCCCGCTCGCGGGCGACGTCGATCGACGGTGCGTGATAGTCGTAGCCAACGAATTGCGATGTAGGAAATGCTTTCGCCATCAGCACCGTGCTGGCGCCATGCCCGCACCCAACGTCGGCGACCTTGCCGCCGCGCGCGAGCTTGTCGACGACGCCTTCTAGTGCCGGTAACCATGCTCCCAGCAGATTGCTGTTGTAGCCGCCGCGGAAGAATCGCTCGACGCCATGGAACAGGCAGGGATGATGTTCACCCCACTCCATGCCGGCGCCGCTGCGGAAGTTGTCGCGCACGCGCGGATAGGTGTGGAACAGCGCACGGGCAACCTCGTAGGCGCCGGGAAGATCGACCGGGCCGGCGGGATCGGCAAGACACGCTGCCTGTTCCTCGTTGAGCTGGTATTTGCCCGACGCCGCGTCGTAATCGACATAGCCACCGGCGGCCTGGTTGCCAAGCCATTCGCGCATGTAGCGCTCGTTGGTGCCGGTGCGTGAGGCCAGTTCCGCGGGTGTCAGGGATTCCTTTGCCAGCGCCTTGTAGAGGCCAAGCTCGTCGCCGAGCAGAACAAGCACCGAGCTGAAGGCGGCGCCGAGGTCGCCGACGGCCTTACCCAGGAATGCATTGAGATTTTCTTCGTTGATGGACATGAGTACGCGCTCCACAGCCAGGGGGATGGGGGCGTCGTCCTGCCGGCGGATTTTTCCGCTACGACCGCTCGAGTATACCGCCGGGAAAACCGAATTCCGAAAGAGGCTTCGGCAGTTGTGTGCTTGTTTTATTTCCCGATATGCTCTTGATCAGCGCGTGGGGCGCATCCGGTCCGCGGAAAGGACAGAAGTCCACCTAACGTACTACGCCATTCGACCGAACTGACTTTCAGCCCCGTTTTGTGCGGACCTCGGGTAACGAGAGGAAGTTCTGCATGCCGACGAAACAGCTCCCCGCACGTCCGAGTCTCGATCACCTTAAGCACCAGGCGAGGGATCTTCTCAGCCAACACGCGGCGGGAGAATCGAGCAGCGCGCAACGTTTGCGCGAATTCCATCCGAAGCTACAACGCGCCACGGACCAGGAAATCTTCTCAACACACCTTACCCTCAGCGACGCCCAGCTCGCCATCGCACGCGAGTACGGGTTCGCAAGCTGGACACGCCTCAAGCATCACATTGAAAAGCCCAGACCAAGCGACAACCTGGCGCTTGCGCACCACGAGCGAATCGAAGACGCCGTTTTCCGTCACGCAGTCGATCTGATCGACACTGGCGACGTTTCTGGTTTATCGCTTTTCCTCAAGAAGAATCCCGGCCTTATCCGCCAGCGCGTTCTCTTCGAGGGCGGAAACTATTTCCGTAATCCCGGCCTGCTGGAATTCATTGCAGAGAATCCCATCCGGCATGGCACCTTGCCTCCGAACATCGTCGACGTTGCGATGACTCTCCTGCAGGCCGGCCCGGGACTCGATGCCATCAACGAGACCATTGGCCTGGTTGCATCAGGCTGCGTGCCTCGCGAATGCAAGGTACAGGTGCCGCTTATCGACGTGTTGTGCAGATATGGCGCCAAGCCGGGCTCTGCACTTCGAACGGCCGTTCTTCATGGGGAATTCGAAGCGGCGCATCGTTTGATCCGCCTGGGCGGGAAGCCTGATTTACCTATTTTTGCGGCCCTTGGCGATATCGATGGATTTCTCCTGCATCTTCCGACTTCAGATGCAGCCCAGCGCCATTTGGCGTTGGCGCTTGCTTCCCAGTATGGCCACACTGAAATTGTGCGGGCCCTTCTTGATACGGGTGAAGATCCCAACCGCTATAACCCGCCGGGCTCGCATAGCCATTCCACGCCCCTGCATCAGGCAGCGATTGCCGGGCACCTTGATGTCGTCAAATTGCTGGTTGAACGTGGGGCAAGACTCGATACGAAAGACGTGCTCTGGCAAGGCACACCCGCCGATTGGGCTCGACACGAAAGGAAAGCGGAGGTCGAGGCGTACTTAAGAGGAGATCCACCGATCAGTCGAGTCTAGCCAGGTTCTGGAAAGTAAGTTTGCCCATGTGCGGTCTCGTGCAGGGCGTGGCCACTGGGTCTTGCCTTACAGACCGTCAATTCTCGGGACCGGTGTAATCAGTGGACCTATTGCGGACTGTTTCGCGCCTGTCACCACGCCCTGGACATGGACGGTTGCGCCCTGCGCGGGTGCCCTCTTGGGGTCTTTCCAACACCCCCAGAGCCTCGACGGGCCTCTTTCGCCAGGCGTGTAATAGATGACTTCGCGGCACGCCCTGTCGGCTTTCGACACGGTGCCGGTGACATCCATCTTCATCCCGGCCCAGGCGACTTGCCCGTTACGGATGGGAACACCCTGCGCACCTGCACCAAGGGAAACCATGCAGGCGGCGAGCAGGGGCCACAACGGTGGTTTGACCATGAGCGCCTCAATGGACCAAGTTTGGGACAATAGCGTAACCCAGCGGTTAGCCGCGCCAATGTCCCACAAACCGGATGCTGAAATTCCTGCTCGCCTTCCTTGCAAGTCTGGTTGTGTTTCTCATGGCTATAGCCTGGTTGATCCAGGACATCTGGCTGACGAACTTCCCCGGCGCTGCCCCGGCCCATCTGAACCAGAAATTGACTGTGCTCTCAAGTGTCGCCCTGGTGGCGCTCATAAGCATCCTATTTTTTGCCGTGAAGGCATTCAGGGCGCGGCGCCGGCCGTCGGATGCGGTGAGTCGAAACTCAGATTTTCCCGAACGACCAGGACATTGAGTTCGCGGAGGATTTTTTTGAGCGGCTCGGAGATGACGCGGCGGCAGCGGTCATCACGCCTGCATGGGCAGAGCCCGTTGCCAAGGTCGATGTGATCGGAATTCACGGACGGCCGTGCCCATGTGCTTCCTTCATTCTTCCTGAAAAGAGAAAGCCTCAAGGTTCGGGACGCCCTGGATAAGGAGGCGGCGAACACTAGAGGCTGGATGTATTCAATTGTATGGACGCTGATGAAGCTGTCCATACAAAAGCGCGCATTGGACGCCATCGAAACCCACAAACGAAAAAGCCCCTGATTTCTCAGGGGCTTTGGCGTTTTGGCTGGGAGACTAGGATTCGAACCTAGATAAACGGAGTCAGAGTCCGTTGTCCTACCGTTAGACGATCTCCCAGTAACTGGGCCGGCAACGCGCTCTGACCTTGGA
>Ga0193717_1000338_pt1 | contig 33681 bp, 31 predicted proteins | sample U2c2metaG_FD_145900 | JGI IMG/M metagenome (GOLD analysis project Ga0193717, IMG submission 145900) | Soil microbial communities from a riparian zone of the East river system, Colorado, United States - U2c2 | ecosystem: Environmental > Terrestrial > Soil > Riparian zone | place: USA: East River... | reverse complement strand
GCACGGGCGACCTCAACGGTGACGGCTTCGCCGACGTGGTGGCGACGACGCCGGGCGGGGGCATGTACGCGGCGCTGCACAGCGGTCAGTTCAACGGCACCGCGACGCTGCAGTCCGGTCTGGTCTACCTCGGCTCGGGCTGGAACATCAACGACATGGTGTACGTCTACGACTACAACGGCGACGGCCTGGACGATATCCTGGCCCGCCGCGCCGGCACCGGTAACTCCTACGTCTACTTCAACAACGGGCTGAACGGCACCAGCACGCTCCAGGCGCCGGTCCAGTTCATGGACAACGGCGAATACGACGAGTACCAAGGCATCACGGACGTGGACCAACCCGTATGTATCTCGCCCATCGGCAGTCGGGATATCCCGCGACGGAAGATTTCCTGGTCGCAGCACCAGCGCAGGCGGATGACAAGCAACGTCCAGGATTCGACACCGTCTGGAACGGTCACGTGCAGGACAGCCTCCTCGCCCTTGACTGGCAGCTTCTCGATCTGATCGACAAACTGCTGTGGGAGCATGCCGCCGCCGACTACTGCGTCGGCCTTTCGAACCGGGCAGTCTGACCACCCGACTCTCCAGCTCCGACCGCAACAACCGGGCGCCGGCTTGGTCGGCCTTGTCAACGCCGGATGGCGCAAACCTCCACTCAGGACTCGTAGACGAGTGTTCTCAGACGAGCCGGTGGGCGCTGCATGCTGCCTCACCGCTGCGGTTCTGTCCAGCCGCGGTAAAGCGTGCGGCCGGACAGAACCGCACCAGCGAGACGTGATGGGCGCTCCACCGGCCCGACCGATTCCACTCGGCCCGGCTACGTCAGTTCGCTCCCCTACGGAGGTGCCTCATGTTTGGGCGGATTCTCATCACCGGCTCCAGGACATGGATCCACCGACCCACCATCCGCGCAGCGCTCGCCGAGGTGTGGCATCCCGCCGCAGTGCTGGTCTCTGGCGCGTGCCCCTCTGGCGCGGACGCGCTGTGCGAGGAGTGCTGGTCTCACTGGGACGGCAGGGTTGAACGGCACCCAGCGAACTGGCGACCGCACGGAGCCTTCGACCGATCGGCGGGATTTCGTCGCAACCAGGCCATGATCGATGCCGGCGCCGATGTCGTGCTGGCATTCATCCGCGACGGATCCGCTGGCGCTACGCATACCGCGACACGCGCCTACCAGGCAGGCATTCCCACCATCACCTACCGCGCGACAACGGGCACGCCTGCGATCACTCGACACATCTTCCGGCCGACCACCGCTGCGTCATCTCTGCGCAGGCATCCCGCATCGCTCGATGACCTACTCGCCACAGCAGCGTCCACGAGGCCCGCGTTCTGAGCACCCGTCTTTGTGGGCGTCGTCAACGATGCCGTCCCGGTGCCCATCGCGCCGCAACTTCTCACTCCACTGTCTCAGCGGGATGAAGGGAAAGAGTATGCCAAATAACGACATCACCGGTCCAGATCGGGTTTGCAAGGCCAACACCGACACGCCTGTCTTGACGCCACGCTCAGGGAACTTGCGACCGCCGATACACAACATCGCGAGGACGCGGACACACAACGGGACAGTCGCGTCGAGGATGTCGAGGAGGGCTTCGCCGACGAATGGTACGGCGAACCGATAGAGCCACCGTTCGACCCGGACACTCCCGAAGGGACACGGATTCTGAGACTGTTCCGACGAATCAAGGACATCGAGCACAGTGACGGAAGTTGGTCATTGGACGTCATCGACCTCCTCACCACCTGGTTCTCCGATCTAGGAATCGACCCGGAAGAGAATCCGACGGACGCCGGGACCCGACTGCGGCTCGCACTGCGTGATGACACAACTGGCCGGACGCCCTCCGCTATCTATAGCCTACGGATCGGCACTGACCATGACGACGCCGAGCCGCTTATCCGCATCGCTCTCCATGCCCTGGCTCGCCAGCTCGGACCCGGTACCTGCATCGACCTCGTCTCCGACGAGCGTGATCTGCTTGCCCGCATCGAGCAGATCCCCAACACCCACCAGCAGACCGCTGCGAACCGTGACGAGCGGCCGACGGATTAGGAATCGCTCAAAGACCAAGCGGTGAAGGGGAAACCCACCGATATCGCATTGAAGGCGGTGCAGTCATGAGACGGACACGGGTAGTTCAGTTCAGCGGTGGCATCACCAGCTGGGCCACGGCACGCCGGGTCGCGGACCGTCATGGCGTCGCCGATCTCGTCTTGCTCTTCGCGGACACGCAGATCGAAGACGCAGACCTGTACGCGTTCGTCACGTCATCGGCCGCGCAACTGGGCGCGCCGCTGGTCCGGGTCGCCGATGGCCGTACACCGTGGCAGGTGTTCGAGGACAAGAGACGACTGGGCAACAGCCTTCTCGCGCCCTGCTCCTCTGTGTTGAAGATCCTTCCGTGTCGGCGATGGCTGACCACCAACACCGATCCCGCCAGAACCGTGCTGTACGTCGGACTCGACGGCAGCCCGCGTGACCGCCGTCGCGCGCCGGCCATCGAACGCGGATGGGATCCCCGGCCCGTCGAATTTCCCCTGCTCAACGAACCGGAAGTGTCCAAAGCGGACCTGATCGACGAAGCCCGTGCGCTGGGATTGCGACCGCCCCACGCCTACGAACTTGGCTTCGATCATGCCAACTTTAACTGGACTAGCCCCCACGCGGGCTGGCAACAACGCGTACGCTACGAGCATCTTCGACGAATATTTTCGGATACCGCATCTACGTCAATGCTGTTCAATATTCTCCCGAGAGAGATACAACTGGCGTGCCAGATGTCTGGTTTCCGATGATGCCGCTGGAATACGCGAGATAATTTTAGTTAGGTAGGCGCCTTTCTCGTTCATGTTGAGCCAATTCAAGACATGTTTTAATAGTTCATCATCTACAACCCCTGAACATATGACAGCCATCACTCCTCCCCAAAACCTCACTCAGAGGTTCACGCGTTAAACGTTCAGCAAGAATCTGCGCCTGTGATCGAGACGGATTCTTTGTGGCAAAGAATAGCCATGCAATGAGCGATACAAGAGCGCGAGGGTGACTGGTTGCGGAGGAAGTTATGTGATCGATACATAAGTCCAACAGACTCTGCGTATCGAGCGAACAGAGTTCCGCGCAATAGTTCGCTCCGAAATATTGACTTAGCGTGCAGGATACTGTCGCGGCAACGGCAGATTCAACTTTACGCCGCGCCGCGTGATAGCTTCGCCTAAAGCTCTCAAAATCTGCCATGCCTGCGCTAGTAAGTCTGCGTCTACATTTAAGATAGACCGCTCGAAGACTTAAATCGGAAGCGAACCTGCTTCTGGGGTCGGATTCATGAAATAGGCTTGCTGCAACATTTTTTACAGTAAGAATAAGATCTAATGCTCGAACCGGTGGAAGTATTCCGAGATGGCAGTCTATATACTGCAGCGAGCGCACGAGCTCAGGCTCGCCCTCAAGCTGATCGAACGGAAAGTTTCCCGTATATAACCTATAGACTAAGTTGAAAAAGATGGTGGTACGACTGGCGCCACTACTATATTTGTAATTTGACCCTCGCGATTTCGCCTTGTCGGGAAAATCAAAGTAGTGCCAGTAGTAGTACTCGGTAATTATGTTCGCTAATTGTCTGTCAACGGTGCTGGCCTCTTGTATTGCCTGCGGGACCGGATCGGAAAGGCTGGCCGATAATGCATGTCCATCGATTATCCGATTTGCGTCGACAAGCGACTCCGTCATCAGGTCACGAAGTAAGTCCAGCGTCAAATGTCCGAGCTCAAACTTGACGAATCCGCCGATTGTCGGCTTGATCTGGGCCTGGGTTTCGCTGCGTTGATAGATCAAGAACAGGTCAATATCTGAGCTAGGAAGAAATTCTCTACGACCAAGAGAGCCGCCAGCCCAAATGAATGGTAAGTCGCGCCCTGTTAGCGACTCAGTTATATGCCGTTCGGCAGCCCGTGACGCGTCACTCATTGCATCGAAAACGTCGTAAGAAGCGTCTTGGCACATGCGAGCCAAGATCGCTCGGCGATGCAGCGCGGCCGCGGCGTCCTTAGAATACATCTACAGCCATGCAAGCCAATTTCGCCGTGAACGGCTCCTTAGAGCTGACGGTAGTTGAACATAACGCGTAACAGTCATGCCGATTACCTTGATTAAGACTGCTCACGTGTAGCATGGTAGCACCCTCTGAGATTGAGAACTAGCCTATCTATCGCCCACCGAGTCGTCATCTGGCACAATGACTTCGTGTCCACGCTGTCCAGGAGTGAACATGTCCAGCTTGCATGAGATAGATGATCACTCTCGGGAGATCATGCTCGCCGAATACAAGGCACTGCGTGATGAGATCCTAAAGAAGATGGATCATCGTACTACCTATCGACTTGCTACTTTGACGTTAAGCATGGCAACAATGGGCATTGGCATCCAACTGCGTAGCGCATTGCTATTGTTGCTAGTGCCCATGATTACGATCCTGTTGGGAAATCTCACAATATTTCAAACGATGCAAGTTTCGCGACTCGCCACATATGTGCGTGATCACATCGAGAAACGCTTGAACGTCCAATGTCCAGGGTCAATGGGTTGGCACCTATCCAACGAGGATAGGCCGGCGCGATTGCGAGATAGTTTGATTGTCAGTTACATTCCAAACGCAGCAATACCGCTTGTTCCATCGACGGTATCGATAGGACTTGCTTGGACCTATGACGGATCCTTGTGGGTGAAGCTGTCGATCATGCTAGTCGACATTGCGCTCATCGGATACTTTCTCTTGATATACGTCAAGAATAAGTACAGTCTTTGATCGTGTCGTCCGATGTGCAATGTCAGGGGTCTCCAATCTGAAGTTGCCCAGTTGCGGTCAGCCGTAAGTTGCCCACAATCTCAGGTATATGTAATTTCCTTATCCGGACTATTGAAAGGCCTCCAGTGACGCCGCCCTTTGGCCACCGCCGCGATATCCTGGGGCGACGTCACGACTTCCATCTAGTGCTCAGTCGGTGGTGCAGTAGCCGCTGGCCACTCCGACCAGGATCGTCGACTACTTCGAGGTGCTGGCAGGCACGCGGGTGTTCACCGCCGGACCCAGACGACAATTTAGCTCTACGCAGGCCCGCTCGCGGTGCTGCGCCGGTCATACAGTGACCAGCCAGTACGGAGCAGGTGCATGGCCAAGGCGTACCAGTTGGCCAGGGGGGCGGGATCGGTGCCGATAACGCCGACCGACAGGCCGGTGTCCAGCGCCGGTTCGGAGAACTTGGCACGTGTGGCGGCGCCCCACGTCAGGACGTGGGCGTCGGAGGACAGCCTGTTCCAGGCCAGCCGCATGTTCGCTTGGAGTTCGGGCCGGGCGGGGAAGGCCACCGGGGCGACGTCGGCGAACATGACGGTGGTGCTGACCTTGGGCAGGCCCGGCTGGAGAGCGTTCAGCGCGGCGAGCCTGGAGTCGATCCAGGCGAGATGCTCCTGAAGCGCATGGCGTTCTTCAGTGTTCAGGTCGAGATCGCTTGCCCAGGTCCTCGTATTCTGGTGGTAGTTGCGCAACTGCCGGTAGGTCTCGGCGATCATCAAGTGTCCGCGTCGCCGTCGTGCGGCGGGCTCGTCGAGAGCGGTCATCCAGATGGCCTGAACGGCCGCGACCAGCGCGCCGCGGACCGTGCTGTGCCCAGCGACCGAGTAGAGGTTGCCACGCTCCAAGCCGTCCAGGACCAACCTCAGGTGTTCGCCAGCCGATACGAGGTTGAAGCGCACGGTATCGCTGATCGGGTGTCCAGGGAACACAGCGTCGTCCTCGGCGAGCTCACTGCTCGGCTCCGGTTGTTCGGGCGGAGTTCGGACCTGGCGCAGCCGCCACTGCTCCAGCTCCGCTCCGGCGTTGCGGAAGACCACCATCGCGTCGTTCATCCGCCGATCCTTGCCCATACAAGCAACTCTGGGGGTGTGGCACGCCGCGTATGGGTGGCCCATCCCGCCGGGTCACCTGAGTCGGGTGATCACAGGCATCTCCAGGTCGACAGGGCCCGAGACCTGCCGGGCGTGGGCCCGGTCCAGGTTCACCAGTTTCCGGGCGGCCTCGTCAAGGCTGACTTGAAGCCCTTGGACCTCGCCGAGCCAGCCGTTCAGCCTGGCTTCCTGCACGCGGTCGCGCAGGTTGGCGATGATCTCGACCAGTCTCGGGCGGGCCTGCGGGTCCACGCGCAGGCTGGGGCAGCGGATGCCCCGTTGACTGAACTAATTGCCGAGTTTGGGCAGCTCCTGACGCTGTGCGGTGAGGGTGTCGATAGCTTGCCCGCGTGATCGAATCGGCGAATGCAGACAGGGACCTGTCCTGCCTTGTTGTACCCCGCACGGGGCAGCTCATCTCTACGGACGATAGGTGGGGGCCCTATCAGCTGCTCGACGGTGACGAGGCTCCAGTTGCTCCGGTGGCCGCGTTCCTGCGGGAGCTACTGGCTGCCGGAAGATCGGTGTCCACACTGCGCTCGTATGGCATGGACCTGTTGCGGTGGTGGCGATTCCTGCTTGCGGTGGAGGTCAGCTGGGACCGTGCGACCCGGCTTGAGGCGCGGGACTTCAGTTGCTGGATCCAACTCACGGTCAAGCAGCGCAAGCAGGATCCCACGCCCAGAACCGGGAGCCGGACGGTTGGGGCGGTGGGTGTCCCGAATCCGGTGACTGGCAAACCCGCGCTCGGCGACGGATATGCGCCGGCTACCGTCGTCCACAGCGAGACGGTTCTGCGTGGCTTCTACGACTTCCACCGCGACGCGGGCACCGGCCCGATCCTCAATCCATTCCCGCTGGACGCCTCCCGCCGGTCGCGGCGGGCTCACGCCCACCACAACCCCATGGACGAGTGGCAACATGAGCGCGCGGGCCGCTACCGGCCGAGCGTGCCACGGCGAATTCCTCGGGCGATTCCCGACGATCGGTTCAACGAGCTGTTCGCCGCCCTGCCGTCGAACCGGGACCGGGCGCTGGTGGCGTTCTGGATCTCCACCGGGGCGCGGGCCTCAGAGTTGCTGGGGGCGCGTCGTTGCGACGTTGATCCCGGCCAGCAGCTGATCACCTTGGTGCGCAAGGGATCCCGTGCGGTGCAGCAGGTGCCAGCGTCGGCGGACGCGTTCGTGTGGCTTCGGCTGTATGAGGAGGACCTGCGCGGCAAGGTGCCGCGTGGCCGGGCTCAACCTTTGTGGTGGACCCTGCGTCAGCCTCACCGGCCGCTGGTCTATCACGCCGCCCACCGCATGTTCCAGGGGGCCAACGCCGTGCTGGGAGCTGATTGGACCTTGCACGCCCTGCGCCACAGCGCGGCGTCTCGGATGGCCCGCGACCCGCAGCTGACGTTGAGCGATGTGCAGTGGGTCTTGGACCACGCGCATTTGACCACTACGGAGCTGTATTTGACTCCCACCAAGGAGGAAGTCGTGGCGGGAGTGTTGGCCCACCACGCCCGGCAAGCCGAGCGCCGTGCCGAGCCAGTGCCACCGCCACCGGCGCCGGGCTACGACCCGCAGTCGTTGAGCGTGCTGTTCGGGAGGCCCTTGTGACGATCACCGCCAAGCACACCGCGCGCAAGCCGCTGGCCGTGGCCAATGCCACCAATACACAGGCGCGGGCGAGGAACACGCAGCTGCGGGAACGTTTCCCGCCTCGCCCCGCCCAACAATGGTGGCCCCATACCGCACAGACGGCCGAGGAAACCCTCCGGAGGCTGACGTCCCCGCCGTATCTGCCCGAGGTCAAGGCGACTCGGGCGGGACGGCGCCGCGGGGTCTCCAAGCTGCTGCGCTGGCTGTCCGCCCATCCCGGCAGCACCTGGCAGGAGCGCTGGTTGGCCAGTGGAGCGGAGGACCGCCCCGGCGCCGCCTGGGCAGATCTTCCAGTGGAGTGGCTGCGTGAGCGAGGCGAGTCCGCCTCCTATGACCCGGAGGACCTGTCCTCGGGCTTGTTGATGCTGATCTGCGGCGATGTCATCCGTCCCGGCTTGGCGTGGATGCTTACCCGCACGCACCGTCATCTCGCGGCCGTGATGGAGCAGGTTAGGGATCCCGAAGGTTTCGCCCGGCTGCGCCAGCTCGCCGACGCTGGGCCGGCGAGTTCCACAATGGACGCGCGGATCGCCGCCACTAGGGCCGCGACATTGTTGGCCTGCAAGGGGCGGCCTGGTCACCGACATCACCGTCGGCGACTGCGTCGAGTTGGCCGACACGCAACGCCGCGTGCACGTGCGCGGCGGGCAGAAGAAGGTCGACTTCTACCTGCGGCTGCGCGCACTGGGTAGCCTCCCCGAGGATGCACCCCATACGATCCGCGCGTTCGGGCTGGCGGCGGGCCAGCTGAGCATCGAGGAGCTGGTGGACCGCTACCCGCTGAAGTGTCGGCCGGTCCGTGACCTGATCGTGGACTACCTGCGGGAACGGCAGCCATCGCTGGACTTCGCCAGCATCGACGCGATCTCTCGGACTCTCGCGGGCCTGTTCTGGGCCCGGATCGAAGACCTCGCGCCAGGCATCGACACGCTACGCCTGCCATCGGAGACCATACGAGCCTGGAAGGAGGACCTGACCACGAAGAAACGCACCACCACCAACGCCGCCGGCGAGCAGATCGAGATCTCCAGCCCCCGCATCAACGCCAAGGACGAGTTGCTCCGGGTACGGGCCTTCTACCTGGACATCGCCCAATGGGCCGTCGACGACCCAGGCCGATGGGCACCATGGGCCGTCCCCTGCCCGATCAGCGACGCCGAGATCAGCCGCGCCAAGGAACTCAAGCACCGCAAGGCCCGCATGGACCAACGCACCCGCGAACGGTTGCCCGTCCTGCCGGTTCTGGCGCGAACGGCCCACGAACGCCGCCTCACCGCAGAGCGACGGCTGCGGGCAGCCCAGGGCACCCAGCCCGGAGAACTGATCCTCGGCACCAACGGTGCGCTGCGCAGGGCAATCGCCCCCACATCCATCGGTCGGCACGTTTGGGCAGAGGACACGGCGACCGGCAATCGGCGCAACCTGTCCTATGAGGACGAGGAGGCGTTCTGGTCCTTCTCCACCATAGAAGTCCTGCGGCTGACGGGGATCCGCTGCGAGGAGATGCTGGAGCTGAGCCACCACAGCATCACCGAATACCGGCTGCCCTCCACCGGCGAGCTCGTGCCGCTGCTCCAAATCGCGCCGTCCAAGACCGACACCGAGCGCCTCCTACTCGTCAGCCCCGAGCTCACGGACGTCCTCAGCGCCATGGTTAGCCGCTTGCGCGCCCCCAACGGCGCGATACCGCTCGTGGCGTCATACGACGTCCGGGAGAGGGTCTGGAACCCACCGATGCCACTGCTATTCCAACGCTGCATCGGCAGCGAGAACCGGCCGTTCACCCCCACGGCTATCCGCAAACTGCTCATCAACGCGCTCGCGGCGACCGGCCTCACCGACGCCAGCGGCGACCCGCTCATGTTCTCACCCCACGATTTCCGGAGAATCTTTGTCACGGACGCCATTATGAGCGGCTTGCCGCCCCACATCGCCCAAGTTATCTGCGGACACAAATCTATCGACACGACAATGGGTTACAAGGCGGTCTATCCCGCAGAGGCGATCGAGGCCCATCGGGCGTTTATCGCCCGCCGTCGGACGACCCGTCCAAGCGAAGAATACCGGACCCCGACCGATCAAGAGTGGGATGCCTTCCTAGCGCACTTCGAGAAGAGGAAGGTGTCAGTCGGGACCTGCGCGCGTGCATTCGGATCGCCTTGCGTTCATGAGCACGCTTGCGTCAGGTGTTCACTACTGCGGCCTGACCCGGCTCAACGAGCACGGCTCGTGGAGATCCGCGATAATCTCGAAGCCCGCATAATCGAGGCGAAACGCGAGGGATGGCTCGGCGAAGTCGAGGGCCTCCAAGTCAGCTACAGCGGCGTCAAAGATAAGCTTACCCAGATCGACGCTACGCTCCAGCGAAAGGCAGCAGCAACCGAACTCGGCATGCCCGCATTCGGGTCCATCTCAGGAAGGGCTTCTGCCTCATGAAAAATCAAGTTCAGAGCACTGCGGCTGCCTGCGCGAGGTAGTAGGACCGTGAGCACTACCACGGAGCCCACGTCGGTTTCACTCCAAAGCGGAAGGGCAATCTCCGCTCTCGATCACCGTGTCCTTGAGAGCCTCAAGGATCTTTTGAGGTGAGCAAGCAAGCTCGGGGCGATGATTCAGTAGGAACTGTTGCGCTGGCGTCAACTGGGAGACTGCAACCACTCCGTCCACCTTCACGATCAGCACGTTCCCGAGCCGGACCACAGCATTCTCAGTGGACTGCAGGGCGGTGATGACCGGTCCTACGCCCTGCAAGAGCTTCGCAGTCACGTCCGCATCCGGGGCGAGGACGAGACGTGTTTCGGCGGCATGGGCCGCAACCAATACTGCTTCACGACCCGCAGGAGTACGCAGCTTCTCCGTCACAGTTGCCCACATCCGACGGAACCACGATCCCAAGATCGGATCATCACGGCTCTCGATCCGCAGGCCCGCAGCTGTCAAGACATGCTCGACCGCGGCCTCGACCTGCTCGTGATTCCTCGCGTTGGACAGGTAGATCGTGACTGGAAGCATCGAAGGCGTCACATGATCAGGCACGGGGAGCAACGAATCGTCATCCGTCGCGACGAATGGCTCCCCATGATCGGCTATGGCGACGATGTTCATGTTTCCAGCAGCAATAACCCCGACATTGTTGGAACCGTTGATGATGATTCGATTGCCGGCCATCGCTTGGACGAGCGGCTCGATATCCGAAGCTTTGGATCCGCCCTGGACTTCTACTGTCCTGCCAGTCGCGGAGGTGATTCGAATCTTGACGTTGCGGCGGCGGTTTAGAAATGCCGTGATAGCGCCTACAAAGGCCGCGATCTCCGTTGCGGAGCTCAGAGTTGTGACGAGCGTGGCAACGGCTGGTCCGAGCTCTCCCGGCTCTGGACTTGGCGCTCGTATCGCGACAGCACTCGACAGTTCCGGCTCGGCGCGCAGCCACTCGAGCAACTGGCGTCCATCGGCTGCATCCTCGCCATCTCCAATGACGTCGATCCACACTCTCGTAGCGACGCCCATCGTCCCGCCCTCCGCCGTTGTCGATGCCAACCATCGTCCCTGGTCCTGGCTACCTTCGCCAGCCCTACGCTCGGCAGCACGGCCGCTGCCTCGACGCGGCCGTGCCGTTCTGGTTCCAGCAGGTCGGCGGCCCGATCTCAAGTTGGGCGGCTGTGCTGGATGGCGCCCAGGGCAACATGCCACGGCCTGCGGCCGGAGCGACCCCCATGACCAACGGAAATTCTAGTTCAGAGAAACACGCGTGTTCGTGTTTGCAGGGTGTGCCGTAGGGGCGTCCGCAGGTGCCGAGTTCGAGTTTGCGGAGCTCGAAGTGCTGCTGGAACTCGGCCCATTCCTGGTCGGTGGGTTCGCGGTACTCACCGGTCGGGCGGGTGGTCCGGCGTTGGTCAACAAAGGCCCGGTAGGCGCGGATCAGGTCGTCTTGGAACACCGCGAGGTAGGTCTGAGTGGTAGTCAGGCTGGAGTGGCCGAGGATGCGGGCCGCGATGTGGACAGGCAGGCCGCCGATGACAGCTTCGGTGGCGAACATGCGGCGGAAGTCGTGCGGGGTGTAGCGCAGGGTTTGGCCTGTCTGGTCGACGAGGTTGGCGCGTTCGATGGCGGCGGTGATCAGGTTCTGTACCACGGTGGTGCTCATGACCCCGGACCTCCAGCCGTATCTGCGTTGGAACAGGTGCGGTAGCAGGGGCCGACGGTGCGCTCGTGTTCGTCGTAGCGAGACACCAGCGGCACCCGCCCGTCCTTGCCGCGGACACGGGTGACGACCTGGGCGAGCACATTGGCCAGTTCCGGTGTGACAAGCAGCAGTCGTTCCTGGTCGGTCTTGGACGGGACGATCTGTAGGAGCGGGACGGTCTCCCCGGTGTCGGGCAGGGTGTAGGAGACCAGCGCCAGGTGGGTGATCTCCAGTAGTTCCTCGATGCGGACGCCGGTCAGGCGCAGGGTCTCGACCACCGCCCAGGACCAGAAGGCGTCTTCCTCGATCTTGGTGAGGTCGGTCAGTTCGCCGGTGGCGGTGTCCTCCACGACCACGGTTTTCGGTGGGGGTGCCGAGGCCCACCCGTAGGTGTAAGACTTGCGGGTGGTGCGGCGGTAGGTCGTTCCCGAGTACTCGAAGTGCTGGTCCAGCGGGACGGCCGCGGCGGCGTGGAGAAAGTCGGTGTGGTGGCGGCGGTGCTGCTCGACGCACGCGACGAGGGTGGGCAGGTGCGGCAGGCGCTCGCGGATGCGTTGATGGACCTCCGCGATGACCTTCTTGCGCGCTTTGAGCAGCCCCGCGGTATCGCCTTTGCGGATCGGGCACGGCACAGCCCATCGTGCCCAGGACGGGTCCTGCAGTGCCCACTCCTGGATGTCGAGGTAGAAGGAGCGGAGGCGGATCAGGTTGTCGAAGTAGGTCTTGCGCTCCCTGCGGGTGCCGTCGCGGTTGGTGACGAACCGCAGCCGCTCCCGCCAGGCGAGAAACACGTCCTCGGGCAAGTCGATAGTGTCGATACCGGGGTGGTGCCTCTCGAGGTCGGCCCAAAAGGTCCGAGCCAGCAGGGTGGCCAGGTTCGCCAGGGACGCGTAGTCCATGCTCGGCCGCCGCTCCTGCAGGTAGCGCACGAGCAGGTCCCGCACCGGGCGGCAGGCGATCCGGTACCGGTCAACCAGGTGCGCGGTTGGGTGCTGCCCCTGCCTGCTGCTGCGCCGCAGGCTCGTCCCCCTGGGCAGCACACCGATCTCGACCAGGAGGTCCCAGGCGGTGTGCAGGCCGAACTTCGTCCGCCCGTCCCGTGCCGCATACCAGTCCTGGAAAGCGTGTACGTCGGCCTTGGTGAGCCGGTCGAGGTCCCTGCCGGTGTGCATGACGATCTTGACCAGGATGAGCAGGGCCTCCTTGCGGTGGCGGTGGGTCACCCCGAGTTCGACCGCAGCCGCGTCCGCGCGGTCGAAGGCCTCGGGGCTGATCGTGGCCCGGAAGTTGTCGTAGAGGGCCAGCGGTGTGCAGGCGGCAATGAAGCCGTAGCCGGGTAGGACGACCCGGCATGCCAGCAGGCACGCCAGGCCGTGGTGGATCTCCGCCCGTTGCTGGCGTCGACTGCGCGTGCCGCTGGCGGTCAACTCGTCGATCCAGTCCTTTCCGGCGTCGGCGCCGGACACCCGCCAACGCTCCTGCCACCCGCCGACGGGGAAGGAGGCCAACCAGGTCGAGACGGTCCTTGCCCCGCGGACCCGCAGCGCCTGGGCATCCCGCCGTCCCCGGCCCCAGAACGGCAGCGCGGGGAACAGGGCCAGCACCGCATCCAGCGGCAGGGCGTCGTGGGGACCGGGCGGCCCTGCCGCCGCGGCGGTGTCCACCGGGGACGGCGCGGCAGGGTCACCGACGGTCGTGGTGGTGATGGTCGTGGTGGTCGGCTGCACGAGTTCACCCTCCAAAAAGGATGTCGAGGTCTGCGGCGTCGTACCGCACAGTGCCAGCGGGCGGGCGCGGGACGGGCGGGGCGGCTGCCTGTGCGGCGTGGTGGTCGTGGACCCGGCCGATCACCTCGTGGTCGTCCTGGACCAGGTACGCCTCGGTGGTCGCCAGGTGGGCGTGTCCGAGGACTGTCTGGATGTCGCGCAGGGACAGCCGCGCGTCGCGCAGCATCCGGATCGCGCAGGTGTGCCGCAGGTCGTGCATCGTCCAGTTCGTCCCCAGCCTGGCGTTGGCACGCCGCAACACCGCCCGCAGCGCCTTGTAGTTCAACGGCACGCGCTCAAGCTCGCCGCCAGCCCGGCGGCGACGGCGCAGCGTGCGCCATACAGGATCGGAAGGGCCTGGGGTGCCAGCTTGGGCGTAGTACAACCGCAGCCACACGAAGGCGTCCGGGCTGGCAGGCAACCACTGCTGGGCCTGCGTGCCCTTGCGTCGGACCTGGATGAGCTGGTCTCCCCAGTCCACATCCGCCCCGCAGAGTCCCAGCAGTTCCGCGGCGCGGGCACCGGTGCTCACGTCCAAGGCCAGGATCGCCCGGTCCCGGTCCGAACGCATGGCCTTGAACAGGTCCAGCCACAACCCGTCCGGCATCGCCCTCGGCCGCCGCTTGGGTCGGGGCGGGTCGTATCGCAACCGGCCCTCGGGGTTGTGGTGTCCCTGAGGCCGGCCGCCCCGAGTAGGGAAACGGGGTACCGGGTTCACTAACGGCCCCGCTCCCTGCTCGATCCAGAACTCGTAGAACGACCGCAGGACAGCGTTGCTGTGCGCGATCGTCGCCGAACCGTAGCGATCACCCAGATACTGCTTGCGAGTGAACGGGTTGACGGTCCCGGCAGTCGCCGCCGACACCGTGCGACGCCGTACCAAGGGCTTGTGGACGTGCAGCAACCACAAGACGAAGTCCCGCAGATCCGCCGGAGTTGCCTGGTCCCAGCGAATCCCGACGGCCAGTAGGAACCGCCACCACCGCTGCAGGACGTATGCGTAACTGCGCAAGGTCGCCGGTGACCTCTTCTGCGCTACCAACTCACGAAGAAACCTGCACACGGGCTCGACCCGGTGTCCCGCGCCGTCTACCAACTCCCACGGCACGATCCCGTCGACCTTCCTGACCCGACCCCATGTCGGCAAGCAGAGTGTGTCCAGGTCACGAACCGGCTCCACCGGCAGCAGTTCCATGTGCACGATGCTTCCCCACGAAGTAGCGGCCGCTCCATCGATCGGCGGCGTGTCGTCCCTTAGTCCGGTCAACAGACTGTGGACAACTGTGCGTCCGCGGAGGCCACAACCACTGGCTGCGAACGCTCGAACACTTCCCCGAACGATTCGCGGACTATGAGGCCCGCGAACAACGCTTCCGGGAACGCACCGGCAAGGACGTCGCGATCTTGAAGGAGCGCCGCGCTGGCCGCACGCTCCCGCTCCCGCTAGCCGAACTTCGCCGTCGACGCCGAAGCCATACCTTCGCCAACTCAGCCGTCGAAGAGGCGTCCCGCGCAAGCTCACGCAGGGGATCTCCACATCCTCGACGAGGGCAAATAGGACGATAGTAGGCAACTACCCTGGGGGATCGGCCTTGGCTCCATCAGAGCATCCCTGGTTCCGGACTCATCCCGTACACCACCAGAACATCGTGTGGCACTGGAACAACGCAACCGATGACGAGATCGACCGCGGCCTACGGTGGTACGCCGACGCCCACAACGTCGCGAAGGCAATCGCCGGAGGAGACGCACACCTGGGCGCGGGGATGATCGCTGTCTACTCACCACAACAAGCATGGGTCGCCAATCTCCTCCTCGCTGCACAGGTCCTGCGCGACCGCGTCGCCATCGGAGGAGCAGGAAGCGGTGTATTTGCTAGTACCGCCCAGAAACAGGCCGCTGACCGACTGCTCGCCGGTGAGCGGTACCACCAGATCCTCTCCGGTCCCAAAGTATTGGCCTTCGCGCACCTGATCGAACACGGTGGCGTCCAGGCGCCGGATAGTCGGCACGTGGTGATCGACCGGCACGCCTTGTCCGTCGCGCACGGCGACGCGCTCACCGCGCGTCAGTACGGTGCGGCGCCACTTCGAGCAGTGAACCGCCGCGACGGATCCATCCACCACCCGCACTATGACTATCTGGTCGAGCTGTATTACGTGGCAGCTCGCGCAGTATCCGAACGACACGGTCACCCGGTGCATGCCTACCAAGTGCAGGCGGCGACCTGGCTCGCACGGCAGCGACTGTCCCAGACCGCCACACGCGCGCGGGGCACAACCCCGCTGGACAAAGGTCGCGAACATGCGCGAGCGAACGCCGAAATCGCGTGGCAGCGCTTTCGTCAGAGTCACCTGCCTCAGCTTGAGGAGGTGCCAGGCACGGGGTACCAAGCTGCCGCCTAACGACTTTCCTGCTCCGCCAAGCTCTCCGGCATCGAGGTCGACGCCCAACTTCCGGATCGAGCGCACGACCCGTTCCGCCTCGCCCGCCTGGCGCCGTCTCGATCGAAGACATCTCAGCCGGGGCGGCGCAGGTGCTGTCGGCCAGTCGAGTCACCGCTTGTCGTAGGTCAACCGATGGGTTTCCCGTTGCGTTGCCGCTGCTCTGCTCGTACGTATCAACTGAACCGTTCTCCCAAAATTTGTCTGTTGTGGACTGTGAGGAGTCATTGATGGGGTGGGTTTCCTACCATCGCGAGAAAGGTGAGAGCGACCGTGCGCACTTGTCGCGGGAGCTGCTCGATAACACTGCGCACGAGATCGTCACGTGTGCCAGCAAGAACGGGGTCTTCTACGCGGCCGTTCGCACGAACGCGACGGGTGAGGTGTGGGCGCTCGTGGTGCTGATGCGTCGGACCCGAGGCGAGTTCAACTTTGCATACAAGGACATGGACGAGACGGTGGGACCTACGGCGGTGGATGCACCACCTGCGGTGCTGGACGCGTTGACACCCACCACCAACGACTATGCCCTGGCATGGCGGGAGCGCTGCCGAGCCAACCTTGTTCGCCGAACTGCCGTTCGGCACCGGCTGCGTGACGTGACGGAAGGCGTCGTCATCCGAATGTCGTCACTGCTTCAGTTCGGAAACGGGCTGGAGGCTCGCTTGTTCAGATGTGTCGAGCGCGACGGCCGCACGATCCGGTGGCAGGCGATCACCGACGACGGCACGCGGTTCCTCTGTCACCTCGGTCCCCGGTGGGCCGAGCGGTACACCTGGGAGGTCATCCCGCCCGCTACCACCGCCGAAGAGTCGCTCCCGGTTGAGGGAGAGATGGCGGTGGACTCGAACCGACTCGCGGTGTTCGTGCAGGACGAGGCGCTGTTGAACGTGGTGCTCAAACTGGCCGCTGTGGCCGGCTGCACCATCCACCGGGAGGCGGACGTCGCCGTGGCCAAGCCGTGCTGGTCCTGGGCGTCCATGATGGTGCTGGATACCGCTAGCGCCAAGCAATGCGCCGAGGCCGGTCTCGGCAGGCGAGACACGGTCGTACTGGTAGCCGACGTGACGTCGTCACCTGAGGTGTTCGTGCGCGGCATTGAGGTGGGCGCCGAACGCGTGCTCGCCCTGCCGGGTGCCGATGCCTGGCTGACGGCGGCCTTCGCCGACGCGGCTGACCGTCGAGGGCTTGCCGCTTAGGCATCGGGGAGTCGCGTGACGCGGTTCTACCTCGGTACGCACCGTGGGCGTTGGCTCGAGGACCTCCAGTTTCACGCTGTGCCGCTGTTCGTCACCTACAATCTGCTCTCGGCATACCGACGTCACGGCGACGCCTTCCCGAAAGGCATCGCGGCCGACTATGCGATCGACTCTGGGGCGTACACGGAGATCAGCCGTTACGGCGAGTGGCGCGATCCACCCGACATCTACGGCGGGCGGATCTATCGGTTCATCGACGACATCGGTCGTCGGCCCGATTTCGTTGCCATCCAGGACTTTCCGTGCGAGCGGTCCGCGCTAGCCGCGTCCGGCCTGACCGTCGACGACCACCTGAAGCTGACACTCGACTCGCTGCTCTACCTGAGGGCCGAGTTCCCACACGTGAACTGGCTGCCTGTCCTCCAGGGCTGGCGCCTGGAGGATTATCTCCGTCACGAGGCGATGCACCGGTCCGCCGGGATCGATCTTGCCGAGGAACCGCTGGTCGGGCTCGGTTCGGTGTGCAAGCGTGACTCCACTGCGGAGATCGCCGCAATCGTGACCGCGCTGTCGGCCCGAGGGATTCGGCTGCACGGCTTCGGCGTCAAACGCGGCGGTCTGGCCCGCGTCGGGCACATGCTCACCTCGGCCGATTCCATGGCGTGGTCAGCCACGGCCCGACGATCCGGCATCCGGCTTCCCGGCTGCCTCTACCGCGGCCCGTGCAACAACTGCCCGCGGTACGCCCGCCAGTGGCGCCTGGACACCCTCGACGCGCTGGCGTCGCCGCAACAGACCGCCCTCCCGCTCGCCTTCGTCGCCTGACGTCCCACTCTCGACAGTGGACCTGCGGTTGGCATCAACGAGGTGGCGGGCCGGAGTAACAGCGCAGTTGAGATGCGACATCGGTGTGCCGTCGATCTGCCCCAAGGGGATCAGGTCGGGGTGGGGTTCGCGCCGATGAACCTGGGCCACCCGCCCGGGGAAGACAAGCCGAGCTTCGCTCGGTCGCCTCCGGCGATCTTCCCCGACCGGCCGTCCCAGAACCCCCGCCGCCCCCTTCGGGGCCCCACCCCGACCTGATGGCCGCAGCCCAGATCGACATCACCCCGATCCCGCACCCCAACCGGGGGTGCGGAAGGGGAGAGCTGAGGAGATTCGTCATGGCAAACGACACCGAGATCACCATCGTCGGCAACCTGACCGCCGATCCCGAGCTGCGGTTCACCCAGAACGGATTCGCAATCGCGAACTGCAGTGTGGCCAGCACCCCGCGCACGTTCGACAAGCAGTCCGGGCAGTGGCGGGACGGCGAGGCCCTGTTCCTGCGCTGCAACATCTGGCGCGACCAGGGCGAGAACGTCGCGCAGAGCCTGCGTCGCGGGATGCGGGTCATCGTGGTCGGCAAGCTGAAGATGCGCTCGTTCCAGACCCGCGAGAACGAGAAGCGGACCGTCGTCGAGATCGACGTCGAGGACATGGGCCCGAGCCTGAAGTACGCCACCGCCACCGTCGTCAAGATCACCAAGAACGGTACGACCGGCACGGTGGGCAACACCGACGCCGGCTCCACCGTCGCCGACGACCCGTGGGGCGAGGCCCCCGCCGATCGTCAGCTGGTCGGCGCCGGGGCGGGCAGCGACAAGCCGCCGTTCTGACCTACCCGTTCTCGCTCGGTGCGTGGACGTCCTCCCGGTGTCCACGCACCGAGCAGTCGTCGCCGACCGCAACAGGGCCGTCTACGGCAAGGTCACCCAGGCCCGCGACCTGCACGGTCTCGACACGAGTGACGACTAACCCGGCGTCTCGCCAGCAACGCGACGCCGCCTGGAACGCGGTGTCGCCTCGCAGTCATGCGGCGTCGAGAACATGACCACCCAACCGAGCACGGCGCACCCGGCACCCCCACGGGAACGACGCCTGCTCACCCCTCGACCGGCCGCCACCTCATCGTGGTGGCCGGCCGAGGCCGTTCCAGGAGACCACCCTTGCGACCCCTGCTCCCGCCAGGACCGGACGAACCAACTCCCCGACCAGAGTTCGGCTACGTGCTCCACGATTCGCTCATCCCGAGACCGCCCTATCACCAGCCGCTCCCGCCCCAGCCACCTCCAGCGGGCGATCCGAGACGTGATCTGTGCGGCTGCCCGGCCTGCCTGAGCGGCCGCTACTACGCGATCTCGCCAGCCTGTCGGTTCTGGCGCACGGACTGCGAGATGTGCGGCGGCCGCCGCACCCACACCTACCGGGTGTCCGGGAGCCTGCGCCGTGCCCGCGTCGACTGCTGGCTCTGCGCGCAGGAGTGGCGCCACGCCGTGGCCTGGTTCTACCTCGTCCTGCGCGACCCCGACTCCGCCACGCAGCGCTCGAGGCTCCCGTCCGCAGAGGGGAGCGCCTGACATGCACGTGCGTCACCACCGATGGCGACGGTCACGCTGCCAACAGTGCGGTCATCAAGCCGCACTGACCTACCACGGCTGGTGCTCGACCTGCGTCAAGCGCTGCTGCGACGAGGGCGACGGCCACCGCGTCGGCCTGCCGGTACCCGCCGACATCGACCGCGCCGTCGCCCAGCTCGACGCCCATATCCGCCTCGACGGGTACCGGCCCCTCCGGTGCTGGACCTGCGCGCTGCTCACCGAACACTGCCTCGAATGCGACACCCGGCTCCGTGACATGCCCGCCGACCACGCCACTGACCACAGCGTGGTCGACCGCTGGGTGGTGGTCGGCTGCGAGCACTACGTCACTGCGGCTCTCCGCGCCGCAGCCATCCGTCCACCACGGTGACCAGTCGACGCCCAGACCGCACCGATCACCGTTTCCTCCGCAATCCACCGAGGAGAAGTCCCATGTCCCTGTCCAACCACAACCGCCCAGGCGCGACGCTGGCGTTCCTCGCCTGCGGTTGCTACGCCCTCTACGACGGCCGTGACACATCCGCGGCGACGTGGTGACCTGCCCGAACTCCAGCACCTGCGACAGCCACGACAACGGCCGGACCACGATCACCGAAACACTCACCGGCACCCTCCGCACCATGCCGCGGGCCGTCGCCGCGTAACGCCGACCTACCCGCCGTAGGGGGTTGAGTACCTGCCGACGGATGCCACCCGTTTCACCTGTACGACGGCACCGTAAGACGCCGGACTACGTCTCCGCGAGCCTCACGAACCGAGTACCGAAACCGTTCCCCGGATGCGGGGCGACCAGCCCGGGTGGACCGTCTTACCGGGGTTACGCACGCACGCGATAAGCGTTGAATGAGCGTCGCCGAGGCGGCCGGTACGTGGAGGGTGTGCCAGCACGGAAGCCCCGCAGGGCTTACCGCTCCCGAGGGAACGGCCTGGCAAGACCGTGCTGGCACGTTGCCTGCCGCGTCGCCGGGCTGATTGCCACCCAGTACGTCAGGCCCGATCACTCTAGCCGCCGGCCACCACCCAGCATCACTATCGGGTACCGGCCGCATCCATTAGCGAATGGGTCGCAGCCGCGCCTCACCAGGGCACCCTTCGCTTCGCAGCATCTCATGGCGGGGTGGTCGCCTCAAGGGCGCTGCGCGTCGGCTACGCCGATCGAGCTTCGCTCGCCCCTTGACCCGACCACCCCGCCACCAGTGCCGAAAAGCGCGAAGGGGCGGCAGGAAAAAGAGGGTTAAAGAAAGCCTCGATAAACATTGGGTCGAATTGGGATATGCAACACCGGTTCAGACTATTGAACAACAAAGATTGCTCATGTCTGATGTGTCATCGGGCGGGTTCAAACCATTCAAAGAGTAAGCGATGTTTCTAGATAAAAATACTTGAGAACAGGTCTATATAGCGTTATAATCATAACGAAAGAAATCGTCGAGAAGGCAAGCTCGGCGAGTCGCCAAAGTTGATTGATAGGACTAATTCTCCTCTGGCACTTGCAGTGTGAGGGCCGCCGATCGCGTCCGATGCGATCTCGCGACTGCGTGATCGGCGCGGTGGCTCGACCTTCCTATCGCGCCCCAGTTGGGGCCGCTGACTAGGGGTCAGTGGAATCCGCCACGGCGCTAGTACCGATCATGAATCGCGTTCGATGCGTTCCACCGGGGACCAGGATGTCCGAATCCATCGATAGCCTGTGGTGGTTACTTCAATACGTACGTCAGTTCTTGGGCTGGCCGTCCGCGCCGGCATCGACACCCTTTCGTGGAACCTGAGTCGGATCCGCCTCCATGTGCATTATCTCAAACAAGCGGCTATCGTTGATATCTGTAATCTCCTCGATGCGAGCCACAAAAGCGTCGAATACTCTGCGCTGTGTCGACCGGGATGTACATTTACCTAGCTCGTAAGCCGCATGTCGACGTGCACGGGATAGCTCGACTGCCGCCGTGTGAGCGCCTACGGAGAAGCGCTGATCTTGAACGAGTTGCTGTAGGCCTTGCGATAGTGCTGCCACCGCGCCGAGGGCTGCAGCAGCCCAGCCAGGTGCATTTGCCGCGATCAGCACTGGGACTAAGAGAGCCGCGACAAGCCCGATTACTGCGGTGATGTGAAACCGACGCCGCCGTCGCTGAGCCAATGCGCTGCAATCGCGCACCCGCTGGTCGATGGCGTTTAGATACGCCTCCTGATGTGGCTCCAGTTCGGGCACTGGGGGCGGCTGGGTTCGGAGGGCGCTCCCATAGTCGGCACTGCCCTCTTCTTCCTCGGTAAGCAACGTTCTATACCACACAGCGATCATCAGGAGAACGGCGATTTGCGCCCTCACTGGAGACCTCGCGCGCTTCGGTCCTGCAGCGAGTAGCCGGCGAATCATCATCTGACCATCATCGCTGCCGTTCGCCGGACGAACCAGCCTGCGAACGGCATCAACCCGTTCGAGTCGCAACTACCTTGATCGTCTGACGTCGAGCGTCCGACCGTCACATGGAGCGCAGGACAGGGGACTCTGAGTCATCAAACGCCTGGAAACTCGCGACTGTTGAATCCGCGACTGTGCCAGTACGGAAGCAAATCCACTCTGGACGGCGCGTAGACTTGGTGTCCTGGGGGGAGGGGCCACGGGCCCGCACGGTGACCATGACGTGTCACGTGCTGCACAGTTCGGACGGCTATCAGTACCTGACGCGTCAGGTCGCCAGTGGTGACGTGCAGCGCTCTGCTTTTGATCCGCTCGTCGCGTACTACACCCTCGAGGGCAACCCGCCCGGCCGTGGGCCGGCTCCGGGATCGCCGATCTCGGCATGTCCGGGACCGTCTCCGAAGAACACATGCTCGCCCTGTTCGGCGAGGGGCTGCGCCCGGACGCGAACGCGTTCATCGCCGAGCGGGTCACCGCCGGGATGTCGTTCGAGAAGGCCCGCGCGCAGGCCCGGCTAGGGCGCCGGTTCGCGCAGTACGACAACGAGATCCCCCTGGCCGAGAAGTCGGCCGCGGCCTACGCGAAGTTCGAACGCGATCACCACCGCCGCCCAACCGTTCCAGAGCGCAGGCGGATCAAGGAAGAGATCGCGCTGGCCCTGCTGGGGGAGCGGCGGCCGGACGCGGTCATCACCCCTGAGGACGTCAAGAAGTACATCGCCGATGAGTTGGGCCGTGCCCGGCACGCGGTGGCTGGCTTCGACCTGGTCTTCTCGCCGGTGAAGTCGGTGTCGCTGATGTGGGCGTTAGGCGGCCACGAGATCCGCACGGCGGTAGAGGAGATCCACGAGGCCGCCTGGCGAGGCGCGATGGCCTACGGTGAACAGGTCGCCGCGTTCACCAGAATGGGCGCAGGCGGTATCGCCCAGGTGCCCTCACATGGCTTTGTCACCGTCGCATTCATTCATCGCGACTCACGCGCAGGTGATCCGGATCTGCACACCCATCTCACCGTCGCTAACCGGGTCCTCGGAGAGGACGGGCGCTGGCGGACACTGGACAGCAAGCAATTACACGCGGCCGCCGTGAGCATGAGCGAGGTCTACAACTCCGCGATCGAGCAAGGAATTGTTGATCGCTTCGGCGCGGATTTTGTCGAGGTGTCGAAAGGGCCGGGCAAGCGGGCGGTGCGGGAGATCGCCGGGATGCCCACCGAGTGGATCCGGGGCTTCAGCCGGCGCCGCACGCAGGTCGAGGCCGGGTATGACGAGCTGCTCCGCGACTACGTCCGCCATCACGGCCACACCCCGCCGCGCACGGTGCAGATCCAGCTCGCTCAGCAGGCCACGCTCGCCAACCGCCCCACGAAGACCGCGCTGCGGACGTTGGCCGACCAGATCGCCGACTGGACCCGCCACGCCCACGAGCTGCTGCCCGGCGCCTCCATCCCCGATGTCCTCGCTGGCTGCTTGCACCGGCAGCCCGCGTTCCTCGAGTACAACCCGGAGCACGCTGCCGCTGCGGTCGTCGATGTCGTCTCCGCGAACCGTGTGACCTGGAACATCTTCCACATCCGGGCCGAGGCCCACCGCCAACTGCGGCCGGTCGACTTCGCCGGCGCCGACGAGCGGATGGCCGCGGTGGAGACGGTCGCGCAGCTCGCGCTCGCCCGCGACTCTGTGCTGCTCGACGTCGAGGTCGATCCCGTGCCGAGCCTGCTCCAGCGCCCGGACGGGGAGTCGGTGTTCACCCGACATGGCTCGCAGCGCTACACCAGCGAACAGATCCTCGCCGCCGAGCAACGCCTGGTCGACGCCTCCCAGACCGCGGCCGGGCCGGTGGTGTCCGCGTTCGCCCGCGATCTCGCGATCCGCCGGTTCGAGACCTCCAGCCACAAGAAGATCCAGCTCAACCCCGGCCAGCGCCGATTGGTTGAGCACTTCGTCTCCAGCGGACGCGCCCTCGCGGTCGGCATCGGGCCGCCCGGCACGGGCAAGAGCACCGCCATGCGCGCGGTCCGCGAGGCATGGGAGACCACCGGCGGCCGCGTCCTGGGGTTCGCCCCGTCCGCCGTCGCGGCCAGCGTGCTCGGCGACGAACTCGGCGTCCGCGCGAACACGATCCACAGCCTGCTGCTCGCCCACGCCCTCGGAGCGGACCTGGACATCCAACCCGGCGACATGCTTCTGGTCGACGAAGCAGGGATGGCCGACACCCGGTCCCTGGACGGCGTGCGCGCCATCGCCGCCGAGCACGGAGCGGTCGTGCGCCTGGTCGGCGACCACCGACAACTCTCGGCCGTCGAGGCCGGCGGCGCGCTGCGGCTGATCTACCACGACACCGGCGGGGTCGAGCTGACCGACGTCCGCCGCTTCGCCGACCCCGCCGAAGCCGCCGCCGTCCTGCAGTTCCGCGTCGGCGACCCTCAGTCGCTGCGGTTCTACGCCGACCACGGCCGCTTGGTCGGCGGCGTCCGCGCGGTCGCCCTGGACCGGCTCTACGCGGACTGGAAGAACGACGTCGCCGCCGGCCACACATCGATCATGATGTCCGACTCGACCGACGTCGCCCGCGAACTCTCCGCCCGCGCCCAGGCCGAGCGCCGCGCGACCGGCGCGGCCGAACTCGGCGGCGCCGACCTGCACGACGGCACCCACGCCGGCGTCGGCGACCGGATCGTCACCCGTAAGAACCGCCGCCAGCTCGCCGTGCTGGGCGGCCGCGACTACGTCAAGAACGGCGATCTGTGGGAGGTCGAGAAACGCCACGCCGACGGCCGGCTCGGTGTTCGCCACGTCCGCCACGGCGGACGTCGGACCCTGCCCGCCTGGTACGTCGCCGAATGGGTCGAACTCGGCTACGTCGCCACGATCCACCGCAGCCAGGGCATGACCGTCGACACCGCCCGCGCGTTCCTCACCACCGCCGCCACCCGCGAAGCCGCCCTCGTCGCGCTCTCCCGCGGGGTATACGGCAACTACGCCTACCTCGACACCGAAACCGTGCTCCACCCCGACGAACCCACGATCCTGCCCGGTGACCTGTTCTACCGCTACCGCGAGGCCACTCCCGCTGGACACGCCTTGGCCGCCATCCTCGCCCGCGAAGGCGCCGAGCTGTCCGCGACCGAAACCCTCCGCGCGGCCCTCGCCGACCTCGACACACTCTCCACGATCGTGCCGGAGTACGACTACGGACTCGACGTCCACCGCGGGCCACTCGCCGACGAACAAGCCGAGCAGTGGATCCGCGACGCCTTCCCCAACCCTGGCGGAGAAGTCGATGCCGAGGACATGCTCGCCGACGAAGCCTGGCCTGCTCTGCGCGCCGTGCTCCACCGGATCGGCGATACAGGCGTCGATCCCGTCAAACTTCTGCGCGACCGCGCCGCAGAACGCGCGTTCGCGTCCGACCCCAGCGACCCGGCCCGCTCTGCGGTCAAGGTGCTGCATTACCGCCTCATCGACGATCTGCCATATTTCCAATCCGGTGCCGACCGCCCCGACCTCCTGCCCGGCTGGGTCGCCAGCCCACCCACTACCGATCCCAACAACACCGATCAGGAGTACGCCGAGCTCGCAAGTTGGCTCAGCCACCGAGCACAATGCATCGCTGACCGAGTGTGGAACCTTGGCGAGCGTGCCGTCGATTTCAAACCGCCCTGGGCGACTGGTTTAGGCGAACCGTCGGACGACCCGATTGCCCGTGACGTGTGGATCCGCCGCGCGGGACACGTCGCCGCCTACCGCGAACGCTGGCATATCGACGACGTCGTCGCCGAGACGCTGCCACCGTGCGACCGGGGGGAGCAGAGCCGCGCGCGAGAGTGGGTGGCCCGCTACCTCAGCCAGCACCCGCTACCGGAGCCCGTCGCCGATCACGACCGCCTGGGTACGCGCACCAACAGGGTCCGCAGCCGCCTCGACACTCTCAAAGGCCGCATGGGTCACGGACCGGCGGCTTCGCCGGGAATCGATCCGATTCCCGACTCGGAAGTCGGGTTCGACCCTGGGCCCGGGGCAGGACACGAGGTGGACCTTGGACCATGACGCCAGTGCCCGTCGGGGCCTACGGAATTCTTCGTTGGAGGATGCAGGGGCGTGGAACAGCATGAAACCGCCGAGCCTGGGGGTCGCTCGGGGTGACGGGAACCACGCCCCTGCACTCGCATCGTCGCAGTCAAGAAGCGCAGCGTTACGAGGGAATTCAATCGCGCCCTGGCGAAGTGGGAGCGTGACGTGCCGGGTAGACAACGGGTCGATGACGCCTACGCGGGTTCCAGCCCGACAGCTCGTCCCGTGCCGGACTCGCCGACCGTACGAGGTGAGTGTCTCGTTCTGACACTTGCGTTACTCGCTTGCACCCCGGGTCACGGTAGGTGAGAGCTACCGCAACTGGTCATCCTCAATGGACTGACGCTTCGATGTGAAGATCACTATCTGCGATCACGCGGCCGCCCTGGGTGTTGGAGGCTCGGCCTGGTGAGCCTGATGGCGCTACCGTCGCGGACAGGCAACCGATCGGGGCAGGCACCTGTCGGTCATGCGGCTGGAGGTCGGAGATGGCACGCGTATCGCGCACCGACCGCTCCGCGCTGCCGGTAATGGTGGCTCCGATGCTCGCGTCGCCGGACGGTGGTCGGCTCCGGGACAGCCCGGACTTCGCCTACGAGTACAAGTACGACGGGTACCGGGCGGTCCTGCGGGTGGCACCGGACGGCACGATGGCGTTCACGAGCCGCAACGACAACGACCTGACCCGCGAGTTCGCCGCACTGGCCGACGGGCTCGGTGACGCGTTGGGCGGCCGGGCCGCGGTGCTGGACGGTGAGCTGGTGGTGCTCAACGAGCACGGGCAGCCCGAGTTCGCGTTGATGCAGCAGCGGCGCGGCCTGTTCCAGCAGGGCCTGCCCATGGCCGACCTGCCGGTCCGGTTCCTGGTGTTCGACATCCTGCTGCTGGGGGACACGAAGCTCGTCGGCGAGTCCTACGACCGGCGTCGTGAGCTGCTCGGGTTGTTGGATCTGCCTCGGCCCGATCTGATCGCCGTCGCGCCCGCGTTCACGCACACCGAGTTGGCCGCCGACGGGCTCACCCCGCAGGATCTGCTGGCGCGTGCGGCGGCTGCGGGGTTCGAGGGGCTGGTCGCGAAGCGTCGTGGGTCGCGTTACCTGCCTGGCGAGCGGACCCTGGAGTGGCGCAAGCATCCGCTGGTCCAGACCCAGGAGGTCATCGTCTGCGGTTGGCGGCCGGGCAAGGGCCGTCGTGCCGACACGCTCGGCGCGGTGCTGCTCGGTGCGCACGACCGGGCCACCGGGGAGTTGCTGTATCTCGGTGATGTCGGCACCGGCTTCTCCGAGCAGGCGCTCCGGGACCTGCACGCCCGGCTCGTTTCGCTGGAGCGGCCGGCGCACCCGTTCGTGGTCGAGCCGCCGCGCGAGGTCACTCGGCACGTGCGGTGGGTGGAGCCGGTGCTGGTCGGCGAGGTCGTCTACCGGCAGTTCACCCGCACCGACCGGCGGTTGCGGCACTCGTCGTGGCGGGGGCTGCGCGAGGACCGGGAGCCCGGCGAGATCACCGCGCCGGAGCCGACCCTCGGGCGCCCGGCAGAGCCCACACCGGCGGTGTCCCAGCGGGTCGTGGTCCAGGTGGGGGAGCGGCAGTTTTCACTGTCCAATCTGGACAAGGAGCTGTACCCGGACGGATTCAGCAAGGGCGAGGTGATCAACTACTACAGCCGGGTCGCGCCCGTTCTACTGCCGCATCTCGCGGGTCGGCCGGTGACGTTCACCCGCTACCCGAACGGTGTCGACGGCGAGAAGTTCTTCGAGAAGAACGTGCCGCGGCACGCGCCGGACTGGGTGCGCACCGTGCGGCTGCCGCACAGTGGTTCGCGCGGCACGGGTGAGTTCATCGACTACGTCCTGATCGAGGACCTGGAGACGGTGGTGTGGGCGGCGAACCTCGCCGCGCTCGAGCTGCACGTGCCACAGTGGACGGTCGACGGCGAGACCCGGCGGGCGCCGGACCGGCTCGTGTTCGACCTCGACCCGGGACCTGATGCGTCGATCGTCGAGTGCTGCCGGGTCGCCGAGCGGCTCCGGAAGATCCTCGTCGCCGACGGCCTCACTCCGTTCGCCAAGACCAGCGGCTCGAAGGGCATGCAGCTCTACGCCGGGATCCGCGCCGCGAGCGCGACGAGCCCGTCGGCGTACGCGAAGGCACTGGCCGAGCGACTCGCGGCGGAGACCCCGGACCTCGTGGTCGCGAAGATGGCGAAGAACCTGCGCACGGGCAAGGTGTTCATCGACTGGAGCCAGAACAACCCCGCCAAGACCACCATCGCGCCGTACTCGCTGCGCGGCCGCGCTCAGCCGACCGTGTCCACCCCGGTCACCTGGGACGAAGTACGCGCCAGCCGCAGACCCGAACAGTTGGCCTTCACCGCCGACGACGTGCTCGCCCGTATAGCGGACCTCGGCGACGTCTTCGCCGACCTCGACGAGACCAGCGCGGTTTGCCCGCTCCGATGAGAAGTAGCGCCGACATGCGTGAAGACGGCGGACGAACCCACTGTCACGCCGACATGGCGCCGGTCATCGCACGAGGTTCCTGCGTTGCTGCCAGAGCCATGACCGCACGGGGACGCGTCAATGCAACTGCGCTTGCAGCGAAGAAGTCGGCGAATCGACCCGCGCTCTGTTTGGCTTGCTCGCGGTGCCATGCGCTCATCGCACTATCGAAGTCTTCCCGGACAACAGGAGAGATGTGGGGGAGATACTGCTCGGTCAGCGCGGCGATGAGTGAGTTCCACAGCTCGTAGTAGCTGCTTCCGTGCGCGGCACTCATGGCATGGATCTCTTCTAGGTCGGGTTCGATGAGCTGCTTGAGTCTAAGTCGGACCGCTGCGATGGCCGATGTTTCGGGCGCGTTTGTACGGAGGCCCTCGAGTGATCCTTGAAACTGCTCCAAGAGGCTGTGCAACGAGTCGTTGTGAGTCGGGGCAAGGGTGGTGACGGGGAGGCTGATGGTCTGCACATACGTGATCGTCTCCGGCAACACGGCGAGCGAGAGCGAGCCGACCGACTCATAGACGTTCATGTACCGGATGGCGACGAGGCCACTCTGTCGAAGGTCCGATGTGGTCAGTTGTGCGGCTGACTCATGGTTCTCGTCGCGGTACCCATCGTTGACACAGTCAGGATCAACGGCGAGCGTCACTCTGTGCAGGTAGAACTGAGCTGCTCCATCGTCTTGGTCGCACATCCGCCGCAACATGTTCTCGATCGCGGACTCGTAGGTGCCGACGTGCAGCGCCTGATTGAGCTGTTGCTCGATGAACGAGTCGGAATGACCAGCCGGCAGGTAGTGCGCGGTCGCGAGGAGTTTCGCTCTTTGGTCGTTCGCGTAGGTTGCCGAGGGCCAGTCGAGGTGAGTGCTGGTGTGATACCAGGCCACCCGATTGATCCGTGTGTTGTCGAGGACGGGGTCGTCTGGGTTCCGCAACGCGGCAACCCTCGGCCCAAAATGGATGGTGCCGTCGCAGTGTTCGCACGGCATCAGGGCATCGATGGTCGACTTGATGTGGTAGTCCGCAGCAGAGATGGACGAGATCTCACCGCAGTCGCAGTTCATGCGATAGCCGTAGTTGAAGTCGCAATGCTGCTCGTCGAGGGCAGGAGCGGTGGGCCCATCGCTGTCCATGTCACGAGATTACTTGCGACCGCGTCACCGTTGCGGGGAGCGGATCGTGCGACTGCTGGCCCTGGCGCGGATCGCCGGGGGACGAGCGATACGTCATGTCCAGGGTGCCATTCGGCCCCGTCCTGCTCGGCGGGAGGTTCACGACCGTTCTCGTTCCCTGGAACTTCTGACGGTGGAGGGGCGACCTTGCCGGTCGCCGAACGCGGGCGTACTTCGGAAGAGGCCGACCTTCGTTCTGTCGTTCTACTGACCGGTTCGGTAGTTGGCCCACTGGTTGGCTGCGTCGGTCATGCGGGCGGTCCAGTCGTCTGGGTTGTCTCCCGCGATCTCGCGCCAAAGCTTGGCGTTCGCGTCGGCGAAAGCGTTGAGGGCCGGGATGGGGGCGGTGTGCCATGCGGTTGTCCGTGCGGCCCAGGACTCGGCTTGGGCCGGTTCTTGGCTGCCTGCGGCAATCAGCCAGATGACCCAGAGGGCGGGGTCGAGCCATGACGCGCCTCGCGTCGCCCAGGCCCAGTCGACGAAGCGCGCTTGGCCGTTGGCGATCAGGACGTTCTGGTTGTTGAAGTCGGTGTGGAGCAGCGCATCGCCGTGTAGGTGGTCGAGCATTGACGGGTCTTCGACGTAGTTGGACCATCGTTGCTCGGCGATGCGGAGCGGCAGTTCTGGACATGGGATCGCGGCCAAGCGCTCGAGGGCATTGACCACCAGGGGAAGGTCGGCGGACGTTTGTGTGAAGTCGGCGTGGTGACCGTTGACGTGTTCGAAGCCGACCAGGTTCCAGCCGGCGTCTTCGATATGCCAGAGCACCCGCGGGGCGACGGCTTGCACGTAGGGGCCGACCTCGGCTTCTCGTCGTTGTGTCCACACGCGACGGTGATCGACGCGTAGTCCCTTGATGAACACGGTGCCGTTCGCGCTACGTACGCGGACGGCGATCTCACTGTTCCATCCGCCGTGCACGGCGGCCATGTCCAGAATCGGGCCTGTCTGCTCGCTGATCGCGGCGCGGATCTCGTCGGGGATGGTTTCCAGCCGTGTCGTCACCATGGCGTGAAGGCTTTCATGTGTGCTCTCCTGGCAGCCCGTAGGGCACGCCGGAACGTGCCCTACGGTGTGCTGGGTTCACTGGTATGGGTTGTCGTCGCCGCAGCCCGGCGCCGCGTCAGCGCCGAACGCCTCCAGGTCGTCGATGAACTCGATCTCGTCCGCCGGCATCGAGCCGATCGGTTCGATCTCGATCAGGACAACGGTCATGGGTCGGTCCTCCTCTCCGCGTGTTGGCAGTACCTGTCGAGCGGTGCCTTCGCGTCCTGGTAGAGCTTGGCCAGCGGCCGACACACCGAGCACTGCCCGGCGAGTTGACAACCGGAGCATCCCCCGGTGCGAAGCATGAGAGCGTCGGCAATGGCGCCGAGGCGGGCCAGGCCGTCGGTGCCCTCGGCCAGCAGGTCGATTCGCTGGTCGCGAGCGACCTTGCAGATGCTCGCCAACCCGTGCGGATCCACGTGGAGGAAGGTGTGGCCGGCGTTGCAGCCGGTGAACCGCGGCCGTGGTTTGACGTGAGCGATCGACTGCGTCCCGAGCGGTTCGGGTTCGCCGTTGATCGTTGGCGACATGTGGGTGTACTCGCGGCTGGGCAGCCCCAGACGTTCGGCCCAGGCACGCATGGAATCGGCTTCGTGGGCGTTGTGGGAGGTGATGATCAGGGACAGGTCCACCGGCAGGTCCGCCGCGACGGCGGCCTGGAGTCCGCGCTCGAATCGGCGGAACGACCCGCGTCGCCGGGTAAGTCGCTCGTAGGTCTCGGCGGTGGCGCCGTACACGCTCAGCGAGATCCGGTAGGGCCGCAGTGCGGTGAGCAGGTTGAGGATCGTCGGGTTTGCCAGCCGGGAGCCGTTCGACAGGATCTCGACGATCATCCCCAGGTCGTGCGCGAGCTGGTACACCTCGGTGAAATGTGGATCGATCAGCGGCTCGCCGCCGGTGATCTGGAGCCAGAGCACGCCCGCGTCCCGCAGGATGTGCAGCAGCCGTCGTTTGTCTGACAGATCCAGGCCGGCGAACTTTTTCTCGCCCAGGTAGCAGTGTTCGCAGTCGTAGTCGCAGCCCAGGTTGATCTCGTAGGACGCCCGCCCATATCCCCGCGACTGGTCACGCACCAGCACCGAGTCCGCCAGTGGCTGTCCGGCAAGGTCCAGATCCCAGCGCCGTCGCACCGCGTCCACCAACCACGCCGGACAACCTGCGTCCGGGGTGTTCTCGAGCAGTTCGCGGTATCGCCGCGGACCGATCCGCACCGCCCGCGTGTCTCCCGGACGGACAACCACGTAGTCGTCCAGGAACGGGCTCGCGATGACCTCGTGCAAGACGTACCCCCGTAGCCGATCTACTCGCGGTCACTCATGCAAGCATCATCAGCGAAATTGAAGCAACATGCAAGCAACACACTCTGATGCGCATCGCTTCAGCTAGAGAAGCCTCGCCCTCTATGGCTGCCAACGTAGCTACCAGAGGTCACCCGATCGTCAGATGCTTGATGCGCAGATTGCTGCAACGATGCGACTGATGGGTCTTTGTTCTATATGAAGGGGAGCGTGGACCATGGAGCTGACGTTTCTTGGCTCGACGTCGGACAAGGTGTCTTGCCCGAACCTGTACCGCACCGACCGAGGCACCTATGTGGTGCAGGGTGAGCGGATCACCGACCCCGCCGCGCTGGCGACACTGCGCGATCGTGGACTGCCCGATCACGAGACGGTCGTCGAGATCCCGGCCGCGCTGCTCCAGTTCGCGGACCCTGTCGAGTGACCACCTGGGAACGCCTCGCGTCTGACCAGCTTGCCGCGCTGCTCGACGACGCGAGGGCCCGGTTGTGGCGGTGGGAGTGCCGCGGTGACTACTCCGCTGTCGATGCGGACCTGCTGCGGCGGTGGCGTGCGGGGCTCGGCCGCGACCCCGCAGAAGACCGTTCGTGGACGCAGTACGTCCAGGGCCTGCGGCGGCGAGGTGTGCGGTTCGAGCGAGCCAGAAGGTTCACCGAGCCGCTGACCGAGTACCTGCGCATGCAGCTGGACTTCACCTACATGAACGTCGACGCGGGTGAGGACGTTCGCTGGGTCGCGCCGTCGGTCGCAACCGGCGCAGGCATGCCGGACCACGATTTCTACGTCATCGACGACGACATGGTCGCCGTGCTGGACTTCGACAGCGCCGGACGGTTCGACGGCGCCCGTGCCAACGGCGCGGTGGAGGTGGTTGCGCGCCACGTTGCCTGGCGTGATCTGATCTGGCCACGCGCGGTGCCGCACGAGCGGCACCTGACCGACTTCGCCCAACGACACGGATGACCACTTGACCGAGCTGGACCAGCGGCGGCTCGCCCTCGCCGACGAGCTCGCCGTCCTGCTGCGCACCGCCGGCTTGTCCGGCCGCAAGCTCGCGCAGGCGGCAGGGTGGCAACCCAGCAAGGTCTCGCGGATCCTCACCGGCAAGCAGGCCGTCACCGACGCCGACATCATCACCTGGTGCCAGCTCACCGCCGCCGCCGACACCGAGGTCGAACGACTACGCGCGACGCTCCGATCCATCCGCGCGGACGAGGCGCGCTGGACGCGGCAAGTGGCCGCGGGTCACCGCGCGGTCCAGGAGGACATGGCCTCCCTTGAACAACGAGCCCAGACGATCCGCCAGTTCGACATGGTGCTGGTACCCGGTCTCCTGCAGACCGCCGACTACGCCGCCGCCCTGTTCCAGTCGCTCGCCGACGCCCGAGGCACACCTCGCGACACCGACCAAGCCGTCCGCGCTCGCATGTTGCGGCAATCCGTGCTCTACGACTCCACCAAGAAAATCACCCTGCTCACGTCCGAGTTCGCGCTACGCCACGCCATCGGTGACCGCGCCGTCATGGCCGCCCAGCTTGACCGGCTGATCGCCCTCGACGGCCT
>Ga0193717_1000337_pt1 | contig 33753 bp, 29 predicted proteins | sample U2c2metaG_FD_145900 | JGI IMG/M metagenome (GOLD analysis project Ga0193717, IMG submission 145900) | Soil microbial communities from a riparian zone of the East river system, Colorado, United States - U2c2 | ecosystem: Environmental > Terrestrial > Soil > Riparian zone | place: USA: East River... | reverse complement strand
AAGGCGCTGGCGTAGGCGGCTTCCCAGTTGAGCACGACCTGGCACACGGTGGCCGTGCCGCCGAGGTCGACCCGCAGCCACTGGGGGTCGCCGAACGCGCTCGACCAGCGGGTGGCGGTGTTGCCGTCCACGGCGGCGCTCGCCGACGTGGCGGAGCTCTCCGAGGTGGACGCCGTCGCGGGGTGGTTCAGTGCCAGGTTGTTCCCGGTGCAGGCGGCGGTGTCGAACGTGCCGAGCACCTGGAGCTCCCACAGCGAGTAGCCGTAGGCCGTGGCCCGCGCGGTGGCGTACAGGCGGACGTAACGGCCCGACCCGGTGACGTTCAGGGTCTGCGTACCGCCGGTGCCCGTGGTGGTCGAGTAGACCGTGGTCCAGGTGGTGCCGTCGGCGGAGACCTGGAGCTGGAACGCCCTGGCGTAGGCCGCCTCCCAGTTCAGCACGACCTGGTTGACGGTGGCCCGCGCCCCCAGGTCGACCCGCAGCCACTGCGGGTCACTGAACGCACTGGACCAGCGCGTACCCGTGTTCCCGTCGACGGCCGAGGACGCGGCGGTGGCCGCGTTCTCCGAGGAGGACGCAGTCGCCGGCTTGCCCTGTGACAGGACGGCCGGGGCCGCGGCGGCGATCGGCACGACCACGCCACCGGCAAGCGCCGCGGCGAGCAGGGCGACACGTAGTCCGCGCAGGAGAGAAGGAGGATGGAAGCTCATGGCTATCTCCTTTGACAGCAACGCTTCCCGACGAGGCAGGGGATCAGGAGAGCGCTCTCTCTCCAAAGATTGGCCCGGCGACACGCCCCTGTCAAGACATCTCCGGAACCGGTTCCGGTGCACCGCCGGCCACCGCGCGAATTTCGCCAACAATCGAGTAGTGGCTGCATCACAAGTTCACGTCACAAAGGACGCTGTAGTGACAGTGACGGGTGCCCTGAAGGGCACCTTCAGGGCGTTGAGCGCCCCGAAGGGGCCCTTCGGGGCACCGGACGACGTCCCATATGAGCCCTTCGCGTGGCCGAAGCGGTCCACCCGGATCCATCACGACCTGCTCACCATGTAGGAGTCGGAATAGACACGAGACCCGACGACCGGTCAGGAATCGAGAAGCACCCACGACCGAGCCGCACCTACTGTCGCCGCCATGGACATCAAGTTGACGGACCGGAGGTAGCCCGGTGACACAGGACCAGCAGGCCGGCAGGCGCAAGCCCGGTACGCCCGGGGCGTTGTCACGGTGGGTGCAGCGGAAGATGAACGCCAGGATGACCCGCAAGATCCGACGTGGCAGCGGCGAGTTCATGGGCATGGACGTGCTGATCCTGAACACGGTGGGTCATCGAAGCGGGCAGCCGCGCGAGACGCCGGTGGCGTGGTTCGCCGACGGCGAGGACGCCCGGCTGATCATCGCGTCGGGTGGTGGGAGCCAACACCCGGACTGGCACGTCAACCTGATGGCGCATCCCGACCGGGCGTCGATCATGTTGCCCGGTGGCGATGCCGTGCCGGTGACGCCGCATCAGCTCGACGGCGCCGACCGTGCGCAGGCCTGGGAGCGCATCGCCGCCGCCCAACCCCGCATCGCGAAGTACCAGAGCAAGTCCGAGCGGGAGTACCCGGTGATCCGACTCGCACCGCGGTGATCACCGCTGGCGGGAGTACGCCGGGAGGTCCGGCGTGGTGACACTTCTGAGGTAGTTGTCCGGCCGCACCAGGAAAAGAGTCGGGGTGGTGACGTCGTACGCGTCGTGGGCATGGCCGTCGGCGTCGACGACGGCGCCCGGCGCAGCCGGCGCGCCAGGCCGGACGATGTGGTGGATGTGCAGGTCCGGTGTCGCCGGCGGGAGGTCGGCATCGGGTGCGTCGAAGACCAGCAGCGTCCAGTGCGGACCGCGGAGCAGGTCGAAGACGCGCGTCGGGCCGCACGGCGAGTCGGGTGCCCGATCGCCCGCGCGCACCTGTCCCGTCTCCGCCTCGTCGGCCAGCGGCCCGCCTCGGTAGTTCAGTGAAAGCTGACGCAGCACCGGGTCGTCCCGACGCATCGCGTCCTCGGCGTTCTCCCGGTACCCCTGGTGCAACCGGGTGCTGATGCCGAGCACGCCGGCCGCGACGGGCAGGCGCTCGGCCTCGTACGTGTCGAGCAGCGCGTCGTCCCCGGCGGCCAGCTTCCAGCCCAGGTTGAAGGCGTCCTGGATCCCCGTGTTCAGCCCCTGTCCGCCGGCCGGCGAGTGCACGTGCGCGGCGTCTCCGGCCAGGAACACGTTGCCGACCCGGTAGCGGTCCACCATCCGGATGTTGGCCCGGTACAGCGAGGTCCAGCCGACCTGGGTGAGCGTGACTCCCGGTACGACGTCGTCGACGAGCTTCCGCAGTGCCACCAAGGAGGTGTCCGGTTCGACGCCGTCCACCAGCGGCGCGGTGAGCTGGAAGTCCTCGGTGCTCGGCAGCGGACACAGCGCGAGACTCATGGCGTTCGGCTCGGCGCCGGGCCACACGTGCCAGTGGTCGCGGTCCAGACCGGTCAGGCGGACGTCGGCGATCAGCATGCGCTCGGCGTCGTACGTCTCGCCGATGAACCCGACGCCGAGCCGCTGTCGGATGGTGCTGCGGCCGCCGTCCGCGCCGACCAGGTAGCGGGCGGTGACCCGCTCGCCGGTGCTGAGCGTGACGTGCACGCCGCTGTCGTCCTGGGTGAAACCGGTGACCTCGACGCCCACCTCGACGTGGCCGCCAAGCTCGGCCAGCCGTTCGGCCAGCAGCTCGCCGGTGCGCCACTGCGGTGTCATCAGGATGTTCGGGTACGGCACCGAGGGTGTCGGCGCGTGCAGCTCGTCCATGCGCCTGGTCATCGTGCCGCCGCCCGGCAGGTGGATCAGCAGGTCGGGATAGTCGGCGCCGTATGCGAGGAACCGGTCGAGCACCCCGAGGTCGTCGAGGATCTCCTGGGTGCGGGGCTGGATCCCCTTGCCGCGTGAGCCGTGGTGCGGGTTCGGCGACTTCTCGACGATCCGGCACGACACCCCGCGTCGCGCCAGGTCGACGGCCAGGGCGAGCCCAGTCGGCCCGGCGCCCGCGATCAGTACGGTGAATTCAGATTCAGTGAACATGGATTCAACGTAGGAGTACCGATACCCTGCTGTCAAGCACGGAGGCGGAGGTGGGCATGGCGGTTGGCGTGCGCAAGCAACAGGCGGCACGGACCGAGGCGGAGCTGAAGGCGGCGGCCGTCCGGGTGTTCGAGCGCCTCGGCTACCTGAACACGAAGATCACCGACATCACCGAGGAGGCGGGTCGGGCGGCCGGGTCCTTCTACACCCACTTCGCCAACAAGGAGGCGCTACTCGAGGCGCTGCTGGCGGACCTGCTGGCCGAGGGCGACGCGGACGCGGAGCTGGCAGGGCACCGCGACGACTTCCGCGACCGGGACGCGGTGCGCTGGCACGTCGCCGCGTACTGGGGCTTCTACCGGCGGCACCGGACGACCGTGGTGGCACTGCGGCAGGCGGCGACGGTGGACGAGTCGTTCGCGCGCCGCAGCCAGGAGTTGTTGGAGCCAGACCTCCAGCACATCGCCGACCACCTGAAGAACCTGGAACTGCCGGGCGATCCGCTCGTGGTGGCGTCGATGTTCACCGCGCTGCTGTCGACCTTCGCCGACCTCTGGCTCTCCGGACACGGTCCGCGGCTGGGCCGGGAGCCGTCCGACGAGGAGATGATCGACACGCTGACCTCGTTCTTCCACGCCGGCATCGGCGGTGGGCAGCCGTGATCGAAGAGCACGCCGTCCTCGGCGCGACCGTCACGGGGTGAGACCGAGCACCGCCTGCGCCGAGCGCGCGAGCAGGCCGCGCAGCGTGGCCTCGGGGAAGTTGGTGTCGTGGAAGAGCGTGGACTGGATGGCGCCGATGGCCGCGTGCACGACCACCCTGGCCTCGGTGTCGCCGAGGTCGTCGCGGAGCCACCCGCGACGAGTCCATTGTGGACGCCTACCTCGCGGACCCACGCTGCGGCTTCAACCTCGACCCGGCCGGGCTGAAAGCCATGTTCGACGGCGCGGCACGAGCGGCAGCGGCCACCGACCGGGTCCGCGCCGACCTACCCCTGTACATCGCCTGCGGCGAGAAGGACCCGATCAACGGCGAACTGGCGCTACTGCACGCACTCGAACAGCGCTACCGGTCGGCGGGACTCACCGACGTCACCGTCGTCACCTACCCCGACGCCCGCCACGAGATCCTGAACGAGACCAACCGCGCCGACGTCGTCACCGCCATGATCGACTGGCTACGAGCGCACCACCTCACCCAGGGGGACGGCGACCAGTAGGCCGCTCGCCTGATTGACGTTGGCGGTTCCACGGGCAGAGTGGGTGTGCACGTTGTCCACCCCCAGCGTCGGGAGTCGCCGTGGCGAGGTATCGGGTTCTGGCCGTCATCGCCACCGCAATCGTCCTGGCGGCCGCGGCGTCCACAGTGCCCGCCGCGGCCGACCACACCGCGGCGCCGACCGCGGTGTCGGTGCCCGGCGCGCAGAACAGCGAGATGGGCTGCCCCGGCGACTGGCAGCCGGACTGCCCGCAGGCCCAGCTCCAGCTCGACCCGGCCGACGGCGTGTGGAAGGGCACCTTCGACCTACCCGCCGGCACCTACCAGTACAAGGCCGCGATCAACGGCTCCTGGGACGAGAACTACGGCGCGGGCGGTGTGCCGGGCGGACCGGACATCACCTACACGTCGGCGGGCGGCCCGGTCTCGTTCTTCTACGACCCCGTCACGCACTGGGTGACGGGCGACGCGGAAGGCCCGATCGTCACCGCGGCCGGGAGCTTCACCAGCGAGTTGGGCTGCCCCGGCGACTGGGCGCCGGACTGTATGCGCTCCTGGCTGCAGGACCCGGACGGCGACGCCACGTTCACCTTCTCGACGACCGCGATCCCGGCCGGGCAGTACGAGGTCAAGGTGGCGCACGGCCTGTCGTGGGCGGAGAACTACGGCGCGGGCGGTGCGCGGGACGGGGCCAACATCCCGTTCATCGTGACCGCGGACGGCGACCGCACGTCGTTCTCCTACGACCTCGCCAGCCACGTGCTGACCATCTCCGCCGGGATCGCCGCGCCCGACCTGCGGTCCGCGCGGGCCCAGTGGCTGCGCCACGACGTGCTCGCGCTCGACGTCCCCGCCAACGCCACGAGCTTCCGGCTGTACCACGCCCCGGACGGCGGGCTGGTCGCCACCGGCGAGGGCATCACGGGTGGCGAGTCGCTGCCACTCACCCTCGACCCGGCCGGGCTGCCCGCCGAGCTGGCCCAGCGGTACCCGCACCTGGCGGGCTACGAGGCGCTCCGTGTGCCCGCCGCCGCACTCCGCGACCTGCTCACCGGACAGCTCGCGGTCGCCGCCTACGACGACGGCGGGCGGTTGGTCGACGCCACCGGCGTGCAGCTCCCCGGCGTGCTCGACGACGTCTACGCGGGTGCCAACCGTGCGCGACTCGGGTCGGTCTGGCAGCACGGCCGCCCGTCGCTGGCATTGTGGGCGCCCACGGCGAAGCGGGTCGAGCTGCTGCTCGACCCCGAGGGCCCGAGCCATGAACGGCGGCTCGCGATGACGCGCGACCGCGACGGGGTCTGGCACGCGAAGGGCGACCGCGGCTGGCGTGGCGCGCGCTACGCCTTCGCCGTCACCGTGTACGTGCCCGCGCTGGACGACGTCGTCACCAACGTGGTCACCGACCCGTACTCACTTGGCCTGTCCACCAACTCGGTGCGGTCGATGCTGGTCGACCTCGACGACCCCGCGCTGGCACCCGCCGGCTGGGACCGGCTGCGCAAGCCGGCACTCGCCCAGCCGGAGGACTCCACGATCTACGAGCTGCAGGTGCGCGACTTCTCCATCGGCGACAGGACCGTGCCCGCCGCACACCGGGGCACCTACCTGGCGTTCACCGACCGCGACAGCGCGGGCATGCGGCAGCTACGTGACCTCGCGGGCGCCGGGCTCAACACCGTGCACCTCTTGCCGGTCAACGACATCGCGAGCATCGAGGAGCGCCGCTCCGCGCAACAGACTCCGGCGTGCGACCTGGCCTCGTTCGGCCCGGCCGCCGAGGACCAGCAGGCGTGTGTCGAGCCGATCCGCGACACCGACGGCTTCAACTGGGGCTACGACCCGCTGCACTACACCACGCCGGAGGGGTCCTACAGCACGAACCCGGACGGCACGGCGCGCACGCGCGAGTTCCGGCAGATGGTCGGCGCGCTCAACGGCAGCGGCCTGCGCGTGGTGATGGACGTGGTGTACAACCACACCCCGGCCGCCGGCCAGGACGAACGCTCCGTTCTGGACCGGATCGTGCCTGGCTACTACCACCGGCTGTCGGCCACCGGCGCGGTCGAGACGTCCACGTGCTGCGCCAACACCGCGAGCGAGCACGCCATGATGGGCAAGCTCATGGTCGACTCGATCGTCACCTGGGCCCGTGAGTACAAAGTGGACGGTTTCCGGTTCGACCTGATGGGCCACCACTCCAAGGCGAACATGCTCGCCGTCCGCGCCGCGCTCGACAAGCTCACGCCGGCGAAGGACGGCGTCGACGGCCGCAAGATCTACCTCTACGGCGAGGGCTGGAACTTCGGCGAGGTCGCGAACGACGCCCGCTTCACGCAGGCCACCCAGTTGAACATGGCGAACACCGGGATCGGCACGTTCTCCGACCGCCTGCGGGACGCGGCGCGCGGCGGCGGCCCGTTCGACGAGGACCCGAGGATCCAGGGCTACGCGACCGGCCTCTACACCGACCAGAACGGCGCCGCGGCGAACGGGACACCGGACGAACAGCTCGCGCGGCTACTGCTGTACCAGGACCAGATCAAGGTGGGCCTGTCCGGGAACCTGCGAGACTACCGGTTCGTCAACCGCGACGGCGACGTCGTGTCCGGGTCGCAGGTGGACTACAACGGACAGCCCGCAGGCTACGCGGCCGACCCGAGCGAGACGATCACCTACGTCGACGCGCACGACAACGAGACGCTGTTCGACGTCGTGCAGTACAAGCTGCCGCAGAGCACGTCGATGGCCGACCGGGTGCGCATGAGCACCGTCGCGCTGGCCACGACGGCGTTGGGCCAGGGGCCGACGTTCTGGCACGCGGGCACCGACCTGCTCCGGTCGAAGTCGTTGGACCGCAACAGCTACAACTCCGGCGACTGGTTCAACCGCATCGACTGGACCGGCCGTGAGTCGACGTGGGGCTCCGGACTGCCACCGCAGGCGGACAACGAGTCCAAATGGGACTACATGCGTCCGCTCCTGTCCGACCCGGCGCTCGAGCCTCGGCAGCAGGACATCCGCGCGGCTCACCGTCAGGCCCTGGATCTGCTGCGGATCCGGTTCTCCTCTCCCCTGTTCCGTCTCGGCTCAGCGGACGCCGTCCAGGCCAGGCTGAGCTTCCCGACCGGCGGCCAGAACCAGACTCCCGGCGTGATCGTCATGGCGCTCGACGACAGGGCCGGGCGCGACGTCGACCCGCACTGGGAGGGCATCGTGGTGGTGTTCAACGCATCGGACGAACCCACGACCCAGACCGCGCCCGCGCTGGCCGGCGCCCGCTACCGCCTACATCCGGTACAGGCGAACGGTTCCGACCCGGTGGTCCGCGGCTCGTCCTACGACCGGGGCACCGGCACGTTCGAGGTCCCGGCCCGCAGCGTGGCGGTGTACGTCACGAACTAGTGCGGTGCCTGGCGTGGGGCGACCTCTACTGCCAATGCCGTGAAGGACCCCTTCACGGCGTTGAGTGCCGTGAAGGGTCCTTCACAGCGCTGCCGTCAACTCGGCCATGATCGCCTTGCCTTCCGCCGCCAGGTCCGGGCGCCGCTGGTCCTGGGGGAGCCACTCGCCGAGTTCTTCGCCGCGCCCCGGCTGCTGATCAATGGCAGCTGTACACCACCGGATCGTGGGCGCTCGCCTGCGCGCGATCCGCAAGGAGCGAACGGGTTTCAGCCTCGAGACGGCGGCGACCATGCTCGGGTGGAGCCTCGCGACGAGGTCCAGAATCGAGAACGGGCAACGCCGCATCAGCACCGAAGAGGTGGCCATGATATTGACCGCCTACCGCATTCCGTCGGCCGAACGGGAGGAGATTATCGCGGAGGCCAGAGCGGAGAACGCATCGGGCTGGTGGGACCGCCCGCTACCCGGCGTGCCAACGGAAATGGGAACGCTCGCGAGTTACGCGACGGACGCCAACGGTCTCACCAACTGGGCGGTGTCATTGGTGCCGGGCCTGCTCCAGACCGAGGGCTATGCCGTGGCGCTCATGCTCTCGGACGACGTGCCACCGGACATCGCCGAGTTGCGGTGGGTGGCAAGGCGGAGGCGGCAGAAGATTATCGGCACGTTGGACTACAAGGCTTTCATCAACGAGACCGTACTACAGACACGGTTCGGCGGCCCCGATGTCTTCCGGACGCAGATCAAGCATCTTCTGGAGGCGCGTGAGCGCGGTATCCCGGTCCGGATCGTCCCAGAGCACTTGCCGTACGGGTTGATCAGCCACTCCTGGCTCTACATGACGTTCCCCCACACCACACCCGTGGTGAACGTCGGAAGGAGGCGCGATCATGGATTGGCGCAAGTCGAGCTTCAGCGGGTCTGGCGGCGACTGTGTGGAGGTCCGGCAGGATCTGGCCGCGGTCCGGGACAGCAAAAGCGCAACGGCGCCGGCGCTGACCGTCGACCTCGCCGCGTTCGTGACCGTGGTGAAGGCCGGCAGGCTCGACTGACGAGGGGCCCCTCAACGCCCCGAAGGCCACCATCAGGGCATCCAACGCCCCAAAGGTGGCCTTCAGGCGTCGATCGTCGATCGTCGCTCAGCCGCAGTGTTCGAACGGGCTCGTGTAGGTGCTGCTGCCGACCGAACCGCCCCACTTCACGCACTTGCCCGGCGCGGACTTCTTCACCGGGCCGGCGTAGTAGGCGAAGCTGCCGGAGTCGGTCGTCCTCGCGCCGCCCTCCGGCTCGAGGAACGCCGACACCGCCGACGGCGTGCCGAGGCTCGTGGACTTGAGCGTGGTGACACAGTTGTAGCCGTTGCCGGCGTTGTAGAGCAGGTAGGTGCGGCCGCCCGTGAGTGCCGCCGAGTCGATGACGCCGTAGCCGCTGCCGCAGACCTCTTCGGCCGTGTACGGGTTGCCACCGCAGTTGTTGGTGCTGGTGACGGCCTTCTTTTGACCGAGCGAGACGGTGACGCCCTCGACCGTCGGGCTGGTGTCGATGGCACCGCCGGTGGTGATCTGCTCGTAGTGGAGGTGCGGTGCGTAGTCGCCGCCGGTGCCGCCGACCGTGCCGATCGCGGTGCCCTGGCTCACCGCCAACGAACCACCCGGGGCCCGCACCATGGTGGCGAGGTGCGCGTACCGGGTCTTGGTGCCGTCGCCGTGGGTGACGATGACGTAGTTCCCGTACGCCATGATGCTGACGTCGCCGGACATCGAGAGGGTCGTGTAGAACCGGGCGGTGCCGCTCGCGGTGGCGCGGACCGTCTCGCCGCCGACCGCGTCACTGCCGTAGCTCTGCCAGTCGATCGCGCCGGACGGGCTGTGCCCCGGCGACCAGTTGTTGGCGTAGAAGGTCTTGCCGCAGTTGAACGGGCTCTTGTGCGCCGCCATGACGCCGACGTCGTCGGTGGTCTGCGCCTGCGACGGGCCGACGCTGAGGGCCACCGTGAGCACCGCGGTCAGGGCCGCGAACAACCCTTTCCCGACCCTGGCTGGTGATGTCATCGCCTACCTCGCTTCTCCCGCAACGGCGACGGGTCCGTTCGTCCGGTCTCCCGCGCATGCTGGCAACCGGGCGTACAAGACGCGTACAAACTGGGCGGGGTAGGCCACGGATATACGTACTTTGCGCGATGTCTCGCGCGCGGCGACGACGCACCCTGGGCTGTCACGTTCGGAGGTGCGAGATGGACGACGAGGCGCGCGCGGCCTTGGCGCAGGTGGCGTCCGGCCACGTGGAGTTCCACACCGGCGCATGGGGCGGCCCGGCGGGCTACCACTGGTGCGGTGTCGGCAGCGGCGTGCCGGGCACGTGGGAGTGCGTACTCGAACGGCTCGAGGCAAAGCACCTCATCGCGGTCGAGCAACGCCTCGGCCCGTTGGAGCGCGCCGTCAGCATCACCTCGGACGGCCTCGCGGCACTCGTGGTGCGATCGACAACGGCATAATCGCGTGCATGCGCGGAGACGGAGATCGGACCAGACGGTCTCGCGTCGTGTATGTGACGCACCACCTGCCATGGCCGACCGACAGCGGTGGCAGGTTACGCGAGGCGCAGCTGATCACCCGGCTGGCCGACCGCTTCGACATCGAACTGGTCGCCGTGACGAAGGACGTCGGCAAGGACCGCCACGGCTTGGGGCAGGCGTCCGCGCTCGGGGTGCGCGCCCGGCTCTTCGCCGCGACTCCCGTGTCTCGAGTCGCGGGCCCGCTCGCGCGGCGGCACGGTTCGGCCTCGGCCCGCCAGTACCTCCGGCACCGCTGGGCGTCCGGGCCAGGTCGATGCGCGGACGTCATCCACGTCGAAGGCCACTACCTCATGCCGCTGCTGCCGCGAGCGGCCCGCCGGCGCGCGGTTCTGGTCGAGCACAACGTCGAGTCCACCCTGTTCCTGCAGGCGGCCCGCTCGGCCGCGCTCACTCGTCGCAAGCGTGTCGCCACGTTGGTGGACGCGGCCATGACGCGTACCGACGAGCGGCGGGCCTGGCGGACGGCGCGGATGGTCGTCGGGGTCACGCCGGAAGACGTCGACACGATCGCCGAGATCGTCGGGCCCGCCCGGGTTCGGCTCGTGCCCAACGGCGCGGACCACGTCAGCGCGGACGCCACCGGCGAACCGGATGAGAAGCCGTGCGCCGCCCTGCTCGTCTTCGTCGGCAACTTCGCCTACCCGCCGAACGCGGCCGCCGCCCACGAGCTCATCGACCGCATCCTTCCCGCGGTGCGCGCACGGGTCGGCACCGCGTCACTGGCGCTGGTCGGCTCCGGCCCGCCCCGCTCGCTTCTCGACGCCGCCGCATGGTGCGAGGCCGTCACCGTGACCGGGCCGGTGCGAGACGTCGTCCCGTGGCTTCGAGCCGCGACGCTCGTCATCGCCCCGCTGCGGATCGGCGGCGGGGTGAAGGTGAAGATCCTCGAGGCGTTGACCATGGGCAAGGCCGTCATCACCACCAGCGTCGGCGCGCACGGGCTGCACAGACTGCCGCCCGGTTCGCTCGTGTTGGCCGACGACCCGCACGGGTTCGCGCGCGCCGTGGTCCGGCTGCTCACCGACGAACCGGCGCGGAGGCGACAGGAGGCCAGGGCCCGGCTCGCGGCCCGCGAGCTGCCAACCTGGGACGCCGCCGCCGAGCAGCTCGCCGCGTGCTGGAACCAAGCCTGATGGCCACCGACTACAACATCTACGGCTCCGTACAGGGCCTGGTCCTCGGCGACAACAACCAGGTCGAGATCGTCCTGCCCCAAGGCGAGTTCGTGCCGTTCATGGCGCCGCCGCGGCCGGCGCACGACCTCGTCGGACGGACCGACCTCCTCGACGACCTGCGGCGCGACGTGATCGCCGGCCGCGACTCGGCGCTGTTCGCGGTGAAGGGCATCCCCGGCGTCGGCAAGACCGCACTCGCGATCGCCCTCGCCCATCACCCGCAGGTGGGCGGCGCCTTCGTCGGCGGTGTGCTGTGGGCGGGCCTCGGGCCGGCCCCGGACCTGATGGGCCTGCTGGCGAACTGGGGCGCCGCGCTCGGGATCCCGGCCGACCAGCTCGCGAACGCCGCCACCCCGCACGCACTGGCGCAGAGCGTCCACCTCGCCATCGGCCTGCGCCGGATGCTCATCGTCGTCGACGACGCGTGGACCATCGACGCCGCGCTCACCTTCAGGCTCGGTGGACCGAACTGCGTGCACGTGCTCACGACACGGATTCCGGAGGTCGCGGCGCGCTTCGCCGCACACGCCGTCGACGTCAAGGAGCTCGGGCAGGACGCGGGCGCGCAGCTACTCACCCGGCTGGCACCCGAGGCCGCCGAGGCCGACCCCGACGGCGTGCGCGACCTCGTCAACCTCGTGGCCGGCCTCCCACTGGCCCTGGTCCTGATCGGCAACTACCTGCGGGTCCGCGCCGCGGGCGGCAGCAGGCGGCGCGTTCGCGACACCATCGGCGAGCTGCGCGACGCCGAGCGGCGGCTCGCACTGAGCGGGCCGCGCGGTGTGCTCGACGGCGCCGGCCACGGCACCTCCCTCTCGCTCGTCGCGTCGATCCGGGTAAGCGACGCGGCCCTGTCGCCGGCGGGACAACGCGCGCTGCGCGACGTCACCGCGTTCCCGGCGAAGCCGAGCTCGTTCAGCGAGGCCGCCGCGGCCGACGTCCTCGAACGCCGGTTCGACGACCTCGACGTCCTCGTCGACCTCGGGTTGCTCGAGCCGACCGGCGACGCGCGCTACACGTTGCACCAGGCGATCCACGACTACGGCCGCACCGACGGCCCCAGTGTGGGGGCGCGGGAGCGGTTCGTGCGGCACTACGTCGGCGCCATGGAGGGGATGCGCATGCCTCCGTCACAGGAAACCGGGCCGGGCGACGGCTGGTCGTCGGACACGACGAACGTGCTCGCCGCCTTGGACGCCGCGCACGAGCTCGGCCTGCGCGCCGAGCTTGTGTCGGGCGCCAACGACTTCGCTGAGCACCTGAACCGCAGGGGGCTGCTCACGCAGGCTCAGGTCCACCTCGAGCGCGCGCTCGCCGCGGCCGACGAGCTACCCGACCTCGCGGCCCGCGCCCGCACGAGGATCAACCTCGCCGGCGTCTACCAGCAGCGCGGCGAGACTCGGCCGGCCGAGGTGTTGCTCGATGAGGGTCTGGCGCTGGCCACTTCCCACGCCGGCCTGCGGTTCGACGCGCTGCGCACGCTCGGCTGGGTGCGCGGCCGGCTCGGTCGGGTGGCGGCGGCCCGCGCCGCGTTCGACGAGGCCCTCGGCATGCACGACGAGAGCGACCGGCCCGGCGGACGCGCCGCCGTCCTGATGGGGATCGGGTGGCTCGACACCATCCACGGCGAGCAGGCCGCGGCAGCGGCGAGCCTGCTGGCCGCGCTCGAAGCGGCACGCGGCACCGGCGAGACCTATCAGGTCGCGGACATTCTGCAGCGGGTCGGCTGGTTGGAGGGGATGCGGGGCCGCCGCGATCCCGCGCGGGACGCGTTCGCGGAGGCTGCCTCGCTGGCCAGGGAGAACGGCTTCCCCACGGTTCTAGTGGACGCCCTCAACGGCCTCGGTTGGCTCGACGGCCTGCGTGGCGACTACCGCGGCGCCAGGACGCGGTTCGAGGCGGCGATCGCGCTGGCCGAGGCCACCGGCTACGCCGAGCGGTACACGCTGCTCGGCAGCCTCGCCTGGGTGATTCGCGAGGAGGGTGACTACCCCGGCGCGTATGCCCGGTTCCAGGAGGCCCTGACCATCGCGAGGGAGAAGGGCGAGACCGAGAAGACGTCCCTGTTCCTCGGCAAGCTCGCGGAGGTCGAGGTACTGCTGGACCGCCTCGACGACGCGCGGGCGCACGCCACCGAGGCCGTGGCGACCGCACGGGAGCTGCATCTGCCCGACCGGCTCGTCGAGCCCCTGCGCACCCTCGCGACGATCGCCCGCCGGCACGGTCAGAGCGAGCGGGCCCTCGCGCTGCTCGACGAAGCCGCGGCGCCCGCCCGCGAGATCGGCAACAGCTTTCTGCTGGCCGACCTGGCGACCGACTACGGCCTTGCGCATCTCGACCTGAACAATCTCGCCGCCGCCGAGGCATCGCTCGCGACGGCGGAGGAGCACGCAAGGCACGCGGACTCCGCCGACGCCATTGGGCGCGTTCTCTTCGCCAGGGCCAAGTTGGCCATGGCTCGCGGCGACCTGGCTGACGTGCGCGCACTGACCGAGGAGGCCGTCCGCGTATTCGGTGACAGCCCGGCCCAGGCGCGGGAGGTGACCGCGTGGCGAGCCCAGGTGCTCGACTGACCGGCCGACTCGGGTCCGCCGTCTTCCTGGCCGGCTTCGGGTACGCGGCGCTGGCCCGCCTCGGCGTGCTCCTGCCGGCGCTGCGTGCCACCCCCGGACACGACGGCGACCATCCGGCACCCGGCCGACTCTCGGTGACGTTCCTGGTGCCCGCGCGGGAGGAGCACCTCGACGTCGGCCGTGCCGTGGGGTCGATGCTCGCCTGCCGGCACGACGACGTCCAGGTGCTGGCGGTGGTGGACACCGGCGACCAACGCACGGTCGCGGCGGCCGAGGGGGCCGAAGACGGCAGCGGACGCCTGCGCGTAGTCCGCGACGCGAGCATCGGCGGCAAGGGCGCCGCACTGATCGCGGCGCTGCCGCTCGTCGACGGTGCCGTCGTCGGCGTCTTCGACGCGGACAGTGTCGTCCACCCCGACCTCCTCGCGCCCGTGGCAGCCGCGTTCGCGGCAGGTGCCGACGTCGTGCAGGTACCGGTCCGGCCGCGCTGGGGCCGGACCGGCGGCTGGCACGGCGCGCGCACACTGCTCGACTACGCGGCCTGGTCGCGAGGGCGGGCCGGCACGACAACGGGCGTCGTCCGGCTCAGCGGCACCGGCGTCTTCTTCCGAACCGAGCTGCTGCGAGCGGTCGGCGGCTGGCGGCCCTCGCTCACCGAGGACTTCGACCTCGCGCTGCGACTGACCGGGATCGGGGCCAGGGTCACCGTGGTCGACCGCCCGGAGATCGCCACCGACGAGCAGGCGCCGCGGTCGGCGCACAGCCTGCTGCGGCAGCGAGTCCGTTGGCACCAAGGGTTCCTCGAGATCCTCACCGCGGGAACGTGGCGGCGGCTACCGACCGCACCGATGCGCGCGGCCGCGTTGGGCCCGTTGCTCGTGCCGGTCGGCCGCGCGCTGGCGGCGACCGCGGCCGTGCTGGTCGCCGCGGCCGTCCTCGCCGGTGCGCCGGCGCCGGGTGCCGTCGTCGTGGTGCCGGCGGCAGCTCTGGCGGTTCTCGTGTCGACGATCGACGCCGCCGTCTTCGCCAGGCTCGCGCCGGCGTACGGGGTGCGCCCGTCCGCCGGTCGGCTGGCCGGTCTCGTGCTCGGCGCCGTGCCGTTCTACGCGGTGTCGGCTGCCGCGTCCGTGCTCGCGGTCGGTCGCCAGCTCGCCGGGCGGCACACCTGGGAGACGACGGCGCACGGCGCCACGAAGTATTCCGGGTAATCTGGTCGCGCGGCCGCTCGCGGTGTCGCCACACGAGGAGGACCGGGTGGACCCGATAACGCTGATCGTCACCGCGCTGATCGCGGGCGGTGCGGGCGGAATGCAGAGCGCGGCAGGCGAGGCTGTCAAGGACGCCTACGCCGCGCTGAAGGGAATGATCACCCGGCACTTCGGCGGCAAGCCCGAGGTCACCGTGGCGATGGACCAGGCGGAGCAGGCGCCGGAGGTGTGGACGGCGCCGCTGAAGGACGCCCTGACCAAGGCCGGCGCCGACCAGGTGCCCGAGATTGTGCTGGCAGCGCAGGAAGTCATGAAGCTCGCCGAGCCGGAGGCGCAGCGGGCCGGGAAGTACAACGTCACCATCACGGGGAACGTGCAGGGCATGGCGACCGGGGACAACCAGCACGTGGAGATCAAGTTCGGCCGCCAGGACTGAGGCAGCTCACCGGGGCAGGATCAGGCTGTCGCCGAGCACGAGGAAGTCGAGCCCGAGCTCCCGGAAGGAGCGCACGGCGTCCGCCGCGGTGTTCACGATCGGCTCCCCAGGGCCGTTGAACGAGGTGTTGACGAGGACCGGCGGCATACCCGCGGCGCGCAACGCCTCGAGCAGGCTTTCGAGTGTTGGTGCCGCTCCCGGCTGGAGGACCTGCGGACGGGTCGTGCCGTCGACGTGCACGGCGGCCGGCATCACGTCGAGCCCGTGCTCCGAAACCACGGCGTTGCCGATCATGTAGAGCTCGCGCAGCCCCTGCCGAGGCCACAGCCGGGACGCGTAGTCGGGCAGCGTGACCGGCGCGAACGGACGCCACGCCTCGCGCCGCTTCACCGCGTTGAGCCGGTCGCGCATCCCCCGATCGTGCGGGAGCGCGACGATCGAGCGATGGCCCAAGGCCCGAGGCCCGTATTCGGCCCGACCCTCGGCAATCGCGCCGATGCGGCCACGGATCAGCAGCTCCGTCACCGCCTCCGGCGTGAACGGCGTGCCGACGAGGCCGTCGGTTTCCAGCCCGGCGCCGGCGAGTTCGCCCACCGCCGCGCCGAGGTACGGCGACGCCAGCAGCCCGGCCGAGGCCGGCGGGCGGACGGACCATGCGGCGCCGAGGGCCACCCCCGCGTCGTGCGGGAAGGGTGGGATGTAGAGCGGTTCCGGAAGCTGCCCGTTCACGACCGAGTTGAGCGCCACCCCGCCGGCGAGGCAGACCCGCGAGTAGCCGCTGAGCCGGCGAGTCTCCGCGTGGAGGTCGTGCATGGCGATCTCGACGGTGCGCTGCGCGGCGGCGGCCATCGCCACCGCGGCCGGATCATGGGCGAGGCCGTGCGAGTCCGTCGCGACCGCGCCGAACCGTTGGGCGAGGTGGCCCATCCAGTCGTCGACGATCGTCTGGTACTTCGTGCGGGGATGGCGGCCGAAGAACGACGGGCCATCACCGAGCACGTCGCCGAGCGGCAGCGGCTCCGTCCCGTCGGCGCCGTAGGACGCCAGCCCCATCGTCTTACCCGCGTCCAGGATTCCCATGCCGAGCGACCGTGTGGTGGCCTCGTACAGAGCGCCAAGCGAGAACCCGCGATGCCAGTGCCGCAGTGGCCGTGGCGCGGCGAGACGGTCGGCGGCGTAGATGGAAGTGCCGTAGAACTCGCCGCTGCCATCCACCACCAGGACGCCGGCCCGCTCGAAGCCGGAGGCGTGGAAGGACGACAGCGCGTGGGCGACGTGGTGCTCCACGAAGACCACCTCGGGGCGCCGGGAGTCGACCCGCGCACCGACTTTCGGACCGAACAGCGCCGACAGCAGCAGCCGACGATCACGCTCCGGAAAGTGCCAGAGGTTGCTGTGCGGGATGTCCCAGCCGACCGCCACGACGTCGAGGTCCTGCCAGTCGATGCCGGCGGTAGCCAGACAGTGCGCGGCGGCCCCTACCGGGAAGCTGTCCCAGGCGTGCTTCACCCGAGTGAAACGCTCTTCCTCCGCGCAGGCGACGACTCGCCCCTCGCCGTCGACGAGCGCGGCCGCCGTGTCGTGCCACTCCCAGTTGATGCCAAGGACCCACACACGTTCCTCCCGGACCGACGGTGTGAGATTACCGGTGTCACAGTCCGTCGTCGGTGTGCCAGTCGTGCTGCCACCGTTGGTCGGCGGGCTGGTCGAGCCGTTGGTAGCGGATGTCCGTCGAGAGGCGGACTTCCGTGTCGACGTTGTCGAGTGCCGCGTGCACGGTGTACGCGGTGTGCACCACCATGTCGCCCGCGGCGTAGTCCGCGACCAGCCAACGCGCGTCGAGCTCGTCGGCCAGCGCGGGGAGGTCGGCCGTGATCGACGCGGCGGGATGGCGCGCCGTGCCGGCACGTTCGCGCGCCAGGTAGTGGTGGTGGCTGCCCTCGAGGTAGACCAGACCGCCGCGGCGTACCGAGCAGTCCCCGAGCGGGATCCACGAGCTGAGCACCTGGTCGGTGCCGTCGCGGAGGTACACGAGGTCGAAGTGCGCCTGTGTCGCGAACCCGATGCCGCGCTCGCCGGGCTTGACGTGCCGGATTATCTTGCGGCGGTGCAGGTGCGGCTCGCCGCCGAGGAACCAGCGGTACCACTCGCGGACGGCAGGCTGTGCGCAGAACGCCTGGTACTCCGGACCCGGCACGATCTCGCCGAACAGCACCTGCCGCAGCCGCGCCCGGTCACCCGGCCCGTCCCACACCCCGGTTGGGGCGAGCCGCTCCAGGTAGAACCGGCGGAACCGGTGGACAAGGTCGGGGTCGAGCGCGCCGCGCAGCAACAGGTAGCCGTCGCGCGTGAGTCGGCGGCGCAGCGCGGCACGGTCGCCGCGCTCGGCGTCGGGCACCGCGACCAGCTCACCCAGCCGCTTGGGCGACTCGTCCAGCACATACCCGTTCGAAGTCGGCATCATCCACCCATCACCTGAAACGACGTTCCACACGGCTCATCAGAGGGTCAACAAGGACGCGTTCCATGTCAAGACTGGTAATTCGGTACCGTCATGGCGGCTCGACATCGGGGATGGGCGGCGGTGTGTGGCGAGACCTCGGTGAACTGATCCGCACCGCCGGTCTCGCCGGGCGGCTGCCACCGGTGCGCCGGCGCACCGCCGAGTACGTCGCCGAGTTCGACCGGGTGGTGGCGCCCATTATGGCGAGGTTCAGCTCTGGCGGCTATCTCGACGACGCGACCTACGACGTGTGCGCGAAACTCAGCTTTCTGTTGGCCGCCTACGCCGCGACCGCGGGCGTGCTGTTCCGGCGGGATCTCGCCGTGCTCGGCGGCGCGGTGGCACGCGTGTACGACGACCTGATCGACAGCGGCACCGACGACACCGTGGACACCTGGGTGGCGGCGCTCTTCCGTGGCGAGCCGGCGACTCCGCGCAGCGACCGGGAGCGGCTGCTGCACGCGCTGTACCGGGAGCTGGAGCGCCGCCTCGACCGCGGCCGCGACGACCCCGTGTACGCCGCGCTGCTTGCCCTGCACGACAACCAGGTCCGGTCACGGCGGCAGCGGGACCCGGCCATCGCCCCGGCGCTGCTGACCGACATCACCGTCGCGAAGGGTGGGCACGCGATGGTCGTGTGCGTCGGGCTGCTGCACCCGGCGCTGACCGAGCGACAGATCGCCGTCGTGCACGAGCTCGGCGTGGCGCTGCAACTGCTCGACGACTACCTGGACGTGGCCGCGGACCGACGGTCCGGGATCACCACCGCCGCCACCCGCCACGAGCTCACGCTCGCGCACGTCTGCCGGCGACTGCGCGAGCTGCGACCGACGCTACGGGCCTGCTACGGGCGCGACCAACCGCTCGGCGCCGTGCTGTACCTGAACCTGTGGCTGGCGTTCGTGCGCCACCGCTTCCCCGGCTGGCCGGCCCGGCGCCGTCCCTTTCGGGTACTCGTGCGTTCCGCACGCCGGCGTATCCGTTCCGTGAACACCCGTCGCGAATCGGTGTAAACCGCGATGAGGACTAGTGACATACGTCGCACTACGCGCGAAGGTGGTCCGGTGGCAAGTGTCGAGCCGTGTCCGCTTCGACCCGACCTGCCGGTGCCGTTTCCGCCGGCCGGGCAGGTGAGCGCGGCCGTCCGGTTCGCCATGACGCTGCTGCGGGAGCCCGCGTTCGACCGCGCGCACCGGCGGACGCTGTTGCTCGTCACGCTCGCGGTGGCGCTGATCGTCGCCGGCCAGGTGCTGCTCGTCGGCTGGCTGCGGGAGCCGGTGACCACCCTCGGGGTGGCGCTCGCCGCGTACACGGTGCTGCGTGCGGCGGCGCTGCGGGTGGTCGAGCACCGGCAGCGCGAGTTCGAGCCGACCTGGCTCGCCGCACAGTCGGCCCTGCTGCGGGAGAGCCGCTTCGAGGTCGTCCGGTGCTCCGTGGACCGCAGAAGCTACGACCTCACCGACCCGGACGCGGTGCGGGAGCTGCTGGACCGGTCGGACGGCGACGCCCGCGTGGTGATCGACTTCGTCCACGAGCCGGCCACCCTGGAGCGGGTCTACCGGCGGCTGCGCGACCTCGCCGTCCAGCCGGCGATGCGGCCGGGTTCGCCGGCACGTATCCGCTTCGCCGGGGCGCGGTACGCCGTGCGGCCGCCGGGCGACACGACCTACTGGCAGCTCGGCACGCCGCTGGTGGTCACGACCGCAGAGCCAGCCGATCCTGCAGCAGGGCGTGCCGGAACTGGTAGTACGGGCCGAGCTGTCGCAACACCCCGAGCCGGTGCGCGTCCTCCAGGAACTCCATCAGCCTGAGCGGGGTGGCGCCCTGCTGGGCCAGGCCGAGCCCACCCCCGCCGAGCCCGGCGCCGACGACCGCTCCGAGAAGCCCGAGCAGCACCGGGTTATCGATGTCGAGCACCAGTCCGCGCGTGTCGGCACCGACGACACCACCCATGACGGCACCGACGAGCGCACCGACCAGCGCGCCGAGCCCGGCCGCGTAGAACACGGCGAGCCGGTCGCTGCGCAGCATCCCCATCGAGGTGACCGCCTCACCCGCCTCCGTCGGTTCGGTGAAGCGGCGGACCACGCCGAACGTGAACCCGAAGACCAGCCCGATCACGATCCCGTAGCCCGCGCCGTAGAGCATGCCGACCGCGACACCGCCGACAATCGCGCCGATCAGGCCGAAGCCGAGGTCGCGACCGAGGTCGTGTCTGCGCAGCATGCGTGGCACGAACCGGCGCGGCGGGTCGGACGGGACGAAGCAGAGACCGACCGAGCTGACCATCCCGACGACACAGCCGACGACGACACCGAGCCACGGGTGGCCGAACAACGCGAACAGCAGCCACCCGAGCGGGGTGCAGCAAACCACGCCGACCGGGAACGCACGACTCACGAGCACCCGTAGCGGCATCAGCTCCCGCAGCCGCCACCACGCGATCTCGCGGCCGCTGTGCTTGGCGAGGAACGCGAGCCACCGCTCGGCGTCGGCCGGGTCCCACTTCCGGGCCGGTCGGGGCACGTCGGACAGCGGCGAGGGTGGCCGGTCTGCGAAGACCTGTCGGGTGAACAGGTCGAGCAGCCGCTCCTCGACAGCGCGCGCGTCCGGCAGCTCAAGCAGCTCACTCGGACGGGTGGCTGGCAGGGCGAACGCAGTCCTGGCGAGGAACAGCATCAGCGGGGTGCGCAGTGCCTCGGTGACCGGCCCGTCCTCGTCGGCGATCAGCTCGGCGAGCAGCGGGTCCCACCGTTCGAGGTCGACGTCGGACGCCGCCGCCAACAGGTAGTGGGCCGCGGTCGCCGCCGCCACCGGCTGCAGCCGCACGACCTGCGCGTCCCGCACCATCCCGGTCGCGTTCGCGTCCTCGAACTCGGCGGTGCGGCAGGTCAGCACGAACGGTTCGCCAGGTCGGGCGTCCCGGGTCATCGCCGCGAGCGCGCCGGCCCGGTGGCGTTCGACCATCTCGTCCAGCGCGTCCAACACCGGCAGGATCCGCTGCCGTTTCACGAGGTCCCGCACCGCCGTCGGCCCGTAGCGGGACTCGTTGCCAAGGAACGGGTACTGCTCGGCGACGCTGCGGATGAGCCAGGCGTGCAGATTCTCGGTCGGGTCCCACGACGAGACCTGGAGGATCACCGGCACCTTCCGCGGCGCGGCCTCGCGCAGTATCTCGAGTGTCAGCAGCAGGCACAGACCGGTCTTTCCCGAACCCGGCTCACCGACGACCACCAGGCTGCGCGGCTGGTCGGCGTAGGAGGTGACGATCTCCGTGAGGTCGCCGCGGTCGCCGCCGTCCGTGCCGGCATGCCAGCGCACGGTCAGCTCACCGACGTCCTGCAGCAGCCGGCGGCCGGACTCGGCCTCCCACTGGGTGCGTACCTCTCTTGCCAGCGCCTGCGCCGCCTCGGCCAGCTGTTCGTCCGTGCTGGCCCCGCGCTGCCCGGCGCGGAACCGCCAGGCCGCGAAGACGTCGATCAGCGCGGCGGCGCCGGAGATGATCGTCAACAGCGTGGTGGCCACGGCCGCGCCGTAGCGCAGCCACATGACCGACAGTCCCAACGCCATCGTCACCCAGAGGGCAACCCGCCCTAAACCTGCCCGTCGAGACACGGCCCCATTCAATCGGATCGGGCGATCACGCACCAGGAAGACGGTCAGAGCAGGACCGGGAAGTTGCTGCGGAGCACCCCGGCGGGGTCGCGCTCGCGTTTGAGGTCACGGAGTCGCGCGAGTGCGTCGGCGGTGAAGGCGTTCGCGGCGCGTTCGCCGGGGGCGAGGAAGGTGAACGGCTTGCGGCCGCTCGTGTGCGGGCCGACGGCGCTCGCGAAGTCACGCTGCCGCGCGCGGACGGCGGCGCCGCCGTCGGTCTCGGCGGGCACACCGACTGGGTCGCGGACTTCCTGATTCCTGTCTGGGGACTGGTGGCCGCTCGCCTGGGGACACCGGACCCTCGGGAGCTGTACGACAAACTCCTCCCCCGCGCAGACCAGTTCGTGGTGGCCGGGATGGGCACCGCCTGCTGGGGATCCACACACCTGGTCCTCGCGGAGCTGGCGCAGCGGCTCGGGCGGGTCGCCGAGGCCCGTGACCACGCACGAGCCGCGTTGGAGAGCCACGAACGGCGTGGGCTGACGTATTGGGCGGACCAGAGCAGACGCCTGCTGACCTGTCCGGCACCATTCTGAGGGGTGGTTGTCGCTGGTTGCACGGGGGACGATCGCCTACGGGGTTGCGGGGTCCGGTGGCTGGGGCGATCGGGGCCGCGCCTTCGCCGTGCTTTTTCGGCGGGGTGCTGTGGCATGGCGAAGACACGGCAACGAGCCGTGGGGCGATGGCAACGGGGTTGCGTCGAGTGCTTGCGTCGCGTCTTGATGTATCCACTTTGGCTGGACTCACCTCGTGGTGGTGTCACGTCTTGTGGTCTTGTCTAATCTTGTTTGCTTTAAGCGGAAAGATTGGCATGGACGGAAATGGTGCGCGGGGAAGGCCGGCCACTTCGATCACGGCCGCTGGATTGCATGTCTTCCTGGCTTCTGTGGTGGGTGTTCGTTGCTGTTAGTCATCAAACATTCGCTCGATCGTGTGTTCGAAATGGTCGGGGTTGGCGGGTAGAATTCGAAGTATGTCGAGCTTCGTGGAAACCCCGCCTGGGTTGCCGGAGCTTGCCCATCAGCTGGTGGAGATCGTGACCCAGATGCGGCAGCTCCACAGTTCCGCGTTGACGGTGATCTCCGAACTCGAACAAGCCGACATCGCCCGCAAAGCGGGATATTCGAACCTGAGCGCGCTCGTCTCGGATCTAGTGCGAATCACCCCGCGCCGGGCTTCTCGGTTGGTCGCCCAGGCCGGTCTGCTCGCGGAGGTGGCGACACCCACCGGGCACGTCACCCCGCCGTCGTTGCCGCTGGTGCGCGACGCACTACGTGACGGCGTACTGGATCCCGACCATGTGGACGCGATCGCCGAGGTGGTGAAGAAGATCCCCGCCTGGGCGTCGGGAGACACACCGGAGATCGTGGAGAAACACCTCGTCGAAACCGCGCGAGTAGCCCACCCAGCAGTGGTCCGCGCCCACGGCGAAACCCTCCTCGCCCACATCGACCCAGACGGCGACCAACCCGCCGACGAGGCGATGGCAGAACCAAAGAACGTGTTCCGCTACCGACGCGACCACACCGGCTGGATGCAGTTCACCGGCACCATCGAACCCGAAACCGCCGAAGAGTTGGACGCCATGTTGGGTGCCCTCGCCAAGCCGGACGGCCCAGCCGATGACCGGCACCCCACCCAACGCCTCGGTGACGCGTTCTGCGACGTCATCCACAACGCCATCAACTCACCGGACCTACCCGCACGCGGCGGAGCCAAGCCACACCTCAACGCCACCATCGACTACACCCACCTCCTCACCGGCATCAGCACCGCCACCCTGGAAAGCGGCGCACTGCTCCCAGCCAGCGCAGCACGACGCATCGCATGCGACTGCGGCATCGTGCCAGTCGTGCTGGGCGGCGAATCAGTACCGATGGATGTGGGCCGCACCCACCGCCTCGTCACCACCAAACAACGGGTCGCGCTGAACACCCGAGACCAGGGTTGCGCCTTCCCCCACTGCCAACGCCCAGCCCGCTGGTCAGACGCCCACCACATCACCCACTGGCTAGACGGCGGCACCACCAACCTCACCAACCTCGTACTCCTATGCCGCCGACACCACCGCATGATCCACCACTCAGAATGGGAAGTCCGAATGAGTCATATCGGACACCCAGAATTCGTCGCACCCCGATGGATCGACCCCACACAAACTCCGCAACGCAACCTGTTCCACCAACGCGAATAAATCCAACCAGCAACATCCACACGACCGAAGATCAACCAGAAAAGATTGACATAGACGGCGAAAGTGTGTGCGGGAAAAGCCGACCACCTCGATCACCGCCGCCAGACTGCATATCGTCCTGGCCCAGTCTCATTCTCGATGCGCACCCCACTGCCCATTGCCGTGCCTCGCCGTGCACGACGCACCCCGTCGATAAAGAGTCGGCGAGGTGCGGCCCCGATCGCCCCAGCCATCGGACCCCGCAACAACGGCGCGATCGTCCCCCGTGTAACCAGCCGTAAGCCAAACAGCGAATCGAGCCCCTCAATGGACAGAGCGGCTGGTTACACGGGGGACGATCGCCTACGCATCACCAAGTCCGGCGGCTGGGATGCTCCTATGGTTTGTCAAGTGGTTGGTTGAAGATCTTTTGTGGGTGTGTTGGTGCTGGTGAGGATCTTGTGGATCTCGCGGGCGATGTAGCGTTTGAGGCAGCGGATGATGTCCTTTTTGGATAGTCCTTCGGTGGTGCGACGGGTCATGTAGGCGCGGGTGTGGGGGCAGCTGGCGAGGCGGGCGAGAGCGATGATGTGCAGGGCGCGGTTGGCTTGGCGGTCGCCGCCGCGGCTGAGGCGGTAGCGGCGGGTTTTGCCGCTGGAGGCGGGCACGGGCGCGACACCGCAGAGGGCGGCGAAGCTGGCTTCGGTGGTGATGCGGTCGGGGTTGTCGCCAGCTGTGGTGAGTAGTTGGGCGGCGGTTTCCGGGCCGACACCGCGCCGGGCGAGCAGTTGGGGGCAGGCTCGTTGCAGCAGGGGTCGCAGGTGGGTGTCGAGGTCGGTGATCTCCTCGGACAGGGTGCGGTAGCGGCGAGCCAGGCTGCGCAGCACGTGCTTGGTGGCCTGTTCGGGGTCGGCCAGGTCGGGGCCGGGGCGGAGCCTGACGCACGTGTGCACGAGTGCGGCCGGGCCTAGGGTGCGGAGTTGGTCACGCAGTCCGGCGGGGGCGGTGACCAGCAGCGCACGGAGTTCGTTGATGGCGGCGGTGCGGGCCTTGACCGCACCGGCCCTGCTCAGATGCACGGCGCGGATGGCCTCCACGATGCCGGTGCCCAGCTTGGGTACGGCGGTGGCCCGCCCGGCCAGTACCGCCTCAGCGGCGGCGTAGGCGTCCAGTGGGTCGGACTTGCCCTGCTGGCGGCGCTGTCGCCGATCGGGGCGATTCACCTCGACCACCTGCACGCTGGCGGCGTGCAGATGCCGGGCCAGCGCAGCGCCGTAGGCACCGGTTCCTTCCACCCCGACCGCGTGCAGCTGCCCGAACGAGCGCAGCCAGTCCAGCACCTGGGCATAGCCGGCTGCGGTGGCCGGGAACTGCGCGTCGGCCAGGCGGGTGCCGTTCATCAACAGCACCGCCGCATGATGGGTGTCAGCGTGGGTATCCACCCCGCCCACGATCCGACGCGGCTTCGACTTCTTCAGTTGTGTCGCTTGTGCCATCCTGGGTACGTCGCCTTCCTCGGTTCATCGACAGGGCAAGGCGGCGTGTGCCGGAGACGGCCGGGCGGACATACCAGTGAAGAGCGGTCGCAAGCTCCTATCAAGTCACGACCCGGTCCTCCGGCACACACCTCACCAGTGCTCCCCGGCGGGGTCGACAGATCCCAACAAGGACACTCCACAGAGGTCCGGCGATCGGAGAGCCAGACCCCACCAGGAACACCGCCCCGCTACCTTCCACAAGATCAGCAGGACACGTCAATCCTCACTGGCGATCGGGGCCGCGCCTTCGCCGATGCGTTCCAGCGGGGTGATCAACGACGGCGAAGACACGGCAACGAGCCGTGGGGCGATGGCAACGGGGTTGCGTCGAGTGCCTGCTTTGAGGATGGATGTGTCCACTTCTGGATGGACTCACCTCTTCGTGATGTCACATCCATGTGGTCTTGGCTAATCTTGTTTGCTTGCAAGCAGAAAAGATGGGCGTAGACAGCAAGAAGTGCGTGCGGGAAAAGCCGGCCACCTCGATCACCGCCGCCGAACTACATGTCCTCCTGGCTCAGTCTCATCCTCGATGCGCACCCCGCTGCCCGTTGCCGTGCCTCGCCGTCGCTGATCACGCCGTCGGGTCGTGTCGGCGAGGTGCGGCTTCGATCGCCCCAGCCATCGGACCCCGCAACAACAGCGCGATCGTCCCCCGTGTAACCAGCCGTAAGCCGAACAGCGAACCGAGCCCCTCGACGGCCTCCCAACCAAAAGCAAGGCCGCGAACTTCCTTCGCCATGCTGCTCGACCGTCACGGCCGACGACCCGCTGATCGGACGGCGGCCGCTCCCTGCCGCGGCGCTACGCGCAGGCCAGCTCGAACGCCTGCGGCTTGGCGCCGCTCGCGGTCAGCTTCGCCAGGCCGGGGCCGCCGAGGGCGAGCACCGCCTGCGCCGTGGCACGCACAACGGTGTTCTGGTCGTAGCCGGCCACGTCGTACGCGATGGCGCCTCGGTTCTCGACGGGTCCGTCGCAGCCCACCTGGAGACCGAGCACGAACGTCTTCGCCTTGTGGGCGGCGAGAAGGCGGCCGCCCGCGCGGAACGCCTGGCCGGCGAGGCCGGTGGTGTTGGTGTTGGGGACGACCGTGGCGGCACCGTCGCCGAAGGACAGTCCGCCGGTGGCCTGCTGCTTGCTCGCGAGCCAGGTGAGGCCTTGCTCCGCCTTGGCGATGCGGCCGGTGGCGAGCAGGGCTTGCGTCACCATGGCGGTGGCGTCGGTGTCGCTCGCGCACGGCGTGACGTCGAAGCTCATGGGGAAACCGCCGTCCGGGCACTGGGTGCCAGCCGCGAACGCGACCGCCGACGCGGGTGCGCCGCCCGCGGTGCGGCGCAGAGTGATGATCGCCAGGGACTGGGTCAGCGCGTTGCTGAAGTCGCCGAAGTCCGAGTGGTCGGAGAACCGACCGGACGGGGTGAGCAGCGCCCGCAGCCGGGCCGGCAGGTCGACGCCGCCGAACGTCGCGGGGTTCAGGCCACGGACCTGCGCGGCGAGCGAAGCCTTTGCGGTGGCGCCCGCGTAGGACTCGGTGGTGCCGTCGCCGATATAGCCGGACAGGTTGGCGGGCCGGGCGAGCCAGGTGGTCGCGTTGCCGCCCGCGGTCGTCGACGCGCCGGCGGAGGCGAACGCGAGGATGCCGTCGATGGTCAGGCCCGCGTCGGGAAAGGAAGTGCCGCCGAAGTCGACCTCGAAGTGGTCGCCGTCGACGAGCTGGCGTGCCAGCCAGCCGGCGGCCGCGTCGGCCCGGTCGGTGGTGGGGGTCGCCGCCGCACCGGCTGGCGCGACGAGCGCGGTCGCGCAGACGCAGGCCAATGCCGCGGCCAGATAGCTGAGTTTCATGAATGACGCCTTTCTGATGAGGGAAGAAATGTGGGCACAGTGCCGAACGACGCTTTCCGCGACGCCCTTCGCAGCGTCGCGAGGACGGCCGGGCCGATGACGAGAATCGCGACCGTGTTCGTGATGGCACGGCCGGTGTCCCACCCGGCCGTCGACGTGAGGAAGGTGAACACGGCGAACCGGTGGAGGTTCTCCAGCATCGGCGCGCCGGGGACGTAGGAGAGGTGACCGTCGTAGTAGGACACCTCGGCGCCGGTGATGAACGGCCAGAACCACAGGTTCATGAGGAACCCGAACACATACGCGACGACGATGCCGTAGCCGACGAGCATCGCGATCTCCGCTTTGCCGGTCACCTTGCGGGGTAACAGTCCCGCGCCCATCCCGATCCACGCCGAGCACAGCATCTGGAACGGCAGCCACGGCCCCACTCCCGCGGTCAGCAGCGCGGACGCGAACAGCGAGGTGCAGCCGAGCACGAACCCGAAACCCGCGCCGAACACCCGACCGGCGAGCACCAGCATGAAGAACACCGTCTCGATGCCCGCGGTCCCGGCGCCAAGTGGCCGCAGCGCCGCGTTGACGGCGGACAGCACCCCCAACATGGCAAGGGCTTTGGAGTCCATGCCGCCCTCGGACAGTTCGGCGAGCACGATCACGATGAGGATGGGCAGGATGCCGATGAAGATGAACGGCGCGTCCGGTCCGTGCTGCATGGACTGCGGCTCGACCCGCACGAGCAGCGGCCACACGAACATCATCAGGCCGGCGAGCGACGCCAGCGTGAGCACGGTCGCGGAGCGTGAGCCGACCCGCACCGCCTGGTCGGCGCGGCCCCAGTTCCTGATGCGTGGCGCGGTCATCGGACCGCCTGCCGCAGCGCGGCCTCGACGTCGGCGACCGTGAGCCAGTCCGGGCCGAGGATCTTGGCGACCTGCGGCGCGAACGCGGGCGACCCGCCGAGCACCTCGACGGTGGGGCCGTCCGACACGATCTCCCCCTCGGCCATGACGACGACCCGGTCGGCGACGGTGGCCACGAACTCCACGTCGTGGGTCGCCACCACGACCGCCCTGCCCTCGCCGGTCAGGGTCGTGACGATCCGGGCAAGCGCGGCCTTGGCGGTGTAGTCGAGACCACGGGTCGGCTCGTCGAGCAGCATCACCCTTGGCGCGGCGGACAACTGGACCGCGAGCACCAGCGCGAGCCGCTGCCCCTCGGACAGGTCGCGCGGGTGCTTCCTGGGGTCGATGCCGGGCGCGAGGCGGTCGAGCAGCGCTCGGCAGGTGCCCGCGTCCGCGTCGGACTCGCGGTCGGCGGCCGCGCACTCGTCGGCGACCGTCTCGAGGTAGAGCAGGTCGCTGGCGGTCTGGGGCACGAGCCCGACGAGCGTGCGGGCCTTCGCGCTGGACAGTTCCTTGGGGTCTGCGCCATCGACCCGGACGATGCCGCCCTGTCGGGGGCCAGAACCCTGGAGCGCCCACAACAGCGACGACTTGCCGGATCCGTTGCGGCCCATCATGGCCAGGACCCGGCCACCGTCCAGATCGAGATCGACGCCGCGGACGGCGACGGTCGGGCCGTAGCGGACGACGACACCGGAGCTGGTGAGCAGTGGCGCGGCCGCGTTTCTGGCCGGTGTCCGGGTCACGTCGGCACGGAGCCGGGTACGCAAAGGTTCCGCGCGCCGACGGGCGTCCCGCACCGACATCGCCAGCGGTTCCCAGCCGGCGAGCCTGCCGAGCATGACGATGGGCGGCGCGATCGGCGTGTGCGCCAACACCTCGGCCGGGGTCCCGTCGACGACCGAGCCGTCGCCGGGGACGTAGATCATGCGGTCGGCGAACGGGATGACCCGTTCCATCCGGTGCTCCGCCATGACGACCGTGGTGCCGAGGTCCTGCACGAGCCGGGCGAGGGTGGCGAGCACGTCTTCGGCGGCGGTCGGGTCGAGCGCCGAGGTGGGCTCGTCGAGGACGAGCACCTTCGGGTGCATGGTCAGCACCGACCCGATCGCCACCCGCTGCTGTTGCCCGCCGGACAACGCGCGCAACGGTCGGCGCCGAAGTTCCGCGATGCCAAGCAAATCGAGCGTTTCCTCGACCCTGCGGCGCATCACCTGCGGGGACAGGCCGAGCTGTTCCATCCCGTAGGCAAGCTCCTCCTCGACGGTGTCGGTGACGAACCCGGCGAGCGGGTCCTGCCCGACCATCCCGACGAGGTGCGCGAACTCGCGCGGCGGGCGGGAACGGGTGGTGACGCCGTCGACGGACACCGTGCCTTCGAGGTGGCCGCCGGTGAAGTGCGGGACGAGCCCGTTGATGGTGCCGAGCAACGTGGACTTGCCGGCGCCGGTCCGGCCGGCCAACAGCACCAGCTCGCCCTCGCCGACGGACAGGGTGACGTCGGCCAGCACCGGTTCCGGCTGTTGGTGGTACCAGAAGGAGACCTGGTCCAGCGCGATCATGCGGGCACCTTCTCGGCGAGGCGAATCGGCTCGTGATCGAACGGCGGCTCCGGCGGCGGGGAAAGGGACGCGGGCGCCAGTCCGATGAGGACACCGCACAACGGCACCCAGGACAGCAACGGCCAGGACAGGTCGATCAGCGACGGGTTGAGGTTGGTCGGGTCCACACTGGACGTCGCGAACAGCACCACGGACACCGCCACCCCGCTCGCGGCCACCACCAGCTCGGCGAGGTGCCAGCGATCGGGCCGGTAGCGGGTGCGTTGGACCCGTTTGCCCGCGAACCGGAACCCGATCAACGCGATCACCAGGCCGGCGACGAGAACGGGCGCGGCGAGGAACCGCGGGGTCGACCCGTCCAGGGTGGCGTACACGCCGACGCACACCCCGATCAACCCGACGATCATGAGCAGTCCGGTGACCAGCCGCACCCTGGCGGCGACCTTTCCCGCGCGGCCGTAGCCGCGGGCGTCCATCGACGCGGCCAGCCGCAGCGACCGGTCGAGTGCGTCCTCGAGTACCGGGATGATGATCGCGTGCAGCGCGTGGAACCGTTTTCCGCTGGTGCCGCCCCGTAGCTTGCGGGCGCGACCGACCCGCAGCACGCTCTCGGCGAGCTGTGGGAACACCGACAGCGCGACGATCACGGCGGTGCCGACCTCGTACAACGCGGGCGGCATGGCCTTCAACAGTCGCTTCGGGTTCGCGAGCGCGTTGGCCGCGCCGAGGCAGATCACCATGGTCGCGAGCCGCAGCCCGTCGTAGAGCCCGCCGAGCAACGACTCCGCGGAGACGTCGCCGAACAGGCGGATGCCCGCCGCCCACTCGGGAAGCGGGATCTCCGGCAGCCGCAGGATGATCGTCGACCCTTCCGCGCCACCGAACACGAACCGGAAGAACACCCGGAAACACACGATCACCGAGCCCAGGTACAGATAGATCCGGAACGCCAGCGCCCACGGCGCGTCCGTCCGCCGCGCGACGACCACAAAGGACGCGACCGCCAGGATCGTCAGTAGCAGCCACGGGTTCGTCGTCCGGCTCGCCGCGACGGCCAGCCCGAGCGCCCACACCCACCACGCGGCCGGATGCAGGTCGCGGGGCAGGAAGTACGTGCTGAGCACTAACTCTCCCGCGCGTGTCTGCGCCGGCGGGCGGTGAACCAGGTCGCGAGCGCGAGGAGAACCACCACTCCCCCGGCGACCCAGGGTGCGTAGTCACTCGCTCCGGACTGTTCCTTGATGACCTCGGTGACGTCCTTCGCCTTCTCGCCGCCGGTGAACGCGACGTTGTCCGCCGGGTCGTCCACGGCGGCCGACCCGCTATTCCTCGGCTTGGGCGGTGGCAACGCGGAACCGCCGTCGCCAGAACCCGTGGCGCCGCCGGCGTCCGGTTCTTCCGTCTCCCTGTTGTCGGCTGCGGCAGGCACCTGGCCACTGCCGGGTTGTCGCGCGTTCGGGTCTTCGTTCGTCGGGGCCGGCTCGTCCGGCGCGACACACGGCTGCCCCTCGGTGCCGGGACGCACGGCCGCGATACGCGGCTTCGGGTTGGCGTTGGCGGTGGCGTTGAGGGAGAACGACCAGCCCTCAAACCCGCCCGCCACGAAGTCGCGGTTCTTCACCCCCCACTGCGAGTACTTCCACGCGCAGTTGTTGCCCGCGTGCCAGTACGACCAGTAGCCCGCGGCGGGCGGCGTGTCGATGCACGTCTCCTGGTAGTCGGGGTTGCCGTCGACCGGGATCTCCTCGACCGCGGACGGCCGGTTCTCGACCCGGCAGATGAACGCCTCGCCCCACCGCTGCACACCGGCGATCTGGAACCCGGCGCCCTTGAGCGCGTCCAGCCCGGTGCCGCGCGTCGACTGCGGGTCGCAGCGGACGATCGTCGTGCCGCCGAGCTGCTGGAAGTCCACGACGACGGTGACGCCGGTGCCGTTGTCGCAGTAGCCGGGATGGCCTTTGCTCTGGTCGATCGCGTGCGCGGTAGGCGCGAAGGCGATCATCAACGCGGCGACCGCCAGGATGGCCAGTGTCCTCATTGGATGGTCAGGGTGGCCGGGTTCTGCGGGGTGACGCCGGGCGGCGGGTTCGTCGTGGCGGTCTTGTTCAGTGAGAACGACCAGCCCTCGAAACCACCGGGGACCACGTTGCGGTTGAGCGCGCCGAAGCTGCTGTAGGTCCAGGTGGTGCCGGAACCGTCCGCGTGCCAGTACGACCAGTACGCCTGCGCGGGCGGCGTCACCACGCACGCTTCCTTGTAGTTGGGGTTGCCGGTCCTCGGGATGGACTCGGTCGCCGACGGCCGCAGCTCCAGCCGGCACACGAAACCCAGCCCCCACTGTGCGGTGCCCGCGACCGCGATCCCCGCGTCCTGCAACGCCTTGATGCCCGTCCGCGCGGCACCGGGCGTCGCGTTCGGCGAGCACCTGGTGATCGTCGGCGCGGCGGTCCCACCGTTCCCGTCCAGCTCCTGGAAGTCGACGACGACCGTGACGCCGGTCAGAGCGTCGGCGCCGGTGCAGATCCCGGCGTAGCCCTTGGTCGGGTCGACGGCGCCGGCCTGCGCCGGAACCGCGAGGGCCGTGCCGAGCAGTGTGGCGAGCCCGGCGAGCAGAGTCAGAATCCGTCTCATGGTGCAACCCCCTTGTGGTGTGCGGATTTCCTGGTGTTGAAGCGTCGTAGCCCGAAGCCGAACATCGTGGCGAGCACGAACCCGGCGACGAGCAACCAGATCGGGATGTTGACGGCGTTGGTGTGAGCCCGGAGTCCTGTCTGCTGGTCGGTGTCAACATCCGCCAACGGCAGCCGCAAGCCCGGCGTCACGGGTGCGGCGGCCGCGCTCGTCCATGCCCGGCCGGCCACGCCCGCCGCCGCGGCCACGCTGGTCATGACGTCGCTCGCGTCGTCCGCCGGTTTGGGCAGTCCGCCGTCGGCCAACAACAGCGCGCCGAGGGTGCGGGCCGTCGCGCTCGCGTCGAGCCCGGCGGCCTGCCGTCCGGCCGCGACGACCGAGCTGAGGCGCACGTCCACCGCGTCCTTGTCGTTCTTGGCGTGGAGCACGCCGTCGGTGTCGGGTGCGGCGTTGAGTGCGGTGGCGGCGCGCACGATCGCGTCGGTCCGCGCCGGCGCCCAACTGTCGGGGACCGCGGCAGCGGAGTGGCCCCGGCGCAACGAGTCGCGCGGCGCGGTCCTCGTCGGCACGCCGTTCAACGCGATGACCGCGGCGGCGGTCGCGGCGAGGTCGCCCCTGGCACAGTCCTTTGTGGTCAGTGCGACGGGGAAGGTGCCGTCCGTGCACTGACGGTCCAGCAGCAGGGCGATCGGTTTGGCGGACGGCGCGGCGCCCGCGGTGGCCAGGACCGTCCACGCGTGCCGTGCCACCGACTCGTCCGTGTCGGCGTATGTGCCGGTGTCGACGAACTTCCCGTCGCCGGCGCGCAGCGCGGTCAGGTCGGCCCGCAGCTCGTCGACGGCCTTCGACCCGGCGAACCCGGCGACGACGACCAGTTTCGCCAACGGCTCCGCGTAGGCGGCCGTGTCCTTCTCGTACGGGGCACCGTGCGCGTAGGCCTTGATGGAGTCCGGCTGCAGCAGGAACCGGGACGCGTTGTCGACGGCCTTCGGCTGCTCACCCAAGGTCCGCAGCGCCAGCACCAGGTCCGCGGTGGCGTCGTAGTCGACGTAGGTCGCGCCCGACTCGGTGACCTCGAGGTGGTCGCCGTCGACGAGCTTGCCCGCCAGGTACGTGCCGAGCACGCCGGCCGGTGTCGCGGAGCCGGGCTGCGCCTGGCTCGCGGGCGGGGTCACGACCAGGCCCTTGCGCGACTTGGGTGGCGGCGCTTTGCCGCCGGCCTTCTTGCTGACGGGCGGGTTGCCCACCGGCGGCG